>MPLT02239608.1_pt1 | contig 133696 bp, 134 predicted proteins | sample 1617391 | NCBI WGS metagenome assembly MPLT02 (sample SAMN05944800, study PRJNA350692) | marine metagenome | biome: marine; feature: ODZ; material: water; isolation source: 70 m water sample filtered on 0.2 um supor filter | place: Pacific Ocean | collected 2012-04-08 | depth 70m m
CAAATCAAACTCATCATCTCCAAAACCTGCACCCAAAGCTTGAATCATCGTCTGAATTTCCGAATTTTGTAACATTCGATCAGCACGTGCTCTCTCAACATTTAATATTTTTCCTCGAAGTGGCAAAATTGCCATTGTCTTTGGATCTCTTGCCTGGATAGCAGAACCGCCTGCAGAATCACCTTCAACAATAAACAGTTCTGACTCTCGTGGATCCCGAGAGGAACAATCCTTAAGTTTTTCGGGCATTCCAGCTCCGTCTAAAGCTGATTTGCGCCTTGCGGAACGTCGTGCATCTTGAGCCGCTAAACGCGCACGTTGTGCATTAATTGCTTTTTGTAAAATAATTTTTGCTTCAGTTGGGTGCTCTTCAAGCCAATCTGAAAATTTTTCATTTGTGGTTTTTTGGACCAATGAACGAATATCTACATTTCCTAATTTAGATTTTGTTTGCCCTTCGAACTGTGGCTCTCCTAAACGAACACTGATAATTGCAGTTAGTCCTTCTCGAATATCTTCACCTTGCAAATTGTCATCGTTTTCTTTTAGTAATCCCCTCTTTTTTGCATATTTGTTCATAACGCCAGTTAGTGCTGTTCTGAATCCCTCTTCATGCATTCCGCCTTCAATTGTGTTGATTCCATTAGCGAATGAATGAAGTCCATCAGTGTTAAAACCTGTATTCCACTGAAATGCTATTTCAACTTCTTGTTCTTTTTCTTGCGCTTCAAAAAAACCAACTTTTGCAAAAAGTGATTCTTTACTTGCGTTTACATGTTCAACAAAATCTTTGATTCCACCGTCATATTTATAAACAACTTCGTTTTTATTTACAGCTTCTTCCCTTAAATCAGAAAAACTTATTTTTAAACTTTTATTTAAAAAAGCCATCATTTGAAATCTCTCTAAAAGAGTTTGTGCGCGAAAATTTATTTCTTCAAATATTTCAGAATCGGGCCAAAATCTTACCGTGGTTCCAGTTCTACTATTTGGAGCTTCACCTGTCTCGTGAAGTTTGGTTTCTAAATTTCCACCTGAAGAAAACTCCATGTAGTGCCGTTTTTCATCTCTATCAATTTCAACTTCTACTTTTACAGAAAGAGCATTTACTACAGAAATACCTACACCGTGAAGACCGCCGGAAACCTTGTAGCCATCTCCTCCGAATTTTCCTCCAGCGTGAAGTTTTGTGAAAACAACTTCAGCGGCAGACATGTCTTCTTCTTGGTGGTGTTTTCCTACAGGAATACCCCTTCCATCATCACTTACCTGACAACCTCCATCAGGCAATATTGTCACAGAAATTTCTGAACAATGACCGGCCATTGCTTCATCTACAGAATTATCTACTACTTCCCAAACCAAATGGTGTAGTCCTGAGGGTCCAGTTGAACCAATGTACATTCCAGGTCGTTTACGAACAGCTTCTAAACCTTCTAAAACAGTTATTTGCGATGCGTTATAAGTGTTTTCAGTGCTGCTCATTTAATACCGTTTTCAGATGCATTTTTTGCTTGAAAAATAATACGGTTTTTAATATAAAACCGCAGGTCAGAGGGTAATAACACAACCTGATCAGCATAGCATTTATATGCTGTTTTAGGGTGTCAAAAAGGTAGCAAAAAGCTTTAATTAAAAGTTTTTTAATTAACTATTTAGGTGTTGTTCTAACCCTAATTGAAGTTACTTTTTCATCCCCAACAAGTTTTGTTATTTTGTCTAAAAGTTGCTTCTCTAACCATTTGATTTGGCTTGCCCAAGCTGGATCATCCACACGAACAATAAGTTCAGAACCACTAATTGCAACAGCAGAAATTTTTGCCGCTAGATCACTTCCAACAACTTCTTCCCATTGATCGACAATAGAGGTAACAACATTAATATCTGGTGTCCCAAAATCTTTAAGAAGTTGTTCTAAAACAAAATGTAAATGAACTGGTTCTTTATTAACCACTTTTAATTATTCCTTCTACCACGTGATATTTATAATCCGCTTTCACTCCACTTGGTAATTCACCGGTTGTAGTTAAAACTGCTTGTTTTTTAGGAAGTAAATCAATAAGAATTTGGCATCTTTTGTCATCAAGCTCTGAAAAGACATCATCTAAAAGAACAATTGGTTCGGTTTCTGTGATTTTTTTAACAATTTCGTGGCCAGCAAGACGTAAACCCAGAGCTAAAGATCTTTGTTCTCCTTGAGATGAATGATTTTTGGCTAATAAATTGTTTACTTTTATACCAATTTCATCTCTGTGGGGTCCCATTGTTGTTACTCCTCTTCTTATGTCTGTCTCTCTTTCGGTTTGAAGGGTTTCGAGTAGTTTTTCTTTTTTCCAAAGTTGTTCATATTCAAACAAAACTGTGTCTTGGTTTTTTGTGAATTTGTTTAATATTGTTTCAATTTCAGGTTTTAGTTTTTCTAAAAGTTTTATTCTTTCTGAAGCTAATTGTTGTCCACTCTCAGCAAATTTTTCATCCCAAACGTTAAGAGTTGTTTCAATTTCAGCTGTTACTTTTCCTTTTGCTTGTTTTAATAATGTGTTTCTTTGTTTTAAACATTTTTCAAAATTGCTTTTAATTAATTGGTTTTTGTTATGTAAATCAAGAAGCAATTCATCTAAATAGTTTCTTCTTTCACTTGGGCTTCCTTTTATCAGTGCAAGATCTTCGGGCCCAAAAATTGTTGTTTTGATTTTTTCTTGTAATTCTTTCTTTTTGTTTATTTTTTTTCCATTAATTTGAAGTTGGTTTCTGCCGAAATTATTTAGTTCTACTTCTAGGGTTGTTTTTCTTTTGTCTTTTGAAATTTCAGCTCTTAATATCGCTTTTTCTTTATTTTCAAAAATTAATGCTTCGTTTGGTGCTCCACGAAAAGATTTTCCTTTGGAAAACCAGGCAATTGCTTCAAGTAGGTTTGTTTTACCGTTTCCGTTGTCACCGGTTATAAGTGTTATTCCCTCATTAAAAAGAAGGTGTGTATTTTCATAATTTCTAAAATTTGTTAGCCAGAGTTGGCTTAGAAACATTTTAAGAAACTCTTACTGGCATTAATAAATATAAGAAAGTTTCTTCTTCTAACCCTTTTAAAATCGCTGGTTTTAAAGCATCTGTTGTTTCTAACACAACTTCTTCTGTTGAAATAACATCTAACCCGTCAATTAAATAATCGGGGTTAAAAGCTACTGTTATTTCTTCTCCGGAATAACTTCCTTCAATTGTTTCGATTGCTTGACCGATGTCTTGTTCAATAGCGAGTAGTTCAATTTTTTTCTCTGTCATGATTAAACGAACTGGTGTTGCTTCTCTAGCTAATAGTTTTACTCTTTGTAATGCTCCAAGTGTTTCTTCTCTATTGATTACAAGTTTGTTTTTATTTTTTTCTGGTATGAGTCCTTTGTAATTAGGAAACTCTCCTTCTATTAGTCTTGTAACAATACTTATATTTTCAATTTTGAAAACAGCTTCTTTTTCTCCTAAAACAACAGTTAATTCTTTCCCTTCGTTTAGAACACGTTTAACTACGTCCAAAGCTCTTGATGGAACTAACACAATTTCATCTCTACTTAAAATTTCTGTTCCAGGAATATCTCTAATAGCCATACGGTATGAATCTGTAGCAACCAATCTAAGTCCATCTTGTTCAGCTGCTAATAACACTCCAGTTAAAATTGGTCGTGCGTCGTCTAAACTTGCGGCTTTAACTACTTGTTCAAAAGCATTAGCCAAACTAGTTGTGTCAAGTTTTGCTTCGTTTCCACCTGGTTCTTCAAACTTTGGAAATTCATCAGCTGGAAGTGTTCTGATATTAAATTCAGATTTTCCACTCTTTATTTGTATTTCGTCTTCTTTCATTACAAAAGAAATTTGTCCGTCTTCCAAAACTCTGCTTATATCAGCAAGCAAAGCTCCAGGAATAACAACTTTGCCGTCTTGTTCACCACCAACTTTTAATTCAATACGAATTGTTAAATCTAAATCACTTCCAAGAACAACAAGCTTGTCTTTTTTTAATTCCATAAACAAACCAGATAAAACTGGATTTGTTCCACTTCTATTAGGTGTTGCTTTTTTTGCTAATGAAAATGTTTTTTCTAAAAGTTCTTTTTCACATTTAAATTTCATATATAACTTCTTTGTTTTTTCTTAACTTAGTAGATGTAATAAGTCCTGTGGATTGTGGATAAAGGTTTATTTTGGCAGGTCAGCACTGGTTTGACAATCCACTTAAAATTCACAGCTGTCCACAACAAAAAATGTTTAAAAAAAACCATGTGGATAAATTATTTGTTGTCACGTAAAGCTGAAATTAATGCAGTTACTTGATCATATATTTCTCTTCTTTCTGCCATTAAACCTTTAATTTTTTCAACAGCATGAATAACGGTTGTGTGATCGCGGCCACCAAATTCTCTTGCAATGCCTGGATAACTTAAATCAGTTAATTCTCTAAAAATATACATTGCTACTTGTCTTGCTGTAACAAGGGGTCTTCTTCTACTACCACCTATTAATTCTTCTTTTGAAAAACCATACATTTCTGTTGTTTGTTCAAAAATTAATTCAGGAGTGATAGGTCTAGGTGCGTTTGAACTAATTAGATCACCCAAAACAGTTATTGCAAGAGCTTTTGTACAAGGTTCGTGATTTAAGTTTGCATATGCCGACACTCTTGTTAATGCACCTTCTAGCTCTCTAATATTTTCTGTAATGTTTTCAGCAATGAATTGTAAAACTTCATCAGGAACAAGTATTCCGCCGGGATTTTCTTCTGTTTTTTTACTTAAAATAGCCAGTCGTGTTTCAAGGTCTGGTGCTTGAATGTCTGTAACAAGTCCCATTTTAAAACGGCTGCGTAATCTGTCTTCTAATGTTGGAATGGAATCAGGTGGGCGGTCGCTTGAGAGAACAATTTGTCCGCCAGCTTGTTGAATTGTGTTAAAGGTGTGGAAAAACTCTTCTTGAAGGCCTTCTTTTCCTTCCATGAATTGAATGTCATCTACAAGCAAAACATCAATTTCCCTAAAGTGTTGTTTAAATTCAGGGAGGGTTTTGTTTCTAATAGCTTCAACAAAACGATTCATAAATGTTTCACTTGACACATAGCGAACTTCGTGATTTTTGTAGTGGTCGGTTACATAATTGCCAACGGCTTGTAAAAGGTGTGTCTTACCAAGACCAGCGTCACCATAAATAAACAGAGGATTGTAAGAGCGTCCAGGTGTTTCAGCTACTGCTAAAGCTGCGGCATGTGCAAACCTGTTGGATGAACCTATAACAAAGTCATCAAAGGTGTATTTGAATGTTTTTGGTCCTGTGGTTTTTGTTTCGTTTTCTTGGGTTAAAGAAACATTGTTAAGTGTTTTATTGTCTTCTTTTTCTTCCAAGGTTGTCATTATTAAATTATTTTCAACCTCTTCTATTCTTTGTAATATAAGACCCTCTTCATTTTCTTGAAGGTCTTCTACTTGTTGTGATTGAGGAAGAGGTTCAGTTACAACATTTACAGCAATGTTAAATTGATCATCACTTATTTCAGAAAGTGTTTCTGAAACCAGTTTTTTGTATCTTCCTTCTATTCGGTCTCTAACCACGGTGCTTGGAACTTGAATAATGAGATAATCGTTTTTTATTTCTACTGGTGTTACAGAGCTAAAAGTAACCTGCCAAACAACTTCAGAAACTTGAGATTTGATTGCTGTAGCGCAAGATTCCCATAAAAATGTTGCATTTTCTTCGACAATTTCTTCCAAAACTTCTCCTCTTTATTATCCACAGGTGTGGATTCTGGTGTGGAAAGAAAGATGAATAATTTATATTTCTATCAAGATTTTCTTTCGCGCTACTAAGTCGAAAAACGTAGCATTAGATATCTACTTATAAGCAAAGCGGGCGTTTAATTAATATTTTTAACCCGTATTAATAAGTAATTGTTTGCTGTGTATAAATGTAGTTATTTTTACACAGCTTATTTTTTTTGCTTGTGTATTACTTTCCGGTTGGTGTCGCGGTAGCTCTGACATACGATCAATAGTTGTACTGTTTATTAAACGCGAGATAGACAGTCGTATGCTAAAAAAATAAAAGATTTTTATTTGTTACAATTCGCATCTTATTTCTACTAAATGCGGGTTTATACAGGAGTTAAATTTAATGAAACGAACTTTTCAACCAAATAATCGAAGGAGATCAAGAAAACATGGTTTCCGACACAGAATGCAAACACGAGCAGGAAGGGCTGTTCTTAAAGCCCGTCGGCAGAAGGGTCGAGCTCGGCTTTCCGCTTGATAGGCCGGTTGCACTACAAGCGCGATTTTAACAATCTTCGTATTAATGGAAAAACAGTAAAACGAGGGTGTTTGAGCGTTGTTTTTAATCCCTCTGACAATGTTTCAGACGGTATTAGAGTCGCATTTGCTGTAGGGCGATCTGTTGGTGGAGCTGTTGTTAGAAATCGTATTAAGCGAAGACTTAGAGAGGCTTTTTCAAGGATGCTTTTAAAAAACAAATCAATTCCGAATGGTGATTATTTAATAAGGGTTTTTCCGGGGGCAAGCACTAAAAGTTTTATTGGTTTATCCGAGGATTTGGAAAGAAGTATCGAAAATTTAAAAAAAGGCGATGATTAATTTGTCTAATTACTTTTCAAAAAATTCTTATAGTTCGAATAGGAATTTCCTAATTAAAACAATTGTTCATCTAATTGGTTTATATCAATCAGTTTTTTCTGGGAGAACTAGCACATGTAGATTTATTCCTTCATGTTCAAGTTATGCAATTGAATCTTTTGATAAAAAAGGCTTGTTTAAAGGGTTTTTTCTGACAATTAAAAGAATTATTAGATGTAATCCATGGGGTGGTTATGGATTTGACCCTGTTCCTGAAAATAAAAGGCGATTAAATGTTTGATTTACTAGCCAATTTATTGTCTTGGTTTTATGATTTTTGGCCTTCATATGGCATGTCTATAACACTTTTAACAATACTAATAATGCTTATTCTCACTCCTTTGACACTGAAACAGACTCGTTCAATGATCAAGATTCAACACGTTCAACCAGAGTTAAAAAAGATTCAAAATAAATACAAGAACGATAAAGAAAGAATGAATAAGGAGGTTATGGCTTTTTATACAGCTAATAATGTAAATCCTCTTTCAGGGTGTTTACCTCTTTTTGTCCAGGCACCAGTTTTTCTTGTTTTATATAACGTTATTCGTGGGTTAACCAGACGTCTTTCTAATATTGGTGAACATGCTGGTTGGGTAGTTGGGCGATTTAATCAAGAAATTTCAGTTCCACCTAATCGTTTAGAAGTTTTTTATCCTGACTACATAGACCAGCAAAGTGCTTTATTTAATGATTTAAGTCAAGAAAAAGAGATGGTTTCTTGGGGAGTTGATCTTGCTAGATCTGCTAGTGATGCACTTTCCGATGGTTTTGTCACTTCATTACCTTATTTTGTTTTAATTTTGTTGGTTTTTGTTTCTTCTTGGTATCAGCAAAAACAAATCCGTGGAAGAAACCAACAAGCCGCTATTAGTCCTCAACAGCAGATGATCTTTAAAGTAATGCCATTCTTTTTACCGGTTATTTCATTTAGTTTCGACGCAGCTCTTGTTGTTTATTTTGTTATTTCTAATCTGTACAGAATTGTTCAACAAGGTTATATAACTAGAAAGTTTTATGGCGAAAACGCAACTAAAGAAAGTGTTGTTGTAAGCGCTCCATCAGAAAATGTTGATAAGTCTGAAGTAAAACAAAAGGTAGAGAAAGAAAAAAATAAGGTTAAATCGAGCAATAATCAGATTTCCTCTACAGAGGCTAAAAGAAAAAGAACAACAGCAGGCAGTAATGAGAACGATTCTCATTTAAATGAAAAAAAGACTACAAAAATAAGCAAAAAAGAAAAAAATAAGCAAAAAAATAATATTGATTCAAATGAAAAAAAGCCTGTAAATACAGGGAGAATCACACCTTCAGGCACAAATGTGCCTAGAAGTAATAAAAAACGCAAGAAAAAGAAAAGGAAATAATTATGGAGTGGATCGAAACAACGGGGTCCACCGTTGATGAAGCTAAAGATCGAGCATTAGATCGTCTAGGTATTGCAGAAGACGATATGCAGTTTGAAATTATTGAAGAAGGTAGCAACTCTTTGTTTAGGCTGAAGAGAAAAGAAGCGCGATTACGTGCAAGGGTGAAACCTGTAAATACAAGACCTAAATTCGAGCGTAAACCCAGGAATAAAAAACAAGGTCGATCTGGAAATAAAAATGGTAATTCTGGAAACACTAGAAATAATAAATCTGGGAAAAACACAAAGAGGGATGAACCTAAAGAAAGTAACAAAAAAACTGTAAATAATAATAAAACTGATAAGAATGCGGCAAACACAAGAAAAAAGCGCGATACTGATATCAAATCCACAAAGAAAGGGAGTTCTAAAACAGATTCTAGAGCCCAAAATAAAGGCGAAGAGACTGTGAAAAAAAATAAGATGAATCTTGAAGAACAAGCTGAAATAACAGAAGACTTTGTGTCCGGTCTTCTTGAAAGAATGGATTTACAGGCTCGTGTTGTTAGTTCAATAGAAGACAATCGCGCTGTTGTTCAGGCGCAGGGATTAAACCTTGGGTTAGCTATCGGGCCTAGGGGAGAAACGGTTCGTGCAATTACGCAACTTGCACACACTATGATTCAACGTATTTCAGATGGTGAGGCAGAAGGTAAATTAACCGTAGATATTGGTGGTTATAGGGAAAGAAGAAGGACTTTTTTGGCTGAATTTGCTGTGAATCAAGCAAATGAGGTTATAGAAGATGGAAATTCAGTATCTCTTGACCCCATGAATGCTTCTGATCGAAAAGTAGTCCACGATGCAATTTCTGACATAGAGGGTGTTACAACGCGTTCGGAAGGCTCAGATTACGATCGTCATGTTGTAATAACTGTTGATGAAATGTAGTGATAAGGCGTTTAAAACACTTCGAAATATTCTTGATTTAGCTGTATCTGAAGGTTTCTTAACTAATAATGCAGCTGAAGATGGGATAGATCACAGCAAGGGTTATTTATTCTCACATGAGAACTCATCTTTTCTTAAAGGCTTTACAAATAAAGATTTAGCTATTGATTTAGGCAGTGGAGGAGGGTTACCTGGTTTAGTTTTAGCTACTTTCACAGATTTTTTTTGGTTGCTGGTTGATCGGAGTGAAAGAAGGTGTGCTTTCTTAAAGAAAGCTGTTTTAGATCTAGACTTAAATAAAAGAGTAGAAGTTATTGAGTGTTCAGCTGAAGAATTAAGTCGAAACGGGTATAGAGGAAAAAGTAGACTTGTTACAGCTAGAAGTTTTGGATCTCCTGCTATTACAGCTGAATGCGCAAGTCCTTTATTAAGGAATGATGGTTTGTTTATAGTTAGTGAACCACCTGTTAATAACACAACTGATAATGAAGACAGATGGCCCGTAGAAGCTTTGTTAGATCTTGGTTTAAAGCAGAAAGAAAAATGGCATACAGGTTCAGCAGGGTATAGATCCTTTGTTTGTGCTGTTAAATGCCCGGAAATCTATCCCCGTAGGTTTAATAAAATAACTAAAAACCCCATTTTTTAGTAGTTGTTTCACGGTTTCACGTGAAACACTAAAAACAAGAGTTTCACGTGAAACACTAATTTTTAAGGGTACTTGTTTGTTTTTAGTTATTAGGTAGTGTGTGGTCAATGTCAATTATTTCTCCGAGTGATGTTCAATCAGTCGATAAAAAAAGTCCCAGAATTATTGCTATCGCTAATCAAAAAGGTGGCGTGGGTAAAACAACTACAACAATAAACCTTGGCGCAGCTATTGCTGAAAGTGGAAAAAAAGTATTAATTATAGATTTAGATCCTCAGTCAAACACAACAACAGGTTTAGGTGTTTCAACGAAAGACTTAAATTCTTCGATATATCAGGTGATTATTGAAGAAAATACTGCTTCTGAAACGATTATCAGTGTTGGTATAAAAAATCTCTATTTATTACCTTCAAGTTTAGAGCTAGCAGGAGCTGAAATAGAACTTGTAACTGCCTTTAGTAGAGAGCAGAGACTTACACGTGCACTGGATGAAGTTGTTAGTGATTACGACTTTATTATTATTGATTGTCCGCCAGCTCTTGGCCTTTTAACTGTTAATGCCTTGTGTTTTGCAAATGAAGTGATAGTTCCAATTCAATGTGAATATTACGCATTAGAAGGTCTTGGGCAATTAGTAGGCAATGTTGATTTGGTTAAAGCAAATTTAAACCCTGATTTAGAAATATCAAAAATTGTTTTAGTTATGTATGACTCGCGTACAAAAATTTCAAAACAAGTCGCTGATGAAGTTAGGGAATATTTTGGTGAACGTGTTTGTGATCAGATTATCCCTAGGTCAGTTCGTCTTTCTGAAGCCCCGTCATACGGTCAACCAATAACAGTTTTTGACCCAACATCTCGGGGCTCAGTTGCTTATAAAGAGTTAGCAAAGGAGGTTTTATATGAGTAAAAAGTCTGGTTTAGGTAAAGGTTTGTCAGCATTAATCCCTGATTCTACAAGTAATCAAGGGGGGGATTTAGTTGATGCAAATACATTTGAAAAAGACCTATTTGCAACACCTGGAACTGAATTAAGGCAAGTTCCTTTAGGTGATATAGAAAGAAATCCTTATCAACCTAGAACTGTTTTTGATGATGAAAAATTATCAGAATTAACTACATCAGTTAAAGAAGTAGGTGTTCTTCAACCAATTTTACTACGCGAACAGAATGACCATTATGAGTTGATTGCTGGTGAAAGAAGATGGTTGGCAGCAAGGAGAGCTGGACTTTCATCTATACCAGCTGTTGTTAGAAGAATTCAAGATATTGAATCTTTTGAGCAGGCAATTATCGAAAACCTTCATCGTGAAGATTTAAATCCAATTGACGAGGCTGTTGCTTTTCATCGCCTTATGGATGAGTTCAGTATGACTCAACAGCAAGTTGCTGAAAGAGTTGGAAGAAGTCGTTCGGCTGTTGCCAACTCTTTACGTCTTTTGCATCTTTCATCAGATGTCCAGAGATTAATTATGGATGGTGCTATAAGTGCTGGTCACGCAAGGTGTTTAGTTGGTGTAAATGATATAAAAATCCAAGAAAAACTAGCATCAAGGGTAATTTCAGAAGCTCTTTCAGTGCGCCAACTTGAATCTATAGTTAATGATTTACGCGATGAAGATAATTATGTAAATAAAGAACGAGTAGTTTCAGGAACTTCAGTTAAAGAAGCTGCTTATCTTGAAGTAGAAAAAGTTTTGTCAGAAAAATTTGATACCAAGGTCTCTGTTGTTTCGAGGGGAAAGAAGGGGCGACTAGTAATTGAATTTGCTGATCAAGATGATCTTCAAAGAATATTCAATATATTAGAATAAATATAATTCTAAATTTATATTTATTCTACACACTCTAAAGGATCCTTAAACCATTTTGAAATAGCTTCCGTTAACCCTGTAGCTATTTCGTTAGTCTTTTCTACGACTTCTCCAGGTGGCCCGAGAATACATAGAACAGCTGGCATTTTTGTCGCTCTTAATATAGGTAACTGCATTCCATTCATTGTTGGTTTTACATTCATAATTTCTGCAATTGCCTTTAGACATTGCGAAGCTAAACGAAAACCGCCTTCACTTTGAGAATTATTTGTTTTAAAGTAACTAATTGCACAATGAGAATCATTCTCGATTTGGAGACCAATATACATTTCAGATTCAAATCCATTTGCGGTTTTAGCTTGTATATCTTCATCTGGATTATTTAAGTCAATTACCTTTGCCCCTTTTTGTCGAAGCATACGAGCTGTTGCATTTGCGAGTGTTCCACTATTACCAAAGTGTCCAACAACTAGGTGGCGAGATTTCAACTCAGTACTTTGAACTCTTAAATTTTCAATTTCTTTAATTTTAGATATTTGTGTACCAGGAGTTTCACGACTTTTTATATTTTGAAGATTTCGAATAGTTTCATGCCCTGCAATACCATCTTCTATAAGACCGAAATTTTTTTGAAAGTCAATTAGTGCATTGACTGTCTGCGGTCCAAAAATTCCATCTATTCGGCCTACATCAAAACCTAATTTTCCTAATTGTGTTTGTAATTCAAAGACGTCGTCTCCTTTAAGCATTGGAGATTGAAGATAAAGTTGTCTGTTACCTAGTTTGAATGCTGCTTCTAATAAAACTGCCCTTGTAGTTTCATCTAATACCCCGCTTGTTTTAAGGCCTCTAAACTTTTGAAAATCTTTTAGTTTTTCTTGTGTATCGGGACCAAATTCTTTTTTAGTCACTTCAAAGCTGTTAATCAAAAAGCCTAAATTCAATAAGCGGGTTTGTAGAGAATGAACTTCGTTTCCGGTATCTCCAACTTCTAAAGTGTTTTTGTTTTGCACAACATTTTTCTTGAGTTAATTGTTGCTAAATGAACTCTGATAAGGCATCCAGCAATTGATGTTTTCCTTGAGCTCCAACTAGACGTTTTACAGGTTCTCCATCGTTGAAAACAATTAAGGTGGGGATGCTCATTATTTCAAATTGTTGAGCTAATTCGGGTGCATTATCAACATCTACTTTCGCGATTTTTATTACACCTTCTTGTTCGTTAGCAATTTCTTCTAAAATCGGTGCAATCATTTTGCATGGTCCACACCATTCGGCCCAAAAATCTACAAGGATTGGTTGATTTACTGAATTAATTTCACTGTCAAAATTTTCTGTTGACAGATTTGTGATAGCCCCACTCATTATTTTCTCCATTAATAGTTATTTACTTAAGGATTTTTACACTTTATAGATGCTTAATGCGGAACACCTTCGGAATTTTTTTGTTTGCATTACATTTACTAGTTTTCCAACCAATGTTCTGCGTCAATTGCCGCCATACATCCTGACCCCGCGGCAGTAATTGCTTGTCTATATTTGTGATCTTGTACATCACCACATGCGAAAACACCTTCAACATTTGTTTTTGTGCTTTGTGGTTCTGTTTTTATATACCCCAAGTCATCTATTGAAAGTTTGTCTATGAATAGTGATGTGTTTGGTTTATGACCTATAGCGATAAAGATTCCTTCTAAATTAAGTTCTGTTTCTTCAAGAGTTAGTGTGTTTCTAATTTTTACACCTTCAACTGAATTTGAACCAATAATTTCTGTCACCTCAGAATTCCAGAGAAAGTTTATTTTAGGATTTTCATGAGCTCTTTTTTGCATGATTTTAGATGCTCTTAATTCATCTCTTCGATGGATTACAGTTACTTCAGAGGCAAATTTTGTTAAAAAGGTAGCCTCTTCAATAGCGGAGTCACCCCCACCAACAACAGCAATCTTTTTATCTTTAAAAAAGAAACCATCACATGTTGCACAGGTTGATAAACCATGTCCTAATAGTCTTTTTTCACCCTCAACTTCTAACATCACTGATTGAGCACCCGTTGAAATAATTAGTGCGTCTGCAGTATGTGTTGGAGAGTCTTCGTCAGGGTTACCTATCCAGATTTCAAATGGTTTTTTTGTCAGGTCGACTTTGCTAACTTTTCTTGTTGAAAAAGCAGCACCAAATCTTTCTGCTTGGGCTTTCATGTCAGCCATTAGTTGTGGTCCCATGATGCCTTCAGGAAAACCAGGAAAATTTTCAACTTCAGTTGTAAGCATTAATTGTCCACCTGGTTGATCTCCTGTGGAGGATGGTTCTCCTTCTATAACTAAAGGATTTAATTCAGCACGTGCTGTATAGATGGCTGCAGTTAAACCTGCTGGACCGGATCCGATTATTATTATTTTTTTGTGACTATCTAACATCTGTGTTCCAACCGGTTGAATTATTGTTGCTTTTCATTTTCCCTTTTTTCACTATTAGAAGACCTAAAGAACAGGAAAATGAACCTAATAAAATAAATGCTAACCATGAGCCTCCGGGTATTGATTGGTCAACAATTTTAAAAACAGCAATGCAGAAGAGGACTAATGCTGTAAATACACAAAGTAAGACTGCTAGGCCATAAATAATCCATTTAGAAGATGAAATTATTGGATCAGTTGTAAATGAACGAAATTGTGAAACTGTTTTAATAAATTTGTTAGTTATTGAAGCAGTCAAGTTTTCATTTTGATTATTAGTTTTCATGTAATCAGTTTTTTACTGTGAAACAAATACCTATTACACCTGGCCCGCCATGACTTGCAACTACTGGTCCAAGTGCACTTACTCGTATTGTTGTTTGATCTATTAGACCTTCGAGAGTATTAAGAAAATCATCTAGGTCTTCAGCTCTAGCATGCATTACAACCAGATTTTCCATATTGCCTTGAAATTCAGATAATTTGTCGCGCAGCCAGAGTAGAGATTTTTTCCTTGTTCTTTGCCTTCCAGCTTCTTCCACTATTCCGCTACTAACATCGATAAGTGGTTTTATAGAAAGCATGCTTCCAAGTAAGGCTTGTGCATTACCAATTCTTCCACCCTTTTTAAGATTTTCTAAAGTATCTATAGCTGCATATACATGTGTTTTTGAACGTAAGTCATTTAGGAGTGCAAGTATTTCATCAACTGAATGATTGTCTTGGGAAGCTTTTGCGGCTTTTAAAACCATCGTGCCTAATCCGCCTGTTACAGATTTACTGTCAAAGATACGTATATCTTTATCGCCTAATTCACGTGCTCCTGTTTCTGCCGCTTGGATTGTTGCAGAAAGTTCGCTTGACATGTTTATACAGATGACAGTTTCGGCTCCTTGTTCAAAACATTCTTCAAAAGCTGTTTTAAATGCACCAGGGGAAGGTGCAGCAGTTTGAGGAACATCTTCACTATTATTCATTCTTTCGTAGAACTCATCTGCCCCAAGTTCAACACGGTCAATTAATTCTTCTTCACCAAATCTGATGCTTAATGGGACTATTGAGATTCCTAATTCTGAAGCTTCTTCGTCAGAAAGGTCACTGCCACTATCTGTAACAATTCGAATTTTCATATTTCCTCCTGCCTATGAATGGATCGTAGTCGCCGAGAACGTAACCACCAGAATGCGAGGAAAAAAACAGCACCAACAAAAAGCAGTATTCCTACACCTGATAGACGAGTTGTTCTAATTAAAAGTGAATTCGAGTCTAACTGCAACAGATGTTCTTTATCCGGAGATCTAATACCAATACGGATTTGAGAATCTCCAGATGTACGAGAACTGACAGGTATCTTTATTTTGTTTGTACCAGGTCTTAGTCTTACTTCTAATGTTTGTCCTTCAGGGAAACTTATACGCCCATCACTTTGAAGTATCAGTACTACGTTCGCTTCATGACTCAGGTTGTTTTGAAGAGTAAAAGGTAGTTCCGCTTTTCGACTTGTCAGTCGAACGTTTTGGTTTTGAGGACTTGTAAATCCATCGATTACTTTGACGATTTCCTCATAAATTGTTGTGAAGTATTTAGATGCCTTATTTTCGCTTAGTTCATTTGCAGAAGTTGTATCGAGAAGTTCATAAAGAAAAGAAGTATTGGGATGAGGTTTTCCTATGACTTCCGAATAAGCGTTGATTGCTGCTTTTGCAAGGTTCTGATTAGGACCTCTATTAGAAATATCTTGTGGTGATTTATTCCACAGAATGTATTTTGTTTTATCTAATAACTGATCTTTTTCAATGTGATCAACAAGATCAGCAATTGGTTTTATATCTACGTAAGGGAGTTTTTTTATAGATGTAAAAACTTGGTTCATAATATTTTGAGACATATCATTTGGAATTTTTACTATGACGTTTTTTTCTCTTTTAATTTCGTCCATCGCGAGCAATGAAAGGTCTGCGAGTAAGACATCTACATCTAACGTTCTGTCTGATAATTCATTTAGATAGGAATTTATTTTTTTGTCTAATACAAGAACTTCAAAAATATTTCCATTTTCACCTTCTATAAAAATTAATGGATTTCCTTCTTTTTCTTTTCTTGGCTTGGGGTCAATGTGGGAAAGCTCTGTAATAAAAGTTTTGGCACCAACTTTATTTAGTGCCTCAAGAGTTTCTATAACAGCGCTGTTGGAGATAAAAGAAAATGTACGATCAGGTTTAATTTGGAGGTGATTATTTATTTGAAGATCTCCTCTTGTTAAAAGATCGTTATAAGTTTCAAAGCGGTTTATTGATCGCCATGATTCAGGATCACTTGTTACAAAAGGTGAAGAAATAACATGTAATTGAGTTTTTGCTAAGCGTCTAAGCTCTAATAGTAGAATTTCATCTTTTGGATTTATTGATTGAGAAAGACCTGACAAGGTAGCCGGTGGCAAACTAACTGACATCTTTATTTCGGAGTTATTTTTTAATGTTTCTACCAGATCTGTTAACTGGTTGATTACTTGCCTATCGATAATGTAGGTCCCATCATGTTGGAGGGGAGGTTCAGCGGTTATTTCTGTAATGAATGATAAAGAAACAGGGTTCATTGTCTCAGATTCAAATAAATGTATAAGTGGAACTATTAAAGTTTCAGGATCTTTTTGATTTGATTTAAAACTCTTTATAACTAAAGGACGAACTGTTCCAGGTTCAGAAAAAACATAATTTTCTTCGTTGATATTTGTATTTACCTCAAAATTTATTTCTTTAGTTTTGATTTGCTCTTCAGTTATAGATAACTGGAATGGAACTATTTCAGTTTCTGGATTTTTTGATGTGAAAATTTTGGTAAGTGAATCTCTATTCAATTTTTCTAGTGTGAATATCTGAAGTAAATCTCCTTTTTCTAGATCGTTAATTTGAAGTCTTAACTGGAATGAGTCATTAGTTTTTGACCATATGGGTTTTTCAATTAAAGAAATTTGTTTTATTTCATTTTGTGCATGCGCATTTGCATGTGAAAAGAAAACAAAAATTGTTGAAATGAAAAGCGACGCGTATAAGCATTTCTTAATAAAACTATTTAATGCAAAGAGTCGATTTTTATTAATACTTACAGAATATGGCTTTTAGCCGCTTTTAGTAAGAGAAAAATTTTTAAAGACTTGTTTATAAGGCTCTTATATGACCATAACTTGGCACTACGCTCTTTAAGTGGCGTTGTTGTTTTTGACTGATGAACGTTTTCTTGAACATGTTGCTGGAAAAAAGCATCCTGAGTCTCCTGCGCGTCTTGAAGCAGTTTGGAAAGGTTTAGACAATCTTTTATTAGAAGACGATTTGGTTCGTATCCCACCTCGAATTGTTACAGAAAAAGAACTTTTAAAATGCCACCCAATAGAACACATACAAGCTTTAGAAGCTGTAGATGCAGAAGGGGGAGGACGTATAGACCCTGATACCGGAATTAGTGAAGGTTCATGGGATGCAGCTCGATTAGCAGCAGGATCAGGTCTTGCTGCAGTTGAAGGATTGATTGAAACTGAAGCAGAGACTGCATTTTGTGCGATTCGACCGCCGGGACATCACGCGACCTCTAATCGTTCGATGGGGTTTTGTTTAATTAACAACATTGCAATTACTGCAGCATCTTTAATAGCGAAAGGTGAAAAAGTTGCTGTTATTGATATAGATGCTCATCATGGAAATGGCACACAAGAGATTTTTTATTCTGATCCGCGTGTACTTATGATTTCAATTCACCAGTGGCCTTTGTATCCAGGGACTGGTTCAGAAGAAGAAATAGGCGAATTAGACGGACAAGGTTTTACAGTCAATGTACCTCTTCCTCCAGGTTCGACAGGAAGTACATATAGATCAGCATTAGATAAAATAGTTGTTCCTCTAGTAGAAGATTTTCAGCCAGATTGGATATTAGTTTCTGCAGGTTTTGATGCACACAGAGATGACCCTTTAACTGATATGGGTTTAACTTCAGGAGATTTTGCTGATTTAACCGGAGTTTTGTTTAATTTGGCACCAAAAAGTAGGTGTATTTTCTTTTTAGAGGGGGGTTACAACCTTCAAGCCTTGACTGATTCTGTAAGTGCTTCATTTGCATCCATAATGGGTATTGATTTACGACCCGAATCAGCGACTGGCGATGGGCCTGGCATAGAAGTTGTGAATAGAGTTGCGAAGTTACATGGAGTGGTTTTGTGACAGAGGATTTTGATCGTTTAAGAGATTTAGTCAGCCCTGTTGCGGAAAGATTTGTTCAAGGAAAACATACGCTTTTTTTTGTAGGGGGGATTGTTCGTGATGTTTTAATTAATAAAAATGTTCAAAGTCCTGATTTAGATCTCACAACTAACGCTACGCCTGATCAAATTAGAGCATTAGTTGGTCCTGTAGCTGACGCAATCTGGTTGCAAGGTGAAAGATTTGGAACAATTGGTTTAAGAATTGGTGAAACAAGAATGGAAATAACGACTCATAGATCTGAGTCGTATATAAGTTCTTCAAGAAAACCTTTAGTCTCTTTTTCATTAAATCTAGAAGATGATCTCAGCCGAAGAGATTTCACAGTTAATTCAATGGCTGTTGAGGTTGATAGTGGAATTTTCTTTGATCCTTTTAACGGTAGATCAGATTTAGAAAATAAAATTTTACGAACCCCGTTAACTCCCAGCAAGTCATTCAACGACGACCCGTTAAGAATGCTAAGAGCTGCAAGATTTTCTGCTGGATATGATTTGCAACCTGTTCAGGAAGTTATTGAGACTGCAAAAGATTTAGCTGAAAGAATCTTAATTGTTTCGGCAGAGAGGATAAGAGAAGAGTTTTTAAAACTTCTCTCTATAGAAAACCCCACAAAAGGTTTTGAGTTTTTAGACGAGGTTGATTTGTTGCCAAAGATCCTTTCTTTCGAATCAAATTTAGATCACAACAATTTTGACAAAATTTTTTCATTGTTGCCATCTGATGATCCTGTAACAAGATTGTCTGTTTTTTTCAAAGGGCTATCTAAAGATGAAGTTAAAGAATCTTTAAAACGTTTAAAGATGTCTCGAGAGGAAAAGCGTCGGATAGAAAGCGCTGTTGATTTTTTGAATCTAGTGTCCAAAGGTCCAAAAAATGAAAAATGGATAAATGAAGAAATCCGCCGGTTGCTTGATTTAAATCAATTGAGTGTTGAGACCTCAATTAATCTAATTCAGGCGTCAAATACAAATGTTAAAGAATTTTTAAGGTCATTAGAAGCTTTAAGGTCAAAGGAAGATTTAATTTCGTTTGAACCGTTATTGACTGCTAAAGAATTGATGAGTGTACTTAATATAGAGCCTGGCCCATTAGTAGGCGAAATTTTAAGTTGGCTTAAGGAAACTCGCCTTCGCGATGGAGCTGTTTCAGTTGATGAAGAAAGAAAGATGGTTTTGAAGCAATGGAAAAAGTAAATTTGTAGATTTCCAGCGGGTTTCTTTATTAACCAAGTGGCTAATGTGTGTTGATGTCGTCAGCAAAGACAAAAAAGCTTTCAGCTTCAAACCGTAGTAGTGCCCTTGAAAAAGAGGACTTAATTTCTGTGGAACGTCTTGCTGATGTTGAATACAGACTTGCACGACAAACAGTGATTGATCATTGGAAAAATGGGAAAATTGAGCGAGAAAATTTGTGTGATGCTCAATCTATGTTGAAACGAAATGCTATTCATTGTGGAGTTCCTGTTGAAGAATGCTGTCCTATCTGCGAACCCGGCGAAATTTATTATGTAACTTATGTTTTTGGTCCGAGGTTGCCCGCTCATGGTCGTTGTATTTCTACAAAGGGAGAACTTAAAAGACTTAATGATCGAAAAACACAACTTTCAGCTTATGTAATTGAGGTGTGCCCTGAATGTGGATGGAATCATCTGGTAAGAATTGCATCTTTGGGTGGAAATAAGTTTTAAAATTCTCAAACCTTTTAATTTATTGGTAATATTAAATATCTGCCGGCAGCCATGTGCGCTGGACTGAAAAGGAGAATTTTGGTGTCTAGATCTACTGTTCCCTCTATTCGTGAGCAAAAAGTTTCTCGCGGGTCAAAACCTGTAGTGATGGTTACTGCTTATGATGCTCCTGGTGCGCGAATGGTTGATGAAGCAGGCGTAGATATGATTCTTGTGGGTGATTCACTGGCCATGGTCGTTTTAGGTTATGAAGACACACTTCAAGTAACAGTTGATGATATTGCTCATCACACTGCTGCTGTAGCTCGAACTAAACCTTCAGCGCTAATTGTTGCTGATTTGCCTTGGCTTAGTTATCACATTTCTGTTGAAGAGACAGTTAATAACGCTGCCAAACTTATTAGAGCGGGTGCACATGCAGTAAAACTTGAAGGCGGACGAAGTCGAATTCCTATGATTGAAGCTTTACTATCGGCTGAAATTCCGGTTATGGGACATTTAGGGTTAACACCTCAATCAATAAATACAATGGGTGGATTTAAGGTTCAAGCTCGTGACACAAAAGGTGCTTTGGATTTGGTTTCTGCTGCAAAGGCTTTAGAACATGCTGGTTGCTTTTCCATTGTCCTTGAAGGTGTTCCTTCTCAAGTTGCTTCAATGGTTACTAGTTCTGTTCATATACCGACAATTGGGATAGGAGCTGGATCAGATTGTGATGGACAAGTGCTTGTTTTGCATGACCTGTTAGGTTTTGAAAAGAGAATTATTCCAAAATTCGTGCGTAACTATGCTCAATTTCATTTAGATGGCGTTTCTGCATTACGTGAATTCGTAACTGATGTTAAAAGTGGTTCTTTTCCTTCAGAGGAAGAATCATATTGTTTGGGTTCTGAAACTTCTGAAGAACTCGGACTTTATGGTGCTATATAAATAATTTTGTCACACCTCTTAAGCAGTATTTGTAGGTATGGAAAAATTGTTTATGAACTTAGTTGTTCCGAATAGCCTTATTTTGTCCTTAATAAGGTTAAAATGTATTTCCCCTGCCCCAATAAGGGGCTCTGAACAAGCAAAGGGTTTGTTCAGAACCATAGGAGGTGAATGCCTGTCATGCGGGCTTATGAGTTAATGATTATTTTTGATGGCGATCTTGATGAAGAAGCCATTTCAACCTACTTATCTAACATTTCTTCGGCTGTTGAAAGCGAAAATGGCAAAGTTGTGTCTTCGAAAGATACAGAGCCATGGGGTAGACGGAAGTTTAGTTATCGAATCAATCACAAGTGGGAAGGGTTTTATGTTGTTCTTGAGATAGCCACTCAAGCAGCAAATATTGATTCGAGTGATCGCCTTCTTCGCTTGGCTGATAGAAGTGAAATAGTTCGACATAAAATTATTCGCCTTCCGGATGAAGAGGCTATTGAACGTGGTCTTTTAGAAGGTACAACCGCTTAACTGCAATGAATTGGAGTAAATATGGCATTTGATAATACGGTAACAATAGTTGGAAATGTAACACGTGACCCAGAGTTAAGGTATACGCCAGCTGGAGCAGCTGTTGCTAATTTTGGAGTTGCTTGGAATAGAAAAGGTCAAAACGATGAAGATGTTGTTTCATTTTTTGATATCACATGTTGGAGAAATCTCGCCGAAAATGTTTCTGAATCAATTACTAAAGGTTCGCGTGTAATTGTTTATGGTCGTTTAGACCAAAGATCATGGGAAAATCAAGATGGAGAAAGACGTTCAAAAGTTGAAATTGTTGCTGATGATGTTGCTCCTAGTTTGAAATGGGCAACAGCTGATTTAACCCGTAATGAGTTTAAAGGTGGAGACACTGGTGGCGGAAATAGCACCATGAGCGATTCAAGTTCTTCTTCAGGCGCTACTGAAACATATCCAACAGATGAGGAACCTTTCTGATGGCACGTAGAGAATTTAAAAACTCTCAATTCGACGACAAGAATGGTCGAATGAGGAGAAAAAAGGTTAGTCCTTTAACAATTGGGAAAATAGAGTATGTCGACTATAAAGACACCAATCTACTTAACAAGTTTTTGTCTGAGCGTTCAAAAATTAAGGCGCGCCATAATAGTGGTAATGATGCTCAACAACAGAGAGCTGTGGCAAGAGCGATAAAAAATGCACGAGAGATGGCCCTTATGCCTTATAAAGCTGAAGTTACAACTCAAAGACGGGAAAGAAGGAATGAAAGTGATCGACCTGATAGAGCATCCGGTCCACCGCCCCAACCTACAGCTCCTCCTCCTAATAATGAAGATGTAAATAATGAAGATACAAATGATGAATCATCAGAAATTTCTTCAATAGAAATGAATCCAGAGATTATAGATTCGTTTGATGGAACACAAGATAATCAAAATGAAGTTCTTAACAATATTGACGAAGGAGAAGAATCATGAAGGTTCTCCTCCGTTCTGATGTAGATGGCCTGGGTAGAACTGGAGATATTGTAGAAGTTGCAAGAGGTCATGCAAGAAATTTCTTGTTGCCTCGAGGGTTAGCTGTTGCAGCATCTTCGGGAGTGACTGCTCAAGCTGAGGCAATGCAAAAGAAACGTGCTTTAAAAGCTATTGAAGATAAAGCTGACGCTGAAGAAATAGTGTCTCGTTTAGACGGAATTATTATTCAAATTTCTGCTAATGCTTCTGAGACTGGAAAACTGTTCGGTTCGGTAGGAGTTGCAGAAATTTCACAAGCACTACAGGATCAAGTTGGTTTAGAGATAGACCGAAAAGATATCTCTGGTGAGACTGCAAAGGAAATCGGAACCCATCAATTTACTTTGCATTTACATCCTGAAGTTGAAATGCAAGTAACTGTCGATGTTAAAAGTGAAATTTAGAGTTTTCCACATTAATTTTGCTTATTCCACAAGTTAATCCACAGACTGATCCACTTAAAAAGTCGACTTTTCCCCCATGTTTTTAGGGTTTTCCTCTGGCGTTCCACAAGCAAGTAGTGGCATAGTGGACCCTCTGTGTGAAGATTTGGAGGATAAGTTTTGAGTGCACTTGAAGATGATTGGCGTAATTTAGAAGAGCCTTCTTCGTTGCCTGTTTCCTCACAAAGAGAAAAGACTGGATCAAGAGTACCGCCACACAATATAGAAGCTGAAGCTTCGTTATTGGGAGCAATGCTTTTATCTAAAGATGCGATTGCTGATGCACTTGAGGTCACTTCAGCAGAACATTTTTATAAACCTTCTCACGCTCATGTTTTTGATGCTATTTGTGGTCTTTATGCGACAGGTGAACCAGCTGATCCAGTAACTGTTGCAGATGCTTTAGACCGTGCTGGATTACTTGAAGGTATTGGTGGTCCTGGAATGCTGTTGGATCTTCAAGCTGTTACGCCAGCAATCACTTCGGCTTCTTCTTTTGCCAGGATTATTCAAGAACATGCAACACTTCGTGGATTAATTGGTGCTGCTAGTGAGATGGCAGAAATTGGTTACAGCAGGCCTGAAGATGTACCTAGGGCTGTAGATGAAGCTGAGAATCTTGTTTACCAATTAGCACAAGGAAGAATTAATGATTCCATGGGTGCGATGCGAGATTTGCTTGATCAAACTCTTGACGCAATGGAAGAAAGACAACAAGGTAAAGGACTAACAGGAGTCCCGACTGGTTTTAAACGACTTGATCAACTTACTTCCGGTTTACAGAAAGGCAATTTAATAATAATAGGCGCTAGGCCATCTGTTGGTAAAACATCTTTGGGGCTTAATATTGCAACTCACATTGCAACCGTTTCGAATCATCCTGCATTGATTTTTTCCTTAGAGATGAGCCGTTTAGAGCTAACGCAACGTATTCTTTGCGCAGAAGCAAGAGTTGATTCTCAAAAAATTGTAAATGCTCAGATGAATGATGATGATTGGGTTCGTATCAACAAAGGTATTGGCCATTTAGATGAAGCGCCCATTTATATTGATGATAATCCTGGTGGTTCAATAATGGAAATAAGAGCTAAAGCTAGAAGGCTCAAAAGCCGTATAGGAAATTTGGGAGTAATAGTTGTTGACTATTTACAACTTATGACAGGAAGATCTGCAGCTGAGAGTCGACAAGTAGAAATATCTGAAATAAGCAGAGGGCTTAAACTTTTAGCTAGAGATTTAGAAACTCCAGTTATTGGAATTTCACAGTTGTCAAGAAGTTTGGAAAGTCGACAGGATAAGAGGCCAATGCTTTCAGATCTTCGTGAGTCCGGCTCTATTGAGCAAGACGCAGATTTAGTAATGTTCATTTATCGCGATGAAATGTATAACCCTGAGAGCAATGAAATGGGAATTGCTGAAATAAATCTTGCAAAAAACAGAAATGGCCCAGTTGAGAGAGTTCGCTTAGCCTATATGCCTAATTTCACCAAGTTTGCTGATCTTGCAAGGACTGATGAATCTGATTCTGCAATGCAAAAAACTAGTTCTATTAATGAACCCGGAAACTTTTAAATTTAACCGTGTTTTTAGGCGAGAAATTACTTGAATGGCTTCTTTTAGCATTTGGTTCTGCCATGTGCTTGGGAAATCTTGCTGCTTTAGTAAATCCACCGAAAAATAATGATCAGCAGAATTTAAGAAGAGCACCTTTTTGGCGAAGTTTTATTTACATAATTGTTGGTTTAATCGTTGCAGTTTGGTCTTTGGCGGGATTAATTGGTTGAATTACTTTGTAGTTCAGTTTGATTATCAGTTAATGCCATTTTGGAGGTGAAGTTAATGTTCGAGCGGGTTATTGCTCAAGTGGATCCATCGGGATTGACAGATGCTTGTGGTTTGGAACCTAGTTTTGTGTGTGAATGGATTTGGGACGTTTCAGGTAATGAGCGTTTGGCGGAAATAGCCGCTTGGGGTGTTGAAAAGCCTTTAAAGATTTTATTTATCCTTGTTGGTGCTTATATAGCTAACCGGATACTCAAGAAGGCAATTAGTACAGTTGTAGAACGGGTTGTCCAAGAAAGATCACTTATAGATGAGGAAGAAAAGTCTGATGCTTTGGTTGCTCGAGTTGGAAGGCGAGCTAAGGCACGATTGCAAAAAAATCGAGAAAGAGCAGAGAGGTCTCGACAACGAGCTAAAACACTAGGAGGTTTGCTTAGCACTCTTGCGACATTAACTACTTATAGCTTGGGGGTTTTGTTGGCTTTAGGTGAGATTGGATTTGATTTGGGTCCACTAATAGCTGGTGCAGGAATTGTAGGTTTTGCCGTTGGTTTTGGAGCTCAGTCTGCGGTATCAGATTTTATTGCAGGCATATTTATTCTTGTTGAAGATCAGTATGCCGAAGGTGATTTTGTTGATTTAGGTGACGCGTCGGGCACAGTTGAAAGGGTTTCATTAAGGACAACTGTTCTTCGTGATGTCAATGGTGCAGTTTGGGTGGTACCTAACGGAGAAATTCGTAGAGTTTGTAATTCTTCACAAATTTGGGCGCGATCCGTTTTAGATGTTGACGTTGCTTATGATACGGACATTGATTTAGCAGCAAGTGTTATTAAAGAGGTCGCAGATGAATTATGGAAAGAAAATCTTGAATCAGCGACGATTATTGAGGAACCTGAAATTTGGGGCGTTCAAAACTTTGGTGCTGATTCAATTTCTATTCGGTTAGCTGTCAAAACTGAAGCAGGGGAACAGTGGTCAACTGCTAGGAAAATAAGGGCGCGTTTGAAAAAAGCTTTTGATGAAAATGGCATAGAGATTCCCTTCCCTCAAAGAACAATCTGGGTAAGAGAAGTAGAAAATCAAGTAGGGATTGAAAAGCCAAAATCTGAAATAAGAAAAGACTTATTAGATGGTCGGTCTGGTAGTGATGGTGATGAATAATTAAGACTAAAAATTATTGAGTGTCACTTCTGCTAATAGCTCTTTCATCTGTTCCCAGATAGCTAGCTATAACTGCTGGATCGTTTCTGACTTCAAAAGGTTGGCCTTCTGAGATTACAGTTCCGGCTTCTAAGCAATAAACTCGATCTGAAAGTGCCATAATCATCGGCATGTCGTGTTCTATTACTAACATTGATGCACCAAGTTCTTGTTGAATCTGTTTTAGGAGTGGACCAAAAGCCTCAGTTTCTCTTTGAGCAATTCCGGCAGTTGGTTCGTCAAGACAAAGCATTTTTGCATCTAAAGCTAAAAGTCCAGCTAATTCAACGATTCGTCGGGTGCCTGTTGAAAGTTCAGCGATAAAAGAATCTGCGTATCTGCCTAGTCCCAGAAAGTCAATTAATTCATTAGCTTGTTTTGTTTTATTCATTTCGTTACGCGTGGCGTTTGGAAGAGATAATGCTGTTGGGAACAGGCGTGCACGATTTCTTGCTTCAAGTGCTACTTGGACTGTTTCTCTAACAGTTAATTCAGGAAATAGTCGAGCAGCTTGAAAGGTTCTACCTAATCCTTTGCGAGCTCGTATTGCAGAAGTTAAATGTGTGACGTCATGGTCTAATAGAGTGACGGTTCCTGTTGAAGGTACATATCCGCCTATTGCATTCATAAGCGTTGATTTGCCAGCACCATTTGTTCCTATAAGGCCGACAACTTCTCCGGAATTCACTTTTATATTTACAGCGTTAACTGCAATTAAACCTCCATAAGAAACTGAAATATTTTCTGTTTCCAAAACAGTTCCAGGTGTTTGATTAAGTTCACTATTTTTCTTAAGCGAAGCAGGTGTTGTCATAGTTGTTTTGACTGGAGCGGGTACAAGTTTTTGCTCAGCCCAATTCAATAAAGAATCTCTCGCTGAATAAGCAATTTGTACTAGTCCACCTGGGAAATATAAAAGAAGCACGAGAAGACCAATACTCGATGTGAAAAGTGGAACCAGATCATTTTCTGGCCAGATTGCTGGTAATCCAATTACCCACATGGAACCGATAACTGGTCCCATAAGTGTTCCGAGGCCACCAATAACAACCATTGATACGACTTTAAGTGAATTGCTAATCATAAAGAATCGTTCCGTGAAAGGTATGTTTTGAACTAAGCCGCCTAAGAGCGAACCTCCTAACCCTGCTAGACAGCCTGCTAAAGAAAAAGCAATTAATTTTGTTCTATGTGGTACCACGGTGTACGCAGCAGCAGTATTTTCATTTTCTCTAACAGCAATTATTGATCGCCCTATGCCGCTTTTTCTTAGTTTGTTTATTAGAAAGAGAGTTATAACTAAAGCCCCAAGACAGAGGTAGTAATAAGATCTTTGACTTGCCAATTCAATGGGTCCAAGACTCCCTCGGCGAAATGGGACGCTTTGGTTGTAACCCCCACTAAGGACAGGGCGTCTATAAATGTATTGAGATGCTGCAAGTGCAAAAGCAAAAGTTGAAACTGCTAAAAGAAGCCCTTTTACTCTTAAAGCTCCTAACCCAATTATTGCAGCTGAAATACCAGCAACGAGACTCGCTAAAAGCATTGAAATTAAAAAAGGAAATTTGGGAAGTGAGACTGAAAAAAGATGCCATTTGTCGCCGAAACCAACACCAAAATCTAATCCTCTATTAAATCCAGCAGCAGAAAGAGCACCTATTCCCGCAAAGGCCATTTGGCTAAGAGATAATTGTCCGGCCCATCCTGTAACAACAGTAAGTGAAACAGCGCAAATTGCAAATGCTAGAACACTTGCGTAAAGAAGATGTCGAGAAGGCAAAGTAACGATTAAAGGAATAACAAGAGCAAAAATTAATAGCACTGAAAGAGTTAACGACGATAAATTCCTAACCCACCAAAATTGATTGAGTCTTTCCGGGATAGGTTTTCTTCTTGGGCTGAAAGAAAAAGAACTTTCTTCTGCATTAGAAGATCGACTTTGGAAAGCTACTGCAATTGCTACTACAACGAAAAGTATAAAATCTATTAGACCTACTTGATCTAGAAAAACAAATTGAATATGAGCTTGGGCAACACCTATTACAATTCCCGCAACTAAAGCTCTTGGGAATGAAGACATTCCAGCTATGACTGCAGCCGCCAAGGCTCTAGTCATAGTATTTGGACCGAGATTTGTTATCCCTGTTAGAGAGCCTCTACTTCCTGAAAGAAGAAGAAGAGAAACGCTTGAAAGAGTTCCTGCTACTGTCCAAACAAAAAGTGAAACAACTTTTGGTTTTATACCTGACAATTTTGCTAAGTCGGCATTATTTGCAGAGGCCTGAACGGTTTGTCCGAAAATGGTTTTATTCAAAAACCAAGACAGCGCGAGAGTTAGGAGGGGAACCACTATCAGAATTGTTAATTTAGGACCAGTAATTCGAAGACCGAAAACATCATTCCATTTACCAGAGAGTGGAACTGGAAATCTGACACCTCTTTTACTCTCAATATCTGGATATGCAGCCAAGATTGCTTGCATCAACTGAGCTATTCCAATTGTTGCAACTAAAACTATTACTCTAGGAGCATTAAAGAGCCGACGAATTATAGCTAGCTCTATGATCGATCCGACTAAAGTTCCCACTAGTAGGGCTAGTGGTAAAGCAATCCAATAAGGAAATCCATAGTTAATGACCATTAGGGCCATAAGGCCCACAGCAGGTAATCCCATATTTCCTACTGCAAGGTTTATTACACGAGTAGAACGGTAAATAAGCACTATTCCAAGCGCTAGTAAGCCAAAAACCATTCCATTTATTAATCCATCAAACCAAAGCTGGCGTGTGGTCCATACAGCGAGGGTTAGTGGTGATTCAGTCAGAATAATTTCTAGAGGTCTAGTCATATCAACCACCTTCATCACCTAGGAAAACAGCTCTAGCTAAGTCATCACGTTCGGATAATTCTTGAGCAGAACCTTCAAAACGAACCTGACCTTTTTCTAAGAAAACCGCTCTATTAGCAATTGAAAGGGCAATATTTAATGATTGTTCTACAACAATCATCGTTTGCTCTTTTTCTTGAAGGCGTTCGATGATATCCAAAAGGTCCTGAACAACTGTTGGAGCTAAGCCTAGGGAAAGTTCATCAATTAGAAGAACTTCAGGTTCATGGAGCAGAACGCGTCCGAGCGAGAGCATTTGTTGTTGACCACCTGATAGTGAACCTGCTTTTTGTTTTTGTAGTTTGTGTAATTCTGGAAAAAGTTCGAATACGTTTTCGATTCTTTTTTTAACATCGTCTTTATTGTCCTTATGTATAAAAGCTCCCATAATTAGATTTTGATGAACTGTCATATCACTAAAGACCCCAGCACCTCCAGGAAGTTGTTGGATTCCTAGTTTCGCCCGTCTTTCTGGGGAGGCATAGGTTATTGTTTGCCCGTTAAGTCGGACCACTCCTCTTTTGGGAACTCCTAAACCACTAATTACTCTAAGAAGGGTTGATTTTCCAGCCCCATTTGTTCCTAACAGCGCTAGTGTCTCACCTTTTTTCACTTCTAGTGAGATGTCGAAAAGAATTTGAACCGTACCATAAGAGAAGTCAACATTGTTTACTTGCAGAGCAGGGGTTGTTTCATTTGTATTAGACCTGCGGCGCTTTTCTTCTTGTTCTTCAAATAACTCTTGAACGTTCAATGAAAGATCGTTCCTTAGAAATTTGGCGCCTCTGTACATGATCCAACCACCAATTACTGAAGAAGGAAGTGTAAGGACTATGACAGTTACGCGTGGACCCCAAGTGTCTGTAAAAAGAAGAGATATTAACCCTCCACCAGTAGCGCCTATAAAGAAAATGTAAAGAGTTACTAATGCTGAACCAGTACCACGCAATCGGTATGGAACAATTGCTTGCAAAATGGGACTTACCATCGCGAATGAAGCTGTGAGGAGAATCAGACTAGGTATTCCAGTTATAACAAATAATGCAACGTTTGGCATAAAAAATTGAATTGGCTTAAGAATGCCGGCTAAAGCAATACCTAAGCCAATTAGGTGCAGAGTTCTAGTGGGGTTTTCTCTCCAAAGACGATCAAATTTGGGACCTACCCAAATAAGGGCAATAACTGCGAAAACTCCTCCTGCTGTTCCACTGATTCCTCTTTCAAAGGCATCCAATCCAAATTCGTCTTCAAGAAAAAGATTTTCCAAAACAGGTGCTGTGAACAGCCCAAAGCCAAGTGCGCTAAAAGCTACAACAACTGTTTTCACTGTTTTTATTTGCAGTAACCGCGAAAATGCTGCTTCCATTGAAATAGGTAAGGGTTTATCTTCTATGAAAGATTCTCCTAGAACATCAGTTTTTTCCCATTTTCCTCTTTCTGGTTCTTTTAAGAAAAAGGAATATAAAGCAACAATTACTACTGGTACGCCGAGTAAGTAGTAACACCACCTCCAGCCATCAATTCCATCTGAACCATTAGCGGCAAGGGCTATTGCTCCTACTAGAACTGGACTGACTACTCTCAACCCATTATTTATGATGCCATTTAATGAACCGAGCCGTCCTCTTATGCCTATTGGGTAGGTATCAGCAATTACAGAACTATGAACAGGGATTGTGCTTGCTTTTGCAATCCCAACTCCAAACCTTGCCCAGAAGAACATAAAGGCATTAACTGCAATTCCGGATAGAAAAACCATTCCAGCAAAAATTGAGCTAGCCCACCCGATTATTGGAACTCTTCTTAATCGATCAGCCATCCAACCCATTGGAAGTGAACCTAAGACAACAAAGGCTGCTGATGAACTGGCAATAAAGGTAATTGTTCCATCGCTAACATTAAATGTGTCGCGTATATCTGGAGCCAAGACATTTATAGCTGCAGTTTGAAGCTCTTCTAAACCCGATAAAAGAGCGAGAGTAAAAAATGTTGCTGCGCCTCCACCGAGTCGTAAACCTTTTTTGAAGCTAATACCTTCTGATTTAACACCAGGTAAAAGATCATCCGGAAAAATTATTTCATCTTGCTTCTTACGTGCTTCTCGACGTTCTTCTTCATCAATTACTACCGAGGTTAATGAAGACAGTTTGTTTTGGTCTTCATTGCCATGGTTTGAAGATTTTGAAGAATCGTTTTTCATTTTCAGTCGTTTCTGTAAACCTTTATTTTTTCACGTGATGACCTATTAAGCACAGTGGGAAATTTAATTTTTTAATTAGTTTTGTTATATATCATTTCGGCAACGATTAGATCCCAATTGGCAAGTCCTACTGATTTGAAAAGTGTTATGGATTCTAAAGAATTTCGGTTTACTTCTTTCTCAATTAATTGTGAAAAATCTCCTACAATATTTTCAAAAGACCAATTTCCTTCAAGTTCAGCATTTATGAGTTCACCAGCTTCTTTTTTTGCAGCTGTTCTATGATCCACAAAAATTTCGGCATTTTTTATCAAGTTTGAGTCTGCTTCTTTCTGCTCATCAGAAAAAGATCCAATTAAGTTTAAATGAGTTCCCGGTTTAACTGATTTAGTAGGAATCACTGGTTCTTTAGAACTAGTGCATGAGCAAATCAGGTCACATGCGGCGGCTTCTTCAGGGGAACCCACATACATTTTTTGTTTAATAGTTTTTAAAGAGCTAATAAATTTTTCTGTAGATTCCTGCGTTCTTCCAGAAATGATAATCCGTTTAATATCAGGACGAACTGTAAGCATCGCTTCAATATGACCACGTGCTTGTACTCCTGTCCCAAAAATACCCAAACTTTCAACATTTTCTTTTGAAAGTATTTCTGTTGCAACTGCAGATGCTGCAGGTGTTCTAAGTGTTGTTAACGCCGAACCGTCAAAAGTTGCTTTTGGGACGCCTGTTTTTTTATCGCAGTACAGGTAGAACCCGTGCACAAGAGGGAGTCCAATAGTTGGATTCTGAGTCATGACTGTTACTAATTTTATTCCTATGCCAGTTGGAGAAACTGCTGGCATTAGAAGGAAGTCCTCTCCTTGATCCAAAGGAATGTGTTCTCTGGGAATAGGTTGGCTACTTGTTGCAACACTGGTTTTTAAAGCAGCAATAGTATTTTCCATTCCAATTGAAAAAATGTCACTTGCAGAATAGTGAGGAATTTCTCTCATCTGAGCTTAAATCCCAGGCCTATTGGATCACGTGGATCAAGATAGAAAGAATTTTTGTTACAACAGTAAGCAGATCCTTCAACTGAGGTAATAACAGTGTTTTCATTTTTATCTATTATCTTTCCTGTGAACATTCCACCTGCAATCCCATAGTTAAAGAAAGGCTCACCAACTTTTATTTGTTTTTTTTCATGAAGCAAAGCAAGTCGAGCGGAAGTGCCGGAACCACATGGTGACCTATCGACTTGTCCATCGGCAAAAATGGTTACATTTCTTTGTTTTAGAGGGTTTTCTTCCAGGGTCTCATAAAAAATTGAACCATAAATTCCTGAAAGCCTTTCGTCAGAAGGATGTTCGGCAAATTTCTGATTGTATGTTTTTAATTTTATTTCTCTGCCGATTTCGATCAACTCATTTAAGTATTTTGAACTTGGGTTTAAACCTAATTGATCAGTTGCAATTGAGGCATAAAAGGCTCCCCCGAAGGACACGTCAATAGTTATTGATCCAAATTTTGTATCTATTTTCATTTCTTCGACACTTACAAAAGAAGGTACATTTTCAAAAGTAACGCTTTCGACTTTTCCGTTAACCATTTTGGCTTTTGTAAATAGCCTTCCGGAAGGCACATCGACTACGACTTCAATGAGATCTGAGTTTGATTCGATTAAACCACTATCTATTGCCCAAGTTGCTAACGCAATTGTTCCATGCCCGCACGCTGTGCTGAATCCATCTGAATGAAAGAAAACAACTCCTAGATCTCCGTTTTCATCATCAGGTGGGACAACAAAACCGCCGTACATGTCAGCATGTCCTCTTGGTTCATGGACTAATAATTTGCGAAGATCGTCGAGATTAGTTTCAGCCCATGAGCGACGTTCGATAACAGTTGAACCTTTCATTGATCCCGCGTCAACTATTCTGAATGGTTCGCCAGCTGTGTGGTAATCACAGCTTTCAATGGGTGATTCTGAATCAAAAACCATATAGAAATCTTAGTAATTTTTTTAAAGTTATTTACAGAACAATAAATATAGTGTGAGCGGGTGAGGAGAATCGAACTCCCATCATCAGCTTGGGAAGCTGAAGTTCTACCATTGAACTACACCCGCAAAAGTTGTTTTAATAAAAGTACAGTTCGACAAGCCATATTGTAAGTTTCTGACCTACGATTTTTATTGTTGGACCTTGGAGGCGTGATGACTGGAATTGAAGAGTTGCCAAGAGCAACTTTTACTTCTTTTGCCGAATCTACAAAAGAAGATTGGGAATTAATAATGTCTCAAAGAGGCGAATTGGAAGCTGCTCTACCGAATCGGATTCTTGAACAACTTGAATTGTTAAGAAATGATTATGGAGGATTTCCGGTAGACCGATTAGAACATAGTGTCCAGACTGCAACAAGGGCTGAACGGGACGGTCGTGATGATGAATATATTGTTTGTGCACTATTGCATGACATTGGCGACGTATTGACCCCATATAACCACCCTGATGTCGCTGCAGTTATTCTTAAACCTTTTGTTTCTCCGGCTAACCACTGGATGGTTAAAAACCATGGAGTTTTTCAGGGTTATTATTTCTGGCACCATTTAGGTGGGGATAGGAATGCAAGAGACGCGTTTAATGAAAACGAATATTACGTGTACTGTGAGGAGTTTTGTGCAAAATATGACTCTCCAGCCTTTGATCCGTCATATAAATCAAATCCATTAGAGCATTACGAACCGTTAATAAAAGATTTTTTCGGTCGAAATCCATGGAGTGGTAATGCTTAAACGCTTTCTTTTTAGTCTATTATTCGAATCATGATTCTTTCTGACAGGTCAATTCTAAAAGCAGTTCAAGAGGGAAGAATTATTATTGAGCCCTTTGACCAGGAGTGTCTTCAACCATCATCGGTAGATCTTCATCTGGATCATCGTTTTCTAGTATTTAAGAATCACACTTTAGGACATATAGATGTTCGAGAAGATTTATCTAATTTGACTCAAGAGGTTTCAGCTAATGATGGCGATCCTTTTATGCTCCACCCTGGTGAATTTGTTTTAGGATCTACTTTGGAGAGAGTTTCTGTGCCGGATGATTTAGTTGCCCGATTAGAAGGCAAGTCAAGCTTGGGACGTTTAGGTTTATTAATACATTCAACTGCTGGGTACGTTGATGCTGGTTGGGATGGACAGTTGACTTTGGAGCTTTCGAATGTCGCGAATTTACCAATTACTCTTTACCCGGGAATGAAGATTGGTCAGATTTCTTTTGTGCAAATGACCACACCTGCTGATAGACCCTATGGGTCCTCAGAGCTTGGCTCTAAATACAGAGGCCAGGAAGGACCAAGGGCGAGCAGATATTGGGAGAATTTTTAGTCTTTTTCGTCTGTTCCCTGTGAAGCAGTTTCTAAAGATTTTGTTTGATCTTCTTTAGGTTGAAGAGCTTCTAGAAGGTGGATAGCTATATCTCCTACTTTGACTTCGGTTTCTTCTACCCCTTCTCCCTTAACTCCGTCGTCAATCATTACAAAACAGAAGGGGCATGCTGTAGCAATTCTGTCAGCCCCTGTTGCTAGCAATTCCTGTGACCTTTCGACGTTGATGTTCTTGCCTGTGTCCTCTTCCATCCACATTCTTCCGCCACCTGCTCCACAACACATTCCTTGTGTGCCCTGTCTTTCCGCTTCGACAACTTCAAGACCTCCAATGCTTGCCACAACTTTTCTTGGAGCCTGATACACGTCATTATGGCGTCCTAAATAACACGAGTCATGATAAACGAGTCGCTCGTTCAATTCAGCATTTGTCATATCAAGCTTTCCTTGATCAATTAGCCATTCAAGTAATTGAGAATGGTGCACAACTTCGTAATGACCTCCAAGTTCTGGGTATTCGTTTCCTAAGGTATTGAAGCAATGGGGGCACTGTGTGATGATTTTTTTAACACCCATCGAATTAAGAGTTTCTATATTCTGTGCAGCAAGCATTTGAAAGAGGTATTCATTTCCTGATCTTCTTGCTGGATCACCAGTACACATTTCAGAAGGTCCAAGAATCGAGAAAGAAACTTTCGCCATAGTTAAAAGTTGAGCCATTGCTCTAGAAACTTTTTTGTTTTTGTCATCAAAAGAACCAGCACAACCAACCCAGTAGAGGAATTCGCTTTCTAGCGGTTCACCACCTTCAATTATTTCAACACCTTCTAAGTCATCAGCCCACTCGGTTCTTGACCCTTGTGACAATCCCCAAGGATTGCCTGAATTTTCCATCGACCTGTATGCATTCCCTAATTCTGTTGGGAAATTAGATTCCATTAGAGACAGATAACGTCGCATGTCTAATATTTTGTCGAGAATCTCTATATTTACTGGACAGATTTCGTCACAAGCTTTACAAGATGTGCAAGCCCAAAGTTCTTCAGGTGTAACTCTTTCAAACATTGAATTGGCTGAAACTGAAATCTCTGCGTCAACTCCAATAGGTGGCGATACAACTGGATCGCCAGTAGCAGCCATCACTTCACCAGTTTTGAGAACTATTTCTCTTGGGTCAAGAGGTTTTCCTGTCGCATGAGCTGGACACACGCTTGTGCATCTTCCGCACATGGTGCAAGAGTCGGTATCTAACAACTGCTTCCATGTAAAGTCTTCGATTACCGAAGCGCCGAAAGTTTCTAACTCGGTTTCCATAAGGTTAGGTAATGGTTTCATCGCACCCTTAGGGCGTTCCCGATCCTTCAAATACATATTTAACGGAGAGGTAAACATGTGTCGGAGCATTGTTATTGGAAGAAGAGCCAAAAAGGCTATAAATGAAATTACGTGAGCAATCCACCAAAATTGATGCCAGCCATGCACATTATTTGTTAAAGATTCTGAACTATCAACAATTTTTGCTAATGGGTATCCAATTACCGACCACGTTTCCGCGCTTCTAGCGCTTGACTCAACAAGAGCTATTCGAAAAGCTTCTGCACCAAAGCCGGTTACACCGATAGATAAAAATATAAGTAATACAACTGCATGTTCAGGTTTTGATTTTATTCTTATTCTGTATGGACGGAATCGCTTTGGTCCGTAGCGTCTTACCAGAGCCCATACAACACCAATAAGGAAAAGAACTCCTGCAATATCTCCAACCGCTGTATAAGCACGGTACACATCTCCGTGTAGGAATTTTATGCTTTCTGGAAGTTGATGGTTTATTTCAAGAGTTGTTGTAACAGCGAGAAGAATCAGAAAAGGAAAGTACATCAAAGAATGCATTACGCCCGCAGCTGGATCGCGTAAGAGAGTCTTCATGTAAACGCCTGTTCTGAAATCTGAAAAGCGCGTTTTAGCATTTTTTTTGCTAGTTGAACGATTGTCTGGCGTTCCTCTTCCCCAGTTTTTAACTCGGTTAGCGAAAAGAACAGATCCGTAAACAAGCATTAAGGGGATTACCAAATAGAAGGCAAATTTTATTGCACCAGGAATGTTTTCAAAAACTTCCCTTGTTATTGGTGAATCATCATGAAATTTGAAAACTGACGCTGCCACTCCAGAGAGTGCAGTGAAAAGAGCAATTAAAATGCCTAATCCAATAATTGCATGATGTGGTCGCATGCTGGGTTTTTTCATGACTTGAAGACCCTATCGTGTATCCGGTTTTGTGAAATTTTGATTTGTTACAAACTTTATTATTAACTTCAGTTTAGAAAATATTTCTATCTATTTTGGGTAAATCTTAAATTTAAACTTATCCTTTGGTTTTTTATTTACTGTGTTTGTTTTTTTACTGACTCCGCCTGGGTTTGGGCAGTTTTAGGATCAAGTGCTCTTTCTAAAACAGGTTTTTCTATTAGCGGGTTAAGTTCCTCGTCCAGGTCATAAATAAAAGGGATGCCTGTCGGTATGTTTAGTTTTACAATTTCTTTGTCATCAATTTTGTCAAGATGTTTACAAAGTGCTCGAAGACTGTTTCCATGTGCTGCAACAAGAACCTTTTTCCCAGATCGTAAATCTTGTGAAATGTCTGAATTCCAATAGGGGATTAAGCGGTCAACTACGTCTGCTAAACATTCAGTCAATGGGATCGATTCTTTAGGGACATTCGCGTATGCATCATCTGTGTTCGGATTGAAATTGTTTTCAGGGCTTATAGGAGGTGGAGGCGTGTGATAACCGCGACGCCATTCTTGAATTTTTTCTTCACCGAACTTTACTTTGGCATCTGATTTGTTTAGACCAGTCAGATCGCCATAATGGCGTTCATTTAGGCGCCAATTTTTGTGAATCGGTATTTCCCTGTTCAGGCTTTGATTGACTAATTCAGCTGTTTTAATAGCCCTTTTTTGCAAAGAACTGAATGTTACATCAGGTATTAATCCCGCTTCATCTAGTAATTTTCCAGCCTGAAGAGCTTCTTTTATTCCAATATTTGTTAAATCGCAGTTATACCAACCAGTAAAAAGATTTTGTTGATTCCATTCACTTTGGCCATGTCTTAACAGAATTAGGGTTGGCATCTAGAAATCCATCATTGTTTGTCGTTTGGTACACAATACTTAAAAATACAAATCAAATGTTGCTAATACCCCACTAAGGTTTATATAGTGGATATAACATAGAAAATGATATATTTATTATATAAGACTGTATTTTGTTTTAAATCAAATTAAGTGTTTTATTTACAAAATCAAAGAAATTCAGGAGAAAAAATGGGTAAATCTGTAGGAATCGATCTGGGTACAACAAATTCAGTTGTAAGTGTCCTTGAAGGCGGTGACCCGGTGGTGATCGCAAATGCTGAAGGTTCACGTACAACCCCTTCGGTTGTTGCTTTTTCAAAGGATGGAGAAGTCCTTGTAGGTGAAGTAGCTAAAAGACAAGCAATTACAAACCCTGATCGAACGATTAGATCTGTTAAAAGACATATGGGTACTAATTGGAAAAAGGAAATAGATGATAAGAGTTACACTTCGCAAGAAATTTCCGCCAGAACTCTTCAGAAATTAAAACGAGACGCAGAAGCTTATCTCGGGACCCCCGTTACTGAAGCTGTTATTACTGTTCCTGCATATTTTGATGATGCTCAACGAACTGCAACTAAAGAGGCGGGACAAGTAGCTGGTTTAGAAGTTTTAAGAATTATTAATGAGCCCACTGCTGCTGCATTGGCATATGGGCTAGATAAAGACGGTTCCGATCAAACAATTTTGGTTTTTGATTTAGGGGGTGGAACATTTGATGTTTCTATTCTTGAAATAGGTGACGGAGTGTTCGAAGTTAAATCTACGCATGGCGATACAAGCCTTGGTGGAGATGATTGGGATGAAGCAATTATTGAATGGTTGGTCACTTCTTTTAAGAATGATCATGGTGTTGATTTGGCTTCTGACCCAATGGCAACTCAACGTCTTAAGGAAGCAGCCGAAAAGGCAAAGATAGAATTATCACAAGTTCAGCAAACGCAAATAAATCTTCCCTTTATTACTGCAACAGATGGTGGACCTCTACATTTGGATTATTCACTAACTCGAGCAAAATTTCATGAGTTGACTGCAGAATTATTGAAAAGATGTCGCGGTCCCTTCGAGCAAGCGATCAAGGACGCTGACGTAGCTAAGGGTGAGATTGATCACGTAGTACTAGTTGGTGGCTCTACTCGAATGCCGGCAGTAGTTGATTTAGTTAAAGAGATTTCCGGGAGTGAACCTAGTAAAAATGTAAACCCTGATGAAGTAGTCGCAGTTGGAGCAGCTGTTCAAGCTGGCGTTCTCGTAGGTGAAGTTAAAGACGTTTTGTTGCTTGATGTAACACCATTGTCTTTGGGAATCGAAACCAAGGGCGGTGTAATGACAAAACTTATCGACAGGAATACGACTATCCCTATACAAAAATCTGAAATTTTTACTACTGCTGAAGACAGTCAGCCATCTGTTGAGATTCACGTCTTACAAGGTGAAAGAGAAATGTCTCAATTCAACAAGACATTAGGAAAGTTTCAACTAGTTGATATACCTCCTGCGCCTCGAGGTATGCCTCAGATAGAGGTGACTTTTGACATCGATGCAAATGGGATTGTTCATGTTTCGGCAAAAGATAAAGCTACGAATAATGAGCAGTCGATGACAATTACTGGCCAATCATCTCTAGACAAAGATGTAATCGATCAGATGGTTCAAGATGCTGAAACTCATGCCGAAGAAGATAAGTCCCGGCGTGAAGATGCTGAAGTAAGGAATAATGCAGACAATCTTGTCTATCAAACTGAAAAGATGCTTACAGACCAGGCCGAAAATATTTCTGAAGAAGAAAAGAGCATCGTTCAAGAGAAATTAACTGAGCTAAAAACATTGTTAGATAGTGATGATATTGAAGCAATAAAAAATGCTACGGAAGCTCTAATGTCAGCTAGTCAAGAATTTGGACAGAGAATTTATGAGGCTGCTTCTCAGGAAAATTCAGAATCTCAAAGCACAGAAAATGACGATGTTGTTGATGCTGAAATTGTTGATGAGCAGTGAACTTAATTAATCCAGAAGAACAAAATAATGATAGTAACCCTATTGAGTTTGAGGAAGAGGCTCCACAAAGCACTTCAGATAGAGAATTTAATGAAGGCGAACATGTAGATGCCGTGTCTTCGGATGTTGGGACGGAAGAAGAAAATAATCTCTCGGATGAATCGCCTGAATTATTATTTGATGAAATTTTGTCAGAACGCGATGAATATTTAAATCTTTTGCAAAGTGTAAAAGCTGAATTTTCTAATTACCAAAAACAAACGAAGAAAAGAATAACTGAAACACGTACTTCAGCTCGCGGAGAAATAGTCGAAAAAATTCTTCCTGTTCTAGATGCATGCGATGCAGCTATTTCTCATGGAGCTGAAGATGTAGCAGCGATTAGAAAAGCTTTAATTGATTCTTTAGAAAATGAAGGTTTAGAACTTGTTGGTAGACCTTTAGAAGAATTTGATCCTTCTATTCATGAAGCTATTTCTCATGAACCAGGCATTGAAGGTGAAGAGGGTCAAGTAGTAAGCGAAGTATTAAGACAAGGATACTTTTGGGAAGGTAAAATACTTAGACCTGCAATGGTCAAAGTACGCGGTTAACAGACTTGCGAGAGATTAAGTGACTGTTCAAAAAGATTGGCTAGAAAAGGACTTCTATCAGATCCTTGGTGTTTCAGAGAGTTCGTCAGCCAAGGATATTACAAAGACTTATAGAAAACTTGCACGAAAATTGCATCCAGATGCAAATCCTAATGACCAAGAAGCTGAAACAAAATTTAAGGAAGTTTCTGCTGCTTATGATGTCATTGGGGATGAAAAAAAACGTTCCGAATATGATGAACTCAGGCGTTTAGGACCTCTTGGAAATGGTTTTAGCTCTGGTTCCAACGGCTTTAATTCAAGTGGCATACCTTTTGATATAAGCGATATTTTTGGCAATTTTTTTGGAAATCAAGCAAATAGGGGCAACCAAAGAGGTTTGGATCTAGAAGCTACTCTTTCTCTGTCGTTTTTAGATGCTGTAAATGGTGTTACCACTACTTTGAGTTTAGGAAATCAGAATAGTAAAGAGTTAACATCTGTGCGAGTGAAGATTCCACCTGGAGTTGAGGATGGGCAAAGAGTTCGAGTAAAAGGTAAGGGTCAATCTGGGCCTGCAGGATCTGGAGATTTATTTGTAATCGTGCAAGTCGAACCACATGAGTTTTTTGGTCGACAAGGTAAGAATTTGACTTTAGTTACCAGAGTTTCTTTTCCTCAACTGGTACTTGGGTCTGAGGTAAAAGTAGAGACATTAGAAGGTAGTAAAGTGACTTTGCGTATTCCGCCTGGAACTCCAAATGGAAGAACATTTCGTGTAAAAGGAGGAGGAGTTTCCACCTCACAAGAAGTTGGTGATCTTTTAGTAACAGTTGAAGTTGAAATCCCAACAGAAGTGAGCGACAAAGAAAGTTCACTTATAAAAGAGTTAGCTGATGTTATGTCTAAAAAAACGCCCAAGGATTAATGCAGTGATCAAAAAAGCTAAAGTCAAGAGTGTGTTGAGTTTTAACGCTCGGACAGGAAAAAGTTGACATGGAAAGACCACAACCCGATCAAGCAGTTTATGTAATTTCAGTTGCAGCAGAATTATCCGGCATGCATCCCCAAACGCTTCGCATCTATGAAAGTCGTGGACTACTTGATCCGGCTCGAACCGCTGGCGGTAACCGTCGTTACAGTGACACTGATATAAGGCTCCTTCGGCGAATCGCAGACTTAACTGCTGAGGGTTTAAATTTGCAAGGTGTTAAGCGTATTTTAGAACTTGAAGCTGAAGTAATTCGTTTAAACCGAGAACTTGAAATAGCGAAAAATAAAATTGCCGAAGCGGTTACCGAAGTGCATCGCCAATATCGAAGAGACCTTGTACCTATAAAACAAAGCGTTACTTTACTGCGTCAGCAGAAAAGGCCTTGACCAGCAGTTTTATAGATTAAGACGCAAAAAACTTTGTAACAAAAAGGTTACAAACAGATTTCGTTCCACAATTAGCTCCTTTCTCTTGAAGGGTATTAGAGGCTTTTCCACAGGGCATGTGGATAAGAAAATCTTTAGTTAAAGGGACTTAGCTTCTAAAGATAAATAATATATTCCACTGAAAAAGTAAAGAAAAAAAGCACAAGATAAAGGTAAGCTCAGCAAGTAATAATCCCTATTCAGGAGGATTGATGTGCCCGCTACAGTGGTCGTAGGAACGCAGTGGGGTGATGAAGGTAAAGGAAAATTTACCGATCTTGTTGCTCAGGATGTATCTATGGTTGTTCGTTACCAAGGTGGTCATAATGCAGGCCATACTTTAGTGGTAGATGGAGAAACCTTTGCTTTACAACTAATTCCTAGCGGAATTTTGTCAGAACATGTCATTCCAATAATAGGTAATGGTGTTGTAATAGATCCAGGTGTTCTAATCGAAGAAATAGATGCCCTTGAGTCACGCGGAGTTAACACTAAGAACTTGTGCATTAGTGGTAATTCTCATTTAATTCTTCCTTATCACCAAGAACTTGATGGGCTTTATGAAAATTATCTTGGTGATGAAAAAATAGGTACAACCAAACGTGGTATTGGACCTGCATACGCAGATAAAGCTTTACGAATAGGTCTTAGAGTTCAAGACCTTCTTGATCATGATATTTTCAAGCAAAAATTAGAGACAACTATGAAATACATTAATGGTGTTTTAACTCAAGTCTTCAAACAGGAACCTATGGATCCTTCTGAAATTGCTAAAACATATTTAGATGAGTACGCGCCGCGCATAGTTCCACACATAGAGGACACGATTAATTTAGTTCATGAACAGTTGAATGCAAAAAAACGAATACTACTCGAAGGGGCTCAGGCAACTTTCCTTGATCTAGATTATGGAACATATCCTTTTGTAACTTCTTCAAACCCAGTGGCAGGAGGAGCCTGCACAGGATCTGGTGTAGGTCCACTTGATATCGATCGAATAATAGGAATCACTAAGGCTTATACAACACGAGTTGGTGCTGGACCTTTTACTGCTGAATTATTTGATGAAGTTGGTGAACATCTTGTAGATGTTGGCCATGAATATGGGACAAACACTGGACGTAGACGCAGGGTGGGGTGGTTAGATTTGGTGATGCTCAATTACGCCAGTCGCGTCAACTCCTTAACTGAGCTAGCAATTGCAAAACTTGACGTTTTAGACAATTTGGACGTAATAAAAATTTGCGTTGCTTATGAATTTGAAGGTCAAAGATACGATTGGTTGCCTCATCAACAATCTGTACAGAACCAAGCAGTTCCTATATATGAGGAATTTCCAGGTTGGAAATGTGATTTGTCAGAAGTAAAAAATAGATCGGAACTTCCAGAAGAAGCTGAAAGTTATTTGAATTTTATTGAAAATTCTTTAAATATTCCTATCGACTTAGTTGGTGTAGGTCCAGGGCGCCATCAATATTTCAGCCGTCAGAAATAAAGAGGTTAAATGAAGGTTTGTGTTGTTGGATCCGGTGGAAGAGAACACGCTTTAGCTAATGTTCTTGAGCGAACAGCCGAAGTAGTTGTTACACCAGGAAATCCCGGAATACCTTTTTCGACTACAAAACCTGTAAAAGAAATAGAAGCTGATTTATTTGTTATAGGTCCAGAACAGCCTTTAGTCGAAGGATTAGCTGATGAACTGAGAAAACAAGGGAAGCTTGTTTTTGGCCCCAATGCTGACGGTGCAAAACTTGAAGGTTCAAAAAGTTGGATGAAAGAAATTTTAATTGAAGCAGGCGTTCCTACAGCTAGGCATGGAGTATTTACAGAGAAGGAACCCGCTTTAGATTTTCTTCAAAATCTTTCAGATCTTTATGTAATTAAGACAGATGGATTGGCAGCAGGTAAAGGAGTTTTGGTTACTTCAGATTTGACTGAAGCTAAAAATGCCGTATCTGAATATTTATCTGGGGAAGCTTTCGGAATTGCTGGTAAAAGAATTGTTATAGAGGAAGGACTAACAGGACCAGAAGTTTCACTACTTGCAGTTTGTGATGGTAAAACTGCGGTTCCTTTAGCTCCGGCACAAGACTTTAAGAGACTTAAAGATCAAAATGAGGGACCAAATACTGGAGGTATGGGTGCCTACTCGCCAGTTCCTTTTTTAGAAGAAAATTTGGTCGAAAGAATCATGGATATTGCTGTTATCCCAACTTTGGAGACTTTAAAGCGAAAGGGAATTGATTACAGAGGTGTTTTGTATTGCGGTTTAATGATTACACCTGAAGGACCAAAAGTTCTTGAATACAACGCTAGGTTTGGGGATCCTGAAACTCAGGTAGTTCTGCCCCGGTTAGAAACAGATTTAGCTGAGTTACTTGTTGGTGCAGCTTCTGGTTCTCTTAATTCAGTTCCAATTTTTTCGAACGAGGCAGCTGTCGCTGTTGTATGTGCGTCCGAGTTTTATCCAGAAAATCCAAGAACTGGTGATCTTATAGATGGTTTGTCTCAAGTTCAGGAAATGAAGGGTATAGATATTTTCTTTTCGGGTGTCAGAAAGACTAGTGATGGATTAGTTACAGATGGTGGAAGGGTTTTAACGGTCACTGGGATGGGAGCGACACTCGAGCAAGCTAGGAAATTGACTTATGAAGCAGTCTCACAAATTTCGTGGACTGGGATGCAAAAACGAGAAGACATTGCTTCTAATTTTGACTTATAGAAAGATGAATAGATAGACAAAAGAAAGGAATAATAGTGACAGAAAGAGTTGCGGTATTGATGGGATCACCAAGTGATTCTGATCGAATGAAGCCTGCTACAGAAATATTAGAAAAATTCGGAGTTGATGTAGACACGAGAGTTATGTCTGCGCATCGAACACCACAAGACGTTGCGGATTTCGCTTCTTCCGCTATTGAAGATGGATTTTCTGTAATTATTTGCGGAGCCGGAATGGCTGCACACCTTGCTGGAGCAGTTGCAGCAAACACAATTCTTCCCGTCATCGGAGTGCCGTTATCAGGAAGTGCAGTATCAGGTTTTGACTCCCTCTTAGCAACAGTTCAGATGCCCAAGGGAATTCCCGTGGCTACTGTCGCAATAGATGGAGCTATGAATGCTGGTTTGTTAGCAATACAAATACTTTCTTTGAACGAACCCAAATACGTAAAACTTCTTGAGTCGCATAGAGAAGAAATGGCGTCAAGATAGGATGGCTTTGTTTTGATTGTGGAAAATGTTCTCGCTAGTCGCTATGCGAGTCAACAGATGGTTGATATTTGGTCAGCTGAATCTCGGATAGTTCTTGAACGTGAACTATGGGTAGCTGTACTAAAAGCTCAAAAAGAACTTGGTATTGAAATAGGAGATCAGGTAATCGAAGATTATGAATCGGTTATAAATTCTGTTGATTTAAATTCGATTCGTGATCGTGAAAAAATTACTCGACATGATGTTAAGGCAAGATTAGAAGAGTTTTCAGAGTTAGCTGGACATCAACATGCTCACAAGGGAATGACTTCTAGAGATTTAACTGAAAATGTTGAGCAACTACAAATTAAAAAAAGTTTGGAGTTAGTTCTTGATTTAGTAGTTGCTTCGTTAAGCAGATTAGGGCGATTGGCTGTCGAAAATTCTTCGCTTATGTTGACTGGAAGAACTCATAATGTCGCTGCTCAACCAACGACTCTTGGGAAACGTTTCGCAAATACGGCAGAGGAATTAATAAATTCATACCATAAAGCAAATTATCTACTAAATAATTTTCCCCTTCGCGGCCTAAAAGGTCCTGTCGGCACTCAGCAAGATTTGCTGGATTTATTTGAAGGAGATAATGAGAAAGTACGTTTGATTGAAAGTCGTGTAGCGGAAACTCTTGGTTTTGATGAGGTTTTAGATTCTGTAGGTCAGGTGTACCCCCGCTCAATGGATTTTGAAGTTGTTTCCACACTTGTTCAAATTTCAAGTGCTCCTGCAAATTTTTCAAAGACAGTCAGACTAATGGCTGGTCATAACTTAGTTTCAGAAGGTTTTCAACAAGGACAAGTCGGTTCATCAGCTATGCCTCATAAGACGAACACTCGAACGTCAGAAAGAATTAGTGGTCTTTCAGTGGTATTAAAGGGTTATCTATCGATGTTAGGTGGGTTGGTTGGAGATCAATGGAATGAAGGAGATGTGAGTTGTTCTGTTGTTAGGAGGGTTGCTCTGCCGGATTCGTTTTTTGCGATTGATGGATTATTTCAATCATTTATTACTGTGCTTGATGAATTCGGTTCATTCCCGGCGGTAATTGAGAAAGAGTTATTAGAAGAACTTCCTTATCTTTCAACAACGAGACTTTTAATGGCGGCGGTACAAAAGGGAATAGGTAGAGAAACTGCTCATGAAATTATTAGTGAACATGCTAGAAAGTCTTCTATGTCTAGACGTGAAGATTCAGATGATCTGAGTTTTGGTGATCTTCTTGCTTCAGATAACCGTTTCCCATTAGAAGAAGAAGAAATAAATGAACTATTTAGTCAAAGGACAATCTTGCTTGGGAATGCTTCAAGCCAAGTTCAATCGGTAGTCGAGAAAATTGCTGACATAGTTACACACAGACCTCTTGCTGCTTCATATAAACCAGAATCCATCATTTAAAAGGGAGCCATAATGGCAATTAATTTGAAACATGTGCATTCGGGAAAAGTTCGAGACATTTATGAGATTGATTCTGAAAAACTACTTATGGTTACTTCCGATCGACTATCAGCTTTTGATGTTGTCTTAAATGAGCCAATTCCTGAAAAAGGCCGTGTTCTAACTGCAATGACGAAGTATTGGTTGAGCCAATTAGATAATTTGGTTCCAAATCACTTGTTATCAGTGGACCCAATGGATCTAGGCGAGGAAATTAATTTAGATAGTAGAGAGTTTTTGACCGGCAGAACAATGATTTGTAAGCGTGCTGAGATGTTGCCAGTTGAATGCATAGTAAGAGGTTTTATTACAGGTTCAGCGTGGAAAGAATATAAAGAAAAAGGGACTGTACACGGTGAGAAGGTTGGTTCGGGTTTAAGAGAGTCTGAACAATTTCAACAACCATTATTTACACCTTCGACTAAAGCAACATCTGGTCATGATGAAAATATTTCTTTTCTGGAAGCAATTGAAATTCTTGGTTCAGATTTGGCCGAAAAAGTTAAAGATGCCTCATTGAAATGTTACAAATTGGCATCTGACTTAGCCATGGAACGTGGGATCATTATTGCTGATACAAAATTCGAATTTGGTTTAATAGATGGAGAATTAGTTCTCGCAGACGAGGTTCTCACTCCAGACTCTTCAAGGTTTTGGCCAGAAGACCAATGGGAGCCTGGATCCTCACCTCCATCTTTTGATAAACAACCTGTGCGTGACTTTTTAGACACTGTCGAATGGGATAAACAACCCCCTCCTCCAAATCTTCCTAGTGAAGTTATTTCAGCTACTTCCTCGCGTTACATCGAGGCATATGAGAAGATTTCAGGAAAGTCTTTTAGGGATTGGCCTGGTGCTAGGAGTTAGTTTGCTTTTTTCTGTTTTTGTTGATGTTTGTCTACGTAAAGGAATTGCAGATCCGGCGGGCTCTACAATAGAGCGGTCTTTGCCAACTTTAGGTTTTTCGAATGTTAGAGATGTAAGCGTAGGAAAAACGATCCGATTTGTTATTGATGCTGAAAATGAAAAGGAAGCGCATGAGAAAGTAGAAACTATTTGTTCTACTTTTCTAACTAACCCAGTAATTGAAGAAGCAGAAATCACAATTGAAAACTTGGAACAAGCAGAAAGAAATTAATGTCAGCTACTGTTGGTGTTGCTGTATTTCCAGGTACAAATTGTGAATTGGATTCAATTCATGCTGTGGAATCTCTTGGCGGGAATGGCAAAATTTTATGGCATTCAAGCAAAAATCTGGCTGAGGTTGATGCTGTAATAATTCCTGGTGGTTTTGCACATGGTGATTATTTAAGACCTGGAGCTATAGCTAGATTCTCACCGCTTATGTCAGCAATTTCTGATTTTGCAAATAATGGGGGACCTGTATTGGGAATCTGCAATGGTTTTCAAGTTTTAACTGAGTCTGGTCTATTACCTGGAGCCCTTCAAAAGAATAAAGGGCTTAAATTTTTATGTAAGACCGTCGAAGTATGTGTAGTAACAGAAAATTCAACACTTACGCGAAATGCAGTAAAAGGAGCTAAATTATCACTTCCTATAAACCATTTCGAAGGAAATTTTACTTGTAGTAATGAAACTCTCGACACTCTTTTAGAACAGGATCGAGTTGTGCTTCGTTACTGTGATAACCCGAATGGTTCAATGAATGACATTGCAGGTATTTGCAATGAAGCGCGCAATGTTGTTGGAATCATGCCACACCCAGAAAGAGCATGCGACTCGCTATTAGGCAGTGAAGATGGAAAAATACTATTTGACTCTCTATTAGGTTCCAATTAATGGGAGTGCAGAATAAAACATCTATTTCGAATAGTTTTTTATTGCTAAAAGAGAGATTTTTCTATGGATGATTCATTACATAGAGCTTTAGGACTAACTGACGAAGAAGCGAAAAAAATTGGTGACATTTTAGGAAGAAAGCCTAATCCTCTTGAGCTAGCGATGTATTCAGTGATGTGGTCTGAACATTGTTCATATAAAAGTAGTCGTCTTCATCTTTCCCGTCTTCCAACATCTGCACCTTGGGTTCTTGTTGGACCAGGTGAGAATGCAGGTGTGATTGATGTAGGAGATGGGATTGCGGTTGCAATAAGGATTGAATCTCACAATCACCCTTCAGCTATTGAGCCTTATCAAGGTGCAGCAACTGGGGTGGGAGGTATTCTTCGAGACATTTTTACTATGGGTGCAAGACCCATTGCTTTAATGGATTCTCTACGGTTCGGGCCATTAACTGATGCTAGAAGTTGTTGGGTTGCTGAAGGAGTTGTTTCTGGCATTTCTGGCTATGGAAACGCTGTTGGTGTTCCAACTGTTGGAGGTGAAATTGATTTTGATCCAACTTTTCAAGGTAACCCTTTAGTAAATGTTTTATGTTTAGGCACTTTGCCTAGAGATCGTTTGGTTTTAGGTCAAGCTTCTGGAATCGGTAATTTAGCGGTTTTGCTAGGAGCTGCGACTGGCAGAGATGGAATTGGTGGAGTAAGTGTTTTAGCTTCAGCGGGGTTTTCCGACCAAGGGGATATTGAAAAACGACCCAGTGTTCAGGTTGGCGATCCTTTCGAAGAAAAACGATTAATTGAAGCTTGCTTAGAAATCTTTGATTCAAATCTAGTTGTCGGTATTCAAGATTTGGGTGGCGCAGGATTGACCTGTGCTACAAGTGAAACTGCTTCTCGTGGAGGAGTTGGAATGGATGTTGATCTAAGTGCAGTTCCTCAAAGAGAATTAGGAATGGAAGCTCACGAGATAATGATTAGTGAATCGCAGGAAAGAATGCTTGCAATAATCGAACCCAGTAATTTAGATCGTCTTTTTGAGATTTGTAACAAATGGGAAGTAAATGCGAATGTTATTGGGAGAGTTACAAAGGGAAATAAATTAAGAATTCTTGATCATTTTGAAGGAAATGTTTTAGCTGAAATTCCTGCTTCCTCTCTTCACGATGACGCGCCAATTTATGACAGACCTAAGAAGAAGCCTGAATCAAAAAAATCTGCTTTGTATGAAAATGTAAAAGTTTCAGACGACCTAACGAGCGATCTTCTTTCTTTATTGTCAGACCCTTCATGGGTGTATAACCAATATGATCATCAACTTTTCTTAAACACTGTTGTCGGGCCAGGTTATGAAGCATCAGTTTTAAAGTTGCGTGATCCTGTAAACGGTTTTGAAACTAATAACGGTTTAGCAATTTCTACAGATGGAAATCATCGTTGGTGTGCTGTTAATCCAAGAGTGGGTACGAAATTGGTCGTTGCTGAAGGGTTAATGAATCTAGCTTGTGTCGGAGCCTATCCCCTGGCTCTTGTCAATTGTCTTAATTTTGGAAATCCGGAAAATCCTGAAGTTATGTGGCAACTTTCAGAATCCATAGACGGCATGGCAGAAGCATGTGAGGCGTTTGGGATTCCAGTAGTAGGTGGGAATGTGAGTCTATATAACGAATCTTCTGGAGTGAATATCTCACCTACTCCTGTTATTGGAATGGTGGGCAAAATTGACGGGCTTTATAGAAGACCTCCTGGGTTTGAACTATCAGAAGGTAATCGCTTAGTTCTTTTAGGTCCGAACGATGTTGGTTTAGGAGGTTCATTATTGGGCGCTTTGCATGGATTTGAGACTGAAGAATTAATTGATGTTAATTTTCAGACCCATCAAGTTCTTGCTGACCTAGTGAGGAGTCTTGTGTCTGATGGGACAATTGATGGGATACATGACTTATCTGCTGGAGGGTTAGGAGTTGCTTTAGCTGAGATGGTTGCAAAATCTAAATGTGGTGTAAGTGTTGCCCGAATCCCCGATGCATTAGCGTTTTTCGGTGAAGGTCCAAGCAGAGTGCTTGTTTCAGTACATCCTGAAAGCGTCAATGATCTTTTGTCTAGAGCTGAGGGTGCAAATATACCTACTACACGTTTGGGCTTAGTTGGTGGTGACAGATTTACCGTTAAGGGTTTGATAGATGTTCCAAAAGAAACTGTCGATTCAGCATTTGTGACTCACATACCTAATGCTTTGGGTGCGGGCACCGTCAGTTCATGATCGAATGAGTATGCGGGATTTAATTCCCATCCAGATACTAGGATCGCCTTAGTGTCAAAAAGTGAAGCTTTCCAGAAAGCGTTAGAACAGTCTGAGGTATTTTTAGATGAACCTCATGAAGCATGTGGCGTGTTTGGGGTTTTTGCTCCTGACCATCTAGTAGCACACCTAACTTATTTAGGTCTTTATGCTTTGCAACATCGTGGACAAGAGTCAGCCGGGATGGCTGTTAGCGATGGAACGTCAATAACAGTTGTAAAAGATATGGGATTAGTCTCTAATGTTTTCAACGAAAAGAATCTTGCTGCTTTAAATGGGAATTTGGCGATAGGACAGACTCGCTATTCAACTACTGGTTCAAGTACATGGAGAAACGCTCAGCCTGTTTATCGAGGTGTTGGTGACATAGAGTTTGCATTAGGACATAATGGCAATTTAGTAAATACAGACCAGTTGGCAAGAGAAGCTGGAATGTTAAAAGGAACTGTGGCTTCAGACAGTGATTTGATTGCTGAATTGATCGCTTCGGACATATCAACAAAACAAGTTCAAGATCAAGATCAAGAAGATCCTATGAAATCAGCACTTCAACGTGTCTTACCAAAATTATCTGGAGCTTTTTCATTAGTGTTCTGTGATCAAAATCGAATAATTGGTGTTCGCGACCCCAATGGATTTCGTCCTTTGTGTTTAGGACGGTTGGATGGAGGTTGGATATTGGCATCGGAAACAGCTGCTCTTGATGTGGTTGGAGCGAAGTTTATTCGAGAAGTTGACCCGGGCGAAATGGTAATAATCGATGGAAAAGGTTGCAGTTCATTTTTTCCGTTTATTGAAGATCAGATTGATCCGCGTATTTGCTTATTCGAGTTTGTTTATTTTGCGCGACCTGACAGTTACCTTTATGGTCAAAGTGTCCATAAGGCAAGAGTCAAAATGGGTGAAGCACTTGCAAAGCAGGCTCCCGTAGACGCAGATTTGGTTATGGGTGTTCCGGAATCAGGAATTCCAGCCGCGGAAGGTTTTGCTAGGGAATCAGGAATCCCATTTGGCCAAGGATTAGTAAAAAATCGTTATATAGGTCGGTCATTTATTGCCCCCACGCAAGAAATGCGTGCATCAGCAGTACGGATGAAATTAAACCCTTTGAGCGAAAACATAAAAGATCAAAAATTGCTTGTTGTAGATGACTCAATCGTTCGAGGCACAACAACAAAAGCTATGGTTCGAATGCTGCGAGACGGGGGTGCAAAAGAAGTTCATCTAAGGATTTCTTCACCGCCTTACAGGTGGCCTTGTTTTTATGGAATGGACACAGGTTCAAAAGGGCAACTGTTAGCAGCAAATTTAACAGTTGACGAAATACAAAGATATCTAGAAGTAGACAGTCTTAGTTATTTACAACTCGAAGAGCTTATTAATGCGACAGGAACAACGGGAGCGGGGTTTTGTGACGCCTGCTTAACAGGCGAATACCCAATAGAGATACCTTTAGAACTTTCTTCAAAATTGAAAAGAGAAGAAAGCAACGATCAAAATTTGGTGTCAAATGATTTTTTTTCAACTATTAGAACAACAAATTTGTGATTCTGGTAGATCGTGAACTTGAAGTCAGGTACTTATTGTGAAAAATGATGACTATTTGTCGTCGGGCGTAAGTTTGGATGGGGCTCAACAAGTTGTTAAGCAAATAAAACCTCTTTCATTAAGAACACGCCGCCCAGAGGTTGTTGACAATTTTGGTGGTTTTGCCGCAATGTTCGATTTGGGTTTGTCTTCATATAAAGATCCGTTGTTGGTTTCTTCGACTGATGGTGTAGGAACGAAATCAGAGATAGCCAAAATGCTCGGGAGATATGAAACTATAGGGAATGATCTTGTAGCAATGTGTGTAGATGACCTTGTTTGCGTCGGTGCTGAACCTCTATTTTTTTTGGACTACATATCAGTTGGCCACTTAAAGCCAAAATTAGTTGAATCTTTAATTGAAGGAATTGCTGAAGGTTGTGTAGAAGCCGGGTGTTCTTTAATTGGGGGCGAGACTGCAGAGCACCCAGGAGTTATGGAAGACGATTCTTTTGACTTGGCTGGTTTCTCAGTTGGTGCGGTTGAAAGAAATAAAGTAATTGACGGTTCAAATGTTGAATTAGGTGATCAAATAATTGGCATAGAGTCACCCAATCTTCGTTCAAATGGTTTCTCTTTGGTGAGAAAAGTTTTTTTAGAAATTGCTGGAAAGTCTCTTAATGATTCCGCTTGGAAAGGTTCAGAAAGCACACTCGGCGAAAAATTACTAGAACCAAGCGTAATTTACGCTCCAACTATTTTGAATGTTTTGAAGGAGAACGAAGTTCATGCGATAGCGCATATAACAGGAGGTGGATTACCTGAGAACGTTTCGAGAGTATTAGGAAAATCTTTTAATGCTGTTATACATCAGTCCAGTTGGGAAATCCCAAGAATTTTTTCTGAGATTCAAACTTTAGGCTCAATTGATATTGATGAGATGTTTAGAGTTTTCAATATGGGAATCGGGATGATTTTGATTGTGCCTCCAAATTCAACGGATCAAGTATTAGAAGAATTAACTAAACATAAAAAACCGGCCTGTGTCATAGGCGAGATAGTCGAAGGTTCTTGTCAAGTTGAAATTTTAAGGTAACTTCGCTTTATGGATAAAAATGAATTGATTGCTCATTTAAAAAAGTTTTCAATTCAAGAAGGCGACTTTGTTTTAAAATCAGGGCGCAAAAGCAATTGGTTTTGTGATGCTAAACAGACAATCTGTAGACCTGAGGGAATGCTACTGGTGGCTGAAGCTGCCATAGAAGTGCTACCCAATGATATTCAGGCAATAGGTGGACTGGCTGCTGGAGCAGATCCGGTTGCTTTTGGGGTCGCTTCTATTGCCGCTAATAGAGGTAAATTTTTTCGTTCTTTCAGTATTAGAAAAGAATCTAAAGATCATGGTGTACAAGGTCGACTTGCTGGTGCTTTGGAGCAAAATGATCGAGTGGTTATCTGTGAAGACACTGTCACAAGGGGAACTTCGCCTTTGGAAGCTGCGCGTGTTGTACGTGAACTAGGTGGAGATCCTGTGATGATTCTTGCTGTTGTTGATCGTGGTGGAACTTGTGCTTTGGAAGCTGAAAAAGAGGGAATTTCCTTTCATGCATTAGTTTCAGCACCTGAATTAGGTTTTGATTACGAAAATCAATAGTTTTATTCTCAATACTGCTCGTAGGCTTAAGACTTATGCCTTATTTACCAACTGCTGCTTATTCAATTTATATAAAAGTTGAACTTCAAAACGTTCCTAATACTTTGGGGCGATTTGCTACAGCTGTTGGCGAAGCTGGAGCAAACATCGTTTCAATGGGCGGTTTTGATGTTCGGGGTGAAATATTAACGAACGACGTTGTAATAAATTGCAGGGACGAGGAGCACGTAGATTCAGTAATTGCACATATAAAACAATTAGATGGTGTTGACTTACTGTCTTGGCATGATCGAACTTTTGAAATGCATAAAGGTGGAAAAATTGAAGTTTTACCTTTAGCAGAAATTTCTGACAATCATGACCTTTCGATGGCTTACACTCCGGGAGTCGCAAGAGTTTGTATGGCTATTCACGAAGACCCACACCGAGTTCATGATCTGACAATTAAGAAAAATACAGTAGCTATTGTTACCGATGGAACAGCAGTGCTCGGCTTGGGAGATATCGGACCTGAAGCGTCCTTGCCTGTAATGGAAGGGAAAGCTCTGCTGTTTAAAGAGTTTGCTGGGGTAGATGCTTTCCCAGTGTGCCTAGATGTAACTGACTCATATGAAATTATTGAAACAGTCAAAAAACTCGCACCTTCTTTCGGTGGGATAAATCTTGAAGATATTGCTGCACCTGCAGCATTTGAAGTTGAAGAAGCATTACAAGAAGCTCTTGATATACCAGTCTTTCACGATGACCAGCATGGAACAGCAGTTGTCACTCTCGCTGCTTTATGGAATGCGCTTCGTTTAACTGGCAAAGAGATAGAAAACCAGTCTGTTGTAATAGCTGGTATGGGGGCTGCTGGAGTAGCCGTTGGAAAGATATTAATCGGTGCAGGAGTTGGAGAGATAGTCGGTGTTGATCGTACAGGGGCTGTTTACCAAGGGCGTGAAAATTTGAATGTTGCAAAAGAATGGTTTGCCGAGAACACGAATCCAGATAGAAAAATGGGCACTTTGAATGATGTGATCAAAGGGTCAGATGTATTTATAGGATTGAGTGGGCCTGGTCTGATTGATGCGAGTGATCTTCGTAGCATGGCTCCAGACCCTATTGTTTTTGCAATGGCAAACCCAGATCCTGAGATTCGCCCTGAGGAAGCTGACGGCCTTGCAGCTGTAATGGCGACTGGCAGAAGTGATTATCCAAATCAAATTAATAATGTTTTGGCTTTCCCTGGTATTTTTCGTGGTGCACTAGATGTGGGTGCTACCCAGATAACCGAGAACATGAAGTTGGCTGCGGCAAAAGCTATAGCTGATTCGATTGAGGAAGATGACCTGAATCCCGATTTAATTGTTCCTTCAGTTTTTGACAAATCTGTGCCATACAAAGTTGCTGAAGCCGTGGCGAACGCGGCTTTGGCTGACAAAGTTTGCCGTTCATAAAAAGAGTGTCGAAATTTGAAATCTAAGCATGTCGCTTTTGAAGGTGTAACTTTTGATCTTTGGAACACTCTTTTAGTTAGTGAACCAGGTGGTATTGAAGTTAGGCAATTGGCTTGGCAAAAAGTAATTGATGAAAGAGATTTGAACATAACCTCCGACTTGTTGCTATCAGTTCTTGAAATGCTCCCAGTCCGATTCGATGTTGAATGGCGGGCTGGCCGCCAATACACAGCCAAAGAGGCATTAGAAGACGCTTTTAACGTTTTTGGTGAAAAAATCACGGATGAAGATCGTGAGGTTTTTGCTGAAACTTTTGATCAATCTTCTTTTGCTTTAAAAGTCGATGTTATTGAAGGGGCAGAAGAGGTTTTGTCATATTTGGCTGGAAAAGGTATAAAAACTGCGATAGTGAGTGACACGTCCCTATCGGCTGGCAGGCATTTACGTTTCTTTTTAAATGAATTTGGTATAGCACCCCACGTAACTTTTTTTGCATTTTCTGATGAAGTGGGTGTTTATAAACCTGACAAAAAAATCTTTATGAAAGCATTAGAAGGAATGGGAGATGTCCGTCCATTCAAGGCGGCTCATGTAGGAGATTTGAAACGTACCGATGTTGTAGGCGCAAGAAATATTGGTATGACAAGTGTCAGGTTTAGAGGGGCGAATGACGATCAAGAGGATGAATTGGAGGCAGATTTTGTAATAGATCACTTGTCTGAACTGCCTTCTATGTTGAATTTATGATCAGTCTGTTAAGAGAAAGTTTTTTAGTTCTTTAACTCTTTCGTCGCTGATTTTTAGACCATTAAGCCTAAAGCTATCCCAGGTTCCAAAACTTTTCTTAACCTCATCAAATACTGAAGTAATGAAGTTTTCTTTGGCGTATAGAAGTGATTGAGCTATTTCCATACGTTCTTCAATAAGTTTTTCGGAACTGTTTTCATTGGTTTCAACCAGATGGTCTCTTATCTGTTTTTCTTTTAGTCGCATTTCTTTTTCACGCAGTTTGTTTGTTAGTAAGTAATCTTCAATAATTACAGATTCATCTACATCAAGAATTCCGAGCAGAAAAGCGGAGACAATTCCTGTCCTGTCTTTGCCTGCTACGCAATGGAAAAGTAGAGGAAAATTGTCGGGGTTAGTTAATGATTCAAAAACTGGTATGTAAGAATCAAGCTTTTCCGTGACTGAATTTTTGAAATATTTTTCAATAATTTTTCCTGTGATTTCAGTGGGTGGCTCCTCACCATTTAGAAAATTCGCGGCTACAGCGAATTCGTTATCATCAGAAGACACTGAGAAATTAAGAGTTTCAACTTCTTTCAAATTTGGGGTTGGGTACTTTTCTATTTCTGAAGGTCTTCGCAAATCTATGATGGTTTTTAACTGTAAGTTTTTGAACTGGTTAAAATCTTCCTTCTCTAATTCACTTAAGTGTCCACTGCGAAACAGATATCCGGTTTTTACTTCCAGACCATTTTGAGTTTTTTTACCGCCTAAATCTCTAAGATTGGCGTCCGGAATAATGATTTTCGGAGAATGATCCACAGAAGGACTTTATCTAAGATGCTTCTTTATGGTTTATTTTAAAATAATGTGGTGAAATCTAATGCCGTCGGCGATGATTAAGAAAATAATAAGTTAGGAGTTTGTATGGGGAAGGCTGTCATTGTAGAAGCGATGAGAACCCCTATTGGAAGGGGAAGAGAATTAGTCGGTCAATTCAATGGATTTCATGCGACACAACTACTTGGGCTTTTACAACAAGGAATAGTTGAAAGAGTTGGAATTCAGCCGTCCGAAGTAGAGCAGGTAATAGGTGGTTGTGTAACTCAGGCTGGACAACAAGCGAGCAACATAACTCGAACAGCATGGTTAAACACTGCAGGAGATTACACGACAGGTGCTACGACTATTGACACCCAGTGTGGATCAGGACAACAAGCCAACAATTTGATCCATGCTCTCATAGAAGCGGGAACGATTGATGTTGGATTGGCATGCGGAGTGGAACTGATGAGCCGAGTAGGACTAGGAGCAAACGTCCGTAATGGTCCAGGCTCTTCGAAACCTGATGACTTTCCTTGGGATAGCCCTAATCAATTCGAAGCCGCAGAACGAATAGCATCGAACAGAGGCATTAGCCGTGAAGAGGTAGACCAATGGGGTCTTCGCTCACAAGAAAAAGCATCCATTGCACAAAGTGAAGGAAGATTCGAAAATGAAATCCTTTCAATAAGTGCACCCGTTTTAAACTCCGAAGGAGAGAAAACTGGTGAGACTTTATCGGTGAGCACCGATCAAGGCATTCGTGATACCAATTATGAATCTCTTGCGAGTTTAAATCCAGTATTAGAAGAAGGCATTCATACAGCGGGCAACTCTTCGCAAATTTCTGACGGAGCAGCAGGTTTGTTATGGATGGATGAAAATCGAGCTAAAGCAAATGGGCTAAAACCCCGTGCAAAAATTGTCGCAAACGTAGTTGTTGGCACAGATCCTTATTATTTACTGGATGGTCCTGTAGACGCTACAAAAAAGATTTTATCTAAGTCTGGAATGAGTCTTTCTGACATTGATCTATTCGAATGTAATGAAGCTTTTGCATCTGTTGTTTTGTCGTGGCTTGGAGAAAATCCAGAGATTGATTCTGAAAAAGTTAATGTGAACGGTGGAGCTATAGCACTAGGTCACCCAGTGGGAGCGACAGGTTCTCGTTTGATGGTCACTGCGTTAAATGAACTCGAAAGAAGAGATGGCTCTTTAGCAATGATCACGATGTGTTGCGGCGGAGCAATAGGCACAGCAACAATTATTGAAAGGATTTAATATGGGTGCTCTTGACGGGAAGGTCGCAGTTGTTACAGGTGCTGGAAGGGGTCTAGGTCGAGTTGAAGCTCTGGAATTAGCGAAGCATGGAGCGAGTGTTGTTGTTAATGATCTCGGGCTATCAAGAGACGGAATCGGAACTGACACTGAGCCGGCTGACTCTACTGTTTTAGCAATTACTGAACAAGGAGGGAATGCGGTAGCACATTTTGGTGATATTGCGGACTGGGATCAGTCTCAGGAACTGATAAATACTGCTGTAGAACAATTTGGTTCTTTAGATATTTTGGTTAATAACGCAGGTTTTATTCAAGATTCGATGTTGCAAAAAATGACCGAAGAACAATTTGATTCGGTTGTAAGAGTTCATTTAAAGGGACATTTCTGCATGATGCGTCACACGATGGCTCATTGGAGGGAAGTTTGGAAAAAGGAAGGAGAAAAGCCAATAGGGGGAAGGATTATTAATACTTCATCTGAAGCAGCATTAATAGGAGCTTTAGGAACAGGAAATTATAGTGCAGCTAAAGCGGGAATAATTGCCTTAACTCTTTCGGCCGCCAGAGAATTACAACGATTCGGATGCAATGCAAATGTTTTAGTTCCAAGAGCTAGAACTCGTATGAATATGGGGGGTCCTTCAGCTCCACTCTTCGAAAAACCTGAAGAAGGTTTTGATACATACGCACCTGAACATGTGGCTCCATTAGTGGCCTGGTTGGCATCACCTAACTCTGAAAGAGTTTCGGGGAATGTTCTACAAATTTGGGGTGGAGAGCTTGTTGTTTACGAAAAACCTCGACGAATTTTTGAAACTTCGACAAATGAAGCATGGTCTTTGGAGGCGATTGATTCTGAGCTTGGTCCTTTTTTCTCTAATAAAGAGCCAATAATTGACGGTTTTGGAATTTAATTAGTCTTATTTAAAGCGTCTTCAGTAATTAATTTTCCAAGAGTGCTTAAGCTTTTTCCGGCACCACCCAAAGTGTCAGCTAATTGGATAACCCACAAGAAATAACGATGAATTGGGTGTGTAGTATCTGCACCTGTTCCACCATGCAGGTGTTGAGTAGTTACTACAACTCTTTGTCCAGCTTCTGATGCCCACCATTTTGCTGCGGAGACAGCTTTAGAACATTCAAAACCTTTGTCAAACTGCCATGCAGCTTGCAACTGTGTGACTCTTATTCCGTCTATATCAATATGTGCATCTGCGGCTTGCAGAGCGACTCCTTGATTGGTAGATAAGGGTCTCCCAAATTGTTCTCGTTCCGAAACATGTTGAGCGGTCATTGTTAAAGCTTCTTCACAACAACCAAGAACGATGGCGCAGATACCAATTTTTGCTATTTGTGAAATTTCTTGAAAAACTATTTCACCTTTTTCGTCTAAAAGATCTTCTTCGTTTAATTCAACACCATCAAACGAAAGGTTTCCTTGAAGTTCAAGGTTAGTTGTTTCCACCATTGTGTTATGTAGCCCCTTTTTTTCTAGAGGGACGATCGCAATTCTTTGATTTTCACCAATTGTTACCGGTACTAGAACAGCACTACTTAAAGCAATAGCGGGCACTGCAAGCTTTTCGCCCGTTATACGCCATCCTTTGCCATCGCTTTCAGTAGTTAGATTTGTTGCATTTGTTTGTGGGTTCCATGCTCCCGTAAGTATTTGGTTTCCTGAGCAAATTTCACTTAACCATTGTTCTTTCTGAGCACTTTTACCATATTTTGATATTGCCCAAGACCCGAGAATAGATGTGGCAAAGAGTGGCACGGGGGCAACTCTTCTTCCTTGTTGCCGAAGCACAAGGGAAAGTTCCACCATGCCTAAATCCAACCCTCCAAAACTTTCTGGAATGGTTATTCCTAATAACCCAGAATCGGCAAGTGCTTCCCACAGATTTTTATCAAACCTTTGATCGGTTTTTTCAACTTCGGCGACTCTGTCGCTTGTTGATAAGTCAGTAAAAATTTTCTCAGCAAGGTTGGATAACTCTATTTGATCTTCGGAAAAGTCAAAATTCATTAGCTTTTTTTGCTTTCTGCTTGCCGGTTAGCCCTTGCCATTCCTAACCCTACCCATGCAACAATTTCTCTCATGACTTCATTGACGCCTCCACCAAAAGTGTTGATTTGAGCTGCCCGTCCCGCTCTTTCCAGGTCGCCAAATAGAACTGATCCTTCTTGACCACCTTTGATTCGACCTTCTTCGCCGATAATTCCAAGCAAACGTTCATATATTCTGACTGCCGCTTCTGTTCCATAGACTTTTACTGCAGATGAACGGTCGGGTGTAAGCCGACCGTTTTCGACATCGATGGTCATACGCCAATTCATAAGTTTAAGTGCTTCAAGTTCTGCATAGCAACGGGCGAAATCGAGTTGCACCCATGGTGTATCAATTACCAATCCCCCGTCTGAAGATTCATTTTGGGTAGCCCATGTCAAAGTTTCTTCATAAAGGCGAAAAGCTAAAGCGCTAGTAGCAGCAAGACCAACTCTTTCATGGTTGAGTTGTGTGGTGATCAGTTGCCAGCCACTGTTTATTTCACCTAATAAATTTTCTACTGGAACTCTTACATTGTCATAGTAAGTACTAGTTGTTGGAACCCCACCGACAGTATTTATTGGAGTCCAAGAAAAACCTTCTGATTCTGTGGGGACGATAATCAGTGAAATGCCTTTATGTTTTTTCGCTTCTGGATCTGTTCTGCAAGCTAACCAGATGAAGTCGGCTTCATTAGCACCACTTGTATAAATCTTCCCTCCGTTTATTATCCATTCATCTCCGTCTTTAACGGCCTTAGTTCGTAGTGAAGCTAGATCAGTTCCTGCAGAAGGCTCAGAGTATCCACATGCAAAAATTATCTCACCATTTAAAATTCCTGGAAGATATTTCTGTTTTTGGTCTTCTGTACCAAATTCTATAATTGTTGGTCCAACTGTGTTGAGTGTCACGAATGGCATTGGACAGTTGGCTCTTTGTGCTTCATCGAAAAGAATGAATTGATCTGATGGTGGTCGTCCACCGCCGCCATACTCGATTGGCCAGCCGAGACCCAACATTCCATCTGTGCCTAGTTGTCGGAAAATTTTTTTACGAGTTTCTGAGCTTATGTCGGCGTTTCTTAGATTTTCACGGGTTTCTTCGGTCATTATTCCCGCAAAATATTTTCGTAAATCGTCTCGTAATGTTTTTTGTGACGTTGTTTCGTTTAGTTCCATAAGATTTTTAATGTAATTATTTTCAATGTTATAAAAATTGTGGTCGGGCCCGGCATCGATCCGGGGACCTTCCGCTTTTCAGGCGGACGCTCTACCAACTGAGCTACCCGACCGCAAACTGCGGTAAAAAACTTCAGTTTTGCGGTCCTGACGGGATTTGAACCCGCGACCTCCGCCTTGACAGGGCGGCGTGCACTCCAAACTGCACCACAGGACCAAAGTAACTTCACACTAAAAGTGCTTATAGCTACTTTATGATTTATTTAGTTTTGTACCCCCAACGGGATTCGAACCCGTGTTACCGGCGTGAAAGGCCAGCGTCCTAGGCCACTAGACGATGGGGGCTGATTTCCTTTAGAAGTTGTGCCACGATAGCAGAGGCTTGAGTATTCGCGTTCCTCTTTGGATTATCTTTATTGCCTCCCACATCACATTATTTATTTTTTCTATTAATAAAAAGATCACTATTCATGTTAATACGGTCTCAACTTTATAAATGCGTTTGAGTATCAAAACCTGATTCTTAATTCCGGTGAGATAGTAATGAATTTTGTTACATAAGATTAGTTTATGGAGTTAAAAGATTGTGTTGTGGTTGTAACTGGTGGTGCTACAGGGATTGGAAAGGCTTTAGTTGAGCGCTTCCATAAAGAAGGTGCCTCAGGTTTAGTGGTAGCTGATTTGAATATCGATGGTGCAAAAGAAGTTGCTAAGAGTGTTGGTGGTATGGCTGTCGAATGTGATGTTTCATATGAAAGTGAAGTATCGAAACTTATATCTGAAACAGTTGAGAAGTTTGGTCGGATAGATCTAATGGTTTCGAATGCAGGATATGTAACTGTAGGTGCTTTGGAGTCACCCGACGAAGATTTAAAGAAAATGTTCGATGTTCATGTTATGGCCCATCTTTGGGCGGCAAGACACGCGATTCCTTACATGATTGAAGCAGGTGGAGGCTATTTATTAAATACTGCTTCTGCAGCAGGCCTTCTAACCCAGTTAGGTTCTTTGCATTATTCTGTAACTAAGCATGCTGCAGTTTCTCTTTCAGAGTTTTTAGCAATTACTTACAGGGAGAATGGAATTAAAGTTTCAGTGCTATGCCCTCAATCGGTAGAAACCGATATTTTACAGAACAGTCCCACTAGAGATCTATTTGCTGAAGATGCTGGCAACCCAGCTGCTGTTGATGGTGTATTAACAGCAGAAGAAGTAGCTCAAAGTGTCGTTGAAGGACTTAGAGAAGAAAAATTTTATATTCTTCCTCACCCAGAAGTTTCGGAATATTCACGACGTAAAAGTGATGACATTGATAGATGGTTAGCTGGAATGCATAGATTTCAACAAAAGTTATTTCCCGCGGGGGAGTCACCATCTGATTGGCTTATTTCTTAAAACCCGTTTTTTGAGTTTGCGAATCCAAATGAACCCATAGCCTAAGGATGATGCGTGTTTACAGTCCTGATTCGATTCGTTTTCGAATAAATTCTTTTTTTGTATTAACGAAACCAGCGATAATCCGCACTTTATTAATTACGACTGTTCCAACCATGTTTGTTGCAAAAAAGGGGACACCTTCTTTATGGCTAATTATTGCAACTATGGTTGGAGGTTCACTAGCTGCAGCTGGAGCTAATTCATTCAACATGGTATTAGATGCCGATATTGATAAGAAAATGAATAGAACTAGTAATCGGCCTCTAGTCACAGGTGCAATTACACCCAAAGAAGCTACAGTTTTCGCTTTTGTTTTAGAGATAGGAGCATTTATCTGGCTTCTTAGCTTTGTTAATCTCTTAAGTGCATTTTTAGCTATCTCTGCGACTGCTTTCTACGTGTTTGTCTACACAATGTGGTTAAAGCGTTCCTCTACTAGCAACATAGTTATTGGGGGTGCAGCTGGCTCAGTACCTGTTCTAATCGGTTGGGCTGCTGTGACAGGCTCTTTAGGCTGGGCTCCAGTTTTATTATTTAGTGTGATTTTTTTCTGGACTCCGCCTCATTTTTGGGCTTTAGCAATTAATTATCGTGATGATTATGCTGCAGCAGAAATTCCTATGCTCCCAGTTGTTACAGGCTTAAAAGAAACAGGACGACAAATAGTCTTGTATTCATTTGTTTTAATAGTACTTTCGATTGCTTTTTTCTTTGTTGCAGAAATGGATATCTATTACTTAATTGCGGCTATAGGACTTGGCGCCTTGTTCTTATTTTTCGCTTTCAATATTTTTTTTAATCCTGTTGAAAAAAATGCTACGCGATTATTTCGCTATTCAATTACTTATATTTTCTTACTCTTTAGCTCTATGGTTATAGATGTTCTTTTGTGAGTTTTTAATATGGGAATTTTTTAAGCAAGAGAATTAAAATTCATATTTAGTAATTAGTTTTGTGCATTAGAGAACGGCTAACGTGACATAATTAATAGTTGTTTGATCAACTTTTTTTGCCATAAAAACAGGTAGATTTAGTTGAGCAAAGTTTCAATTTTTTAACCCCCAGGACACAGGATTCAATGACTACTACTGATACCGCACCAGATCCTGTAGCGGTTACTAATGAAGAAGACCAAACTTTCGTAGAGCGTTTGGTTACTGGCACAAGTAATTTATCTATAGGAAAATCTTGGATTTTCAGTGGTTGCATTTATTTGGTTTTTTCCACAGTTTTGGGGTTTTTGCTGGAAATTGTCAGATTTGATTCTGATAGTTACTTAATTTTTTCTGATGTCGACAAGTTTTTTCAGTTTTGGTCATTGCACCGCACTTCAATAGTTCTTTTAGTCGTAGTGCCAATGATTATTGGTTTAGCTATGTGCATAGTGCCTCTTCAAATAGGTGCAAATTCGATTGTTTTTCCTAGAGCAGCTGCTTTAGGTTTTTGGGTTTGGTTTTTGGGTTCCGGTATTACAGTTTTTGGATTTTTGGCTGATGGCGGTTTTGGAGCTCCAGAGTTAGGAAGCCAACGTGAAGCAGTTGCACTTACACTCGTAGGTTTTCTTTTGGTAATTACTGGAATATGTACAGCAGTTATTTGTCTACTCACAACCATCATTTCAGGTCGATGCATGGGGATGAACTTACGTAGGATTCCTCTTTTTAGTTGGACAATGCTGGTTGCTGGGACACTTTGGATTTTGACGTTACCAGTTTTGGCAGCAAATTCGATTTTGACTTATGTTGATTTGAAAGGTCGTTCTGCAATTTATTTTGGATCTGAAGATTTGATATGGGAACAAATCTCATGGGCATTTACTAATCCACAAATATATGTGTTCGTTTTACCGGTAATAGGGATCGCGTATGACATTGTTCCAGTTGCGGCAAAGGTTCGGCAGAGGAATCATGATTTGATATTGATCCTTTCAAGTCTTTTCGGGATTATTGGTTTCGGAGCCTACGCTCAGCCATTTTTTGACACTCCTGGAACTCCTGTGCGAGAAGAAGCCTTGTATGTACTCACAGCTCTTTTGGCAGTTCCATTAACCTTCTTTCTTTTAGCAGGACTCTTAGACAGTTTAAAAATGGGTGCTAAAAATCTCACTAGACACCCACCTGCTCCTATGATTCTTTCTCTTTTGTCTTTGCTTCTTCTGATTTCTGGAACGATCGTGGGGGCTTTAAGAGCAATAGAACCTTTTGAGCTATTGTCTCGATCATCAACCAGTGCTCAATTGAAATTGACAATCGCATCTGGACTAGTTGCAGTAATTGCAGCGATGCTTTGGTGGGGTGAACGAATTATTGGTAAAAGCGCAAAGCAAGGATTTGGTTTAATTTCAGGAATTCTTATTACCGTAGGTGCATTATTGAGTGGTCTTTCAGATTCAGTAAATGGATTTTTGGGTTTAGATGATTTTGCAACAGTAGGTTTTCTTCAGGAAGTATCTGCTGAACAGTTAGTAAAGATTCTTATCCCGTTTTCATTTATAGGGTCAGTACTTATTTTTGCTGGTGTTGCTTTATTTTTATTTGTTGAATTATTGAGATCTAAAAATGGTCCAGTTTCTGAAGTAGATCCATGGAATGGTCATACTCTTGAGTGGACAGAAGAAATAGTGATAGTTGAATCTGAGAGACCATTGTTGGATGAAATAGAAAAGGCAGAAAATTAATGTCTAACACAGCCTTACCGCCATCAGAATCCAGGCCCAGAACACTTGTCACGGGGGCAGTTTTAGGAAGCATAGCTATTGTTATGTTTTTCGCTGGATTATTTGCGATCTATTTTTCGATGAGGGCAGATTCTAATGCTTGGGGAAGTGAATGGTTCCCAGAGGGAGCTATTCAACTTGTGCCTGGTGGAATGAATATGGCAACTTTGTCTCTTTCAGTGATAACTATGGCTTGGGCTGTGCGTTCGGTTTCCAATAATGATCGTATTCACACTTATCTAGCTCTCGGTTTAACGGCTCTTCTTGGGGTTGCTGTAATTAATCAAACTGTTTTTTATCTCAACGACATTGGATTGCCGGTTGATTACAGCAAATCCACTACATTGCTTTTTACGATCGTTGGTGCGCATATGACGATGATTGCCATCGGAGTGATCTGGAATCTGCTTGTATTATTAAGAGCTTTTGGGGGTCAAGATACTAAACGCCATCAAGATCTAGTTTCTGCTTTATCTTTTTATTGGTATGCAGGAGTTGCTGTCTATTCGATCATTTGGATCGGCATATACATAGCGAAGTAGGGATGTGATTTACTGATGCTTACGACAGGATTCAAGCTTTGGTTCGGACTTTGTGTCGTGATGGTAGTAGCCGCGATTTTTGCTGGATATACAACAGGCGGAACAGAAACAGGTCCAATTTCTTTGGGTTGGAAGGGTGGAGTTGGTAACCATGTGGTCTACACACTCCTTATGATTGGTGCGGCTTCAATGGCTGTAATAGGAGTTGTCAGTCAGGCTTTTCGTGACAGTGATTCAGAAGCAGTGATTGAGTTGCTAGGCACTGAAGAGGCACCTGAAGCACAGTCAGATGTAGGTAGTTCTTGGTGGCCTATCTTTACCGCTTTAGGGTTAAGCATTTTGGTCGTTGGGTTAGTAGTACATGCAGCAATTTTTGTCTTAGGTATCGTAATAATTTTTGCAATCGGCATCGAATGGACAATGACAAATTGGTCTGAAAAAGCAACATCAGATCCAGAGCTAAATCGTGAATTACGGGAAAGACTTATGAGGCCTATAGAAGTGCCACTGATTGGGGCATTGGGTATTGGAGTTTTAGTTCTAGCGGTTTCACGAATTTTTCTTTCTTCATCTGCTTCCGGAGCTGTTTTAGCTGCAACTATTGTAGGTATTCTTATTTTCGGTACAGCTCTTTTTATAAGCACACGTCCATCTATTTCTAGAGGTTTAGTCCAAAGTATTCTTTTTCTAGGAATAGCTGGAATTTTAATTGCTGGTCTTATTTCAGCAGTTGTAGGTGAACGTGATTTCCATCATAAAGGACCTGACCACCATGACGATTCACATGCAGAGGTTGAACATTGAAACCCTTTTCTAGTCCTATAAGGTCACGGTTTTATTTAATACTTTCAGTATTCTTTTTATTTTTTACAGGGTGTGCTTCGGATGCTGAACTTGACACCTTGGAACCACAAGGTCCTTCTGCGCAATCAATAGATTCACTATCAAATCCAGTTTTTGTCATTGCGGGAATAGTTTTACTTCTAGTAGTTGGTGGGACTCTTTACATGTTTCGCTTTCGAAGCGATCATTCCGATGAAGATTTCCCTACTCAAACTCATGGAAATCTAAAATTAGAAATTTTATGGACTTTAATCCCAGTTTTGATACTTGCTGGCGTAGCTGTTTTTACTCTTATAACCCTTGCAGAAATAAACAGCACTGAAGAAAATGCTATGGCCTTATCAGTAGAAGGTGAAACAGTTGCATGGGAACCAGAAGTGGTAGTGGTTGGTCAGCAATGGTGGTGGGAGTATAGGTATTATCTAGATGGCTTAGACGGAGTTGATCTTTCAGATGCTCGAAATCTTCCTCCAGCAGACATCGTCACCAGCACCCAAATGGTAATACCAACTGGAGAAGAAATTGAATTGAAAATTTTAAGTCGCGACGTCATTCATAGCCACTGGATACCTGCCTTGAATGGTAAAAAAGATGCTGTTCCAGGAAGAGTTCACCCGTGGAAAATTGAAGCAGACGAACCAGGTGTTTATTTTGGACAATGCACAGAGTTTTGTGGGCTTTCTCACTCAAGAATGCGAATGCAAGCCGTAGCAATGGAACCGATTGATTTTCAGAACTGGATTAATCAACAAATAGAACCAGCTTCAGATCCAGTTAGTGAAACTGCGCAGCGAGGACAAGAAACCTTTGATTCTCTATGTACTCGCTGTCATGTCGTTAACGGTTTAAATGATGAAACTTCTATTGGCGCAGATTTAGTTTCAAATGCTGCACCAAATCTGACTCATTTCATGAGTCGAACTACTTATGCAGGTGGAATTTTTAATTTATATGAACCGGATGGTTCTCTTGACCGAAGCCAATTAGAAGCGTGGCTTCGTAATTCTCCTGAAGAAAAGCCTGCTTATGCGCAAGGTAGAAGAGGTATGCCAAATATGGGCTTAGATGAAAAACAGATAGATGACATAGTTGCCTATTTACAAACTCTTGGAGAAAGACCCTCGAGTGAAATTATCTTTGCTACGGAGGTTGAATAATGACTCAAACGATGGAACCGTCTTCGATGACAACTTCTAACGACGAAAATTTACATCGACCTTTAGGTGTATACACAAGACCTAAAGGCGGAGGCGGATGGAGAGACTGGGTAACAACAGTTGATCATAAAAAAATCGGTATTCTTTACGGAGCTGCCGCTCTTTTCTTTTTTGTAATTGGTGGAATAGAAGCTCTACTAATAAGGTTGCAGCTAGCCACTCCTGATGGAACTGTCTTAGGCGCAGATACTTACAATCAGGTTTACACGATGCATGGCGTAACAATGATTTTTTTAGCAGCCATGCCTTTAGCCGCAGCGTTTGCAAATTATCTGATTCCATTACAGATAGGTGCAAGAGATGTAGCTTTTCCTCGCCTAAACGCGATGTCATTTTGGGTTTTCTTGGCAGGTGGGATATTTATAAATCTTTCATGGCTTTTTGGCGGAGCTCCTGATGGAGGCTGGTTTGCTTATGCCCCTAATACAGGAATTGTCTTTTCACCGAGCCATGGAATGGACTTTTATGCTATTGGACTGCAGATAACAGGGATAGCATCATTAGTTTCAGGAATTAATCTAACGGTGACGATTTTTAATATGCGTGCTCCCGGTATGACTCTTTTCAAAATGCCTGTCTTTACCTGGATGATGTTAGTTGTACAGTTGCTATTAGTCTTCGCGATGCCAGTAATTGCAGTGGCTCTTTTCTTGCTTACATTCAGTCGATTGTACGGAGCTACCTTTTTTACTCCAGAATTAGGTGGAGATCCTTTATTGTGGCAGCACCTATTTTGGATTTTCGGCCATCCAGAAGTTTACATTTTGGTACTTCCTGCGTTTGGAATTATTTCTGAAGTTATTCCAACATTTTCAAGAAAACCTATTTTTGGTTATCCATTCATGGTGTTCTCTGGAATTGCAATTGGTTTTATGGGTTGGGGCGTTTGGGCTCACCATATGTTTGCATCAGGTATAGGTCCTGTTTCAGTTGCAGCGTTTTCCTTATCTACAATGTTTATTGCTGTTCCAACTGGAGTAAAAATTCTTAACTGGATGGCAACTATGTGGGGTGGCCGTATCAAGTTCAGTGCGGCAATGCTTTTTGCTATTGGTGTGGTTTCGATGTTTACAATAGGTGGGCTATCAGGTGTTACGCATTCAGTTGCGCCTGCAGATACACAACAGACAGACACTTATTACATAGTTGCACATTTTCATTATGTGATTTTCGGAGGGATAATTTTTGGGCTTTTCTCAGGTTTCTATTTTTGGTGGCCAAAAGTATTTGGACATAAACTCAGTGAAAAATTGGGAAAACTTAATTTCTGGGTGATGTTGGTGGGATTCAATCTGACTTTTGGGCCTATGCATATTCTTGGCCTGCAGGGAATGTCGAGAAGAATTGATACATATAGTCCTGGTTTCGGATTCGAAACTTGGAATTTAGTAGTCACGATTGGTTCTTTTATGATTGCGCTGAGTGTATTGATATTTTTAATTAATGTGGTCACATCAGCAAGGAATGCGAGGGGGCTTCCACCTACAGAACCTGATCCTTGGGATGCTAGAAGTCTTGAATGGATTACCCCTAATCCAACCCCGGCTCATAACTTCGATGAAATTCCAATAGTTGAAAGTTTGGATGAGTTCTGGCATCGTAAGTATGGATCTGACGAAGATGGAAAAGTTGTAAGAGTCGCTACAGCAGAAGAGGTCTGCCAAGATGGTACAGCTGAAGGCGTTCATCTTCCGTCCCCTTCTTACTGGCCTCTAGTTTTTGCCATTGGCTTACCATTTATTGGCTTAGGTCTTATTTACAGTTTGTGGCTCTGTGTATTTGGAGGAGCGCTTGCGTTAATGGGTCTTTACGCGTGGGTTTTCGAACCAGTCGATGATCCTGACGTAGATCACCATGAATCTGAAAAGGAGGACGCGTAAGTGACTAATCAAACCCATTCAGAGGAGACTTCGACAGGACTCTCTCATAACAAATTAGGTATGTGGGTATTTCTCGGTTCTGAGTGCCTTCTTTTCGGAGCTTTGATATCTACCTATTTGATTTACAGGGGACGTTTTGCTGATGGTCCAGCACCCGGAGACATCTTTGACATTCCCTTTACCTCGGTGAGCTCATTTGTACTTTTGATGAGTTCATTAACAATGGTTCTCGCTCTTTCAGCACTGCAACGTGGAGATGAAAGAAATAATAGACTTTGGCTTCTTACAACTGCTCTTCTTGGTGCCGTGTTCGTTGGAGGTCAAGTTTATGAGTTCACGACATTTCTACGTGAAGGGCTCGGATACTCAACTAGCCCTTTTTCTTCTGCCTTTTTTACTCTTACAGGTTTTCATGGAGTTCACGTAAGTCTCGGAGTGGTTTTTCTTATGTCACTTTACATATCTTCAGCTCGCGGTAATTTACATAAAGAACGTGCGGAAACGGTCGAACTAATAGGTCTCTATTGGCATTTTGTAGATATTGTTTGGATTTTTATTTTCACCGTTATCTATTTGGTTCCATCACCCACAAGTTGAAATAGAGGATAAAAAATGAGTACGGAAACCGAACATACAACTGAATTTGAAAAGAACGATGAAGAGCATGGGCATGAACACCCTTCTGATAAAAAATATTTTCAGATTGCTGGAGTTCTTGCCATTCTCACAGCTTTAGAAGTAGGCACATATTGGTTAGAAAGTATGCCTGGCGAGATACTCATTCCTTTATTGATGATAATGATGGTCATAAAATTCTTTTATGTAGCCGCTTGGTTTATGCACTTACGTTTTGACAATTCGCTATTTATGAAGTTTTTTGTATCGGGATTGGTTTTGGCAAGTATTGTGTATGCCATTTTTCTTACAGTTTTTGAATTTTGGCATAAAGGTTGATCGCCATTTTTCTAGGCGTCCCAGACAATTTAACTAAGGACTCATAAAGATGGCTTTAGTCGTCGCAGCAATTAATCCTTGGGCATGGGAACCTCACCCAGAAGTTTGGGTATTAGTGGTGGCGATTTTGGTTCTCGGAATATGGGCAGTAAAAGGGATTGGCCCTAAGGTTGTTGCTTCAGATAAACCAATAGTCACTAGCTTTCAAAAGACAACTTTTTTTACAGCAGTCCTACTTCTTTTTCTGTCGGCTGACTGGCCAGTGCACGATGTAGCTGAAGACCATCTTTATTCCGTTCATATGTTTCAACATCTTGTAATAACTTTTATAGTTCCCCCTCTGTTTTTACTATCTACTCCTCGATGGTTAGCTGAGTTAGTTGTTCTAGATTCAGGAAGAAGTTCTAGGATTCTCAGAAGAGTGTCTCATCCAGTGTTAGCTGGGGCCGTTTTTAATGCTCTAGTTGCATTAACTCATTGGGGTGGAATTGTTCAAGCTTCAGCAGATTCAGGGATATTCCATTACTTGGTTCATCTTCTGCTATTTATTTCGGCTATTTTTATGTGGATTCCGGTAGCTTCACCTTTACCTGAACTCCGTTTGTCTCCTTTAGCGCAAATGTTGTATTTATTTTTGATGTCAATTATCCCAACGGTTCCTGCTGCTTGGTTGACTTTTGCCGAAGGCACTGTTTACAGTCATTACGATGATGGGTATCAAATGTGGGGAATTAGTGTCCAATCAGACCAACAAGCAGCTGGATTCATTATGAAACTTATTGGAGGTTTTTATCTTTGGGGAATCATCATTTTTAAATTCTTCAAAATTGCTGGGGTTCATAGAGAAAACCAGACTCTCAGACCGGCATCTCTCAAAGAAACTAATAAAGATGAAAAATTGGTTAATGCCAACTCGCTTAGAGACTAAGTTAATTAAATGATTGATATCCGTTTATTGCGCAATGATTTCGCATCAGTTAAAGAAGCGATTTCTAGACGTAGAGAAGATACTGATTCTTTAGATCTGATAATTGAATTAGATGAAAAACAAAGATCAACTGCTGAAAAAAGAGATCAATTGCGTAATGAAATTAAAGAAATTTCAAGACAAGTAGGCGACCTTCATAAATCTGGAAAAACAGATGAGGCCGGCCCTCTTCAAGAGTCGAGTCGTGAAATGAGAGAAAAGGAAGAAGCGCTTAGTGAAGAATGCGACCAGTTGTCTAATGAGATACGAGAGTTGCTATTAAGAGTTCCTAATATTCCTGCTGAACAATGTCCTAATGGTGAAAGCTCTGAAGACAATGTAGTCATAAAAGTCGAAGGTCAAGATGAGAGCGCATGGGAGAATTATCAACGTGTGCCTCATTGGGAAATTGGGGAAACTTTAGGCATTCTTGATGTTGAAAGAGCAACAAAACTTTCTGGAGCTATGTTTGCCATGTATACGGGTCTGGGGGCTACTTTATGTCGAGCATTGATTCAGTATGGGCTAGATCGAAATGCTGATGCTTACCGTGAGATAAGACCCCCTACTCTTGTTTTGACAGAAACAATGGTGTCAACAGGACATCTCCCAAAGTTTGCAGATGACGCATATCATCTTGAGCGCGACGATCTTTGGGCAATACCCACAGCTGAAGTTCCGCTCACGTCATATGCTCGTGATGAGATTATTAGCGAAAGCGAATTACCAATGAAGTTAATGTCTCACACTTCTTGCTTTAGACGCGAGGCAGGTTCAGCTGGAAGAGACACACGAGGTCTTTTGAGAGTCCATGAGTTTGACAAAGTTGAACTTCTTGCTTATGCAACTCCAGAACAAGCCCAAGAGGTTCATGAGGACATACTCTCTAGAGCTGAGTCAGCAATTGCTGATTTGGGTTTAAGTTATCGGATCCTCGATTTATGTTCAGGAGATTTAGGAAATTCTTCAGCACGAACTTTTGATATTGAGGTTTATGCTCCTGGTGCAGAGCAGTGGCTTGAAGTTTCATCGGTTTCTTGGTTTAGTGATTACCAAGCGCGCAGAGCAAACGTTAGATATCGTTCAGAAGAAGAAAAAGGAACGTCGGTTGTACATACTCTCAACGGTTCAGGTTTAGCGGTGCCGCGTGTGTGGGCTGCAATTGTAGAAACGTACAGGCAAGAGGATGGCAGTATTCGAATCCCTGACCTTCTCTTGCCTTACATGCAAGGTGTAAAAAGTATTAATTGATATTAAATATTCAATCCAATTGTGGCTGCTAGTACACCTGTAATGACGGTAAGTAGCGCATAGACCAAACCAGGTCGATAGTTGCTTTCGGATAAGGAATCTATATTGGCGCAAAAAGCAGAAAAGGTTGTCAGTGAACCAAGACCTCCAATTCCGATGAGTGTTAACCCTGTATTGCTTAAGTCAACCATAAGACCGAGACAAAATGAACCGATGACATTCACTATAAATGTTCCCTTATGAGCACCAAAAAATATTGTCGTTTTCCATCTGATGACACTTCCGACAGCTGCTAAAGCAAAAAAAGCTACAACTATCATCGTTTACTTTCACATATTTTTAAGGCATTTTTAAACAGGAGCATTCCGACTAATACTGAAATAAATAAATAACAAAGGGGAATAAAAATTTCATTGTCACGAAATAGAATTGCTATTTCAAGTGAGAATGTTGAAAAAGTGGTTAAGCCTCCGCATAAGCCAGTACCCCAAGTAAGTAGAGTCTTACGGTTTTTATTTCTAGCTATAAGCACTCCGAGAGCGGCGCAACCAAAAAGATTAATTAAGAGTGTGGGCCATGGAAAAATTTGGGTTGTCGTATTTTCTATGACTAACCAGCGAAGACCCGCTCCCATAGATCCGCCAATTCCCACTCTAAAAAAATCATATTTACCCATTTGCAAACATTACATCCTGATATTTGTAGTAGTTGACTATTTTGACTAGACCTTTTATATGGATTTAAGACGGGTGCGTAAAGAATACGAAAGTCGTGGCCTATATGAAGATAATTTAGTTAGTGATCCAATTGACCAATTTAAAATTTGGTATTCGGAGATAGAAGAGGTCGGCTACTTAGAACCTAATGCAATGGTTTTAAGCACTGTTGATAAAAATGGTTCTCCAAGCGGAAGAAATGTTCTTTTAAAAGAGGTCCGTGAAGACGGATTTGTTTTCTTTACTAATTATGAGAGTAGAAAAGCTAACGATATTAAAAATAATGAAAAAGTTTCTCTTACTTTCAGTTGGAATGAATTACGTAGGCAGGTTTCCATTGAAGGGACAGCTCAAAAGATTCCTGAAAGCGAATCAGATGAATACTGGGCAATGAGGCCACATGAAACCAAAATAGGGTCCTTAGTCTCCAATCAAAGCAGCAGAATTCCTAGTCGAGAGGAATTAGACACTGCATTTGAAACGCAGGAATTAAAGTGGCGAGGTGATGAAGTTCCAAGACCTCACCATTGGGGAGGATATAAAGTTTCGCCAAACTTCATTGAATTTTGGCAGGGAAGACAAAATCGGCTACATGACAGAATAGGTTATGAGCTAACTGTTAATGGATGGATTTTTACTCGCTTATCACCATAATTTTTCAACAATTCTTTTCACCTTGCCAAGTATTAATTCCTGAGACTAATCCTTTAATAAGTTTGTTTAAATCTTCTGAACGCGGAGTTCCGTCTGCATCCGACCAAAAATTATGCTCTCTGTTCCATCTTAAACCAGGTGGTATTTCAATTTGGACTCCCCCGTTAATTGGAAAATTAACCGGATTGTCAGGATGGACACCTCTCAGAGGTGGTGGGATGCTATCTATTTGATCTACCACACGATATTCTTCGGGGAGCACCTCTCTTAGTGAACCTGCTAGGTGATAAGCCAATTCTCTGTTGCTTCCTCCGAGTAGTAAAGCCCAAAAATCATCTTCTTTTCCATATCCGTGAATCGAGACAACAGTGTCAATTCTTTCTAAGAATTGACCAAGTTTTAAAGAGTGATTTGGATCAAAATATTTAGAGGATAAATGTATTCTTGATCCCTCAGGTTGGATGACCGCATAGTAAGAAGAATCAGTGTTTTCCGCTACATCTCGAGCGACAGCTTCTGTTGCTCTTTCTAAGCCACCTCCATGGAGAGCGCAGACACCAAAAGAAGATCGAATTTCGATTTCTTCGGTTATTTCAGAGCTTGAAAGCAGTTCGGTGAAACTCTGAATTTTTTTGATCTCTGTCATCTCTTTTTATCTTTAAGAAAAGCTGACAAACTTAAGTAAACAATTAAGAGGAAGATGCTTGAAACGAATACCTCAAAAGGAACTGCCCATCTTTCAGGTTTCTCGAACCAATTATTAATTCTTGCAGGCCATTTTGAAATCACATTTACTGTTGGCCTTATAAACAGCATTCCTTTATATAGGGCGCCTTCGAGGATGAGCCAAATCCCCAAAAGTAAAAATCTAAGATAATTTTTCGCACCACCGGTAAATGCTGGGTTTAAACCCCAAAGTACGAAAGTTATTATTATCAGCCATAAAGCTAAACCAATTTTTAAGCCTCCGACTTCAGAGACCCAAATAGTCAAATGTGATTGGAGTTCGTTAATTTTTTCAACTATTGGATTACTTCCTGATCCAGGAGAATTTAAAGTTCTAATTTCGTAAATTCCGTAAATCAACAAATATGCACCACCTGTTAGTAGCGCAAGGGCACCTATTTGATCTACATACGGCAGTAATTTTCTAAGATTGCGAACGATACCACCTCTAGCCATAGCTAAAGACAGAGTTGTGATGGTTACAACAGCGCCCAATCCGAGTGCATAAGTAAGAAAGATTATTATCCCTTCAATAATTCCTTCTCTGCTGAAACTTCCGGAGATTTGGAGTAAAAAGAGAGGGGCGGAACATCCAACTGAAACAATTGCGTAGGAAATACCGAATCCTATTACTGAGAAGAATTCATTTGATTTTGGGCCTCTTCTATTGAAAGAGGGAAACAATTTTTGATTTTTTTTAAGTAATAGAGAAAACCCGTATGGAATTAGAAGCATTCCTAAGGCGACAGTTATCCAAGGGGTTTTTTGTGCGATTGTCTCTTCGTTAACTAGATGAGAAATCACAAATCCAAGAAAGCCAAAAACTCCTACGAAGGTTGCTGTAAGAGTCAGACTTACCCATAAACCTCTTATGACTTGCTCTGGTCGTGCTTGATTGTCAGCAGTATCTTTACCAATGAAATATCCGAGCCAAGTAGGAAGCATCGCAAAACCACATGGATTAATTGCTGTAATAATCCCAAGGCTAAAAGGAAGTACGAGTTCAATATCAAACATCTAATAATTCCATTATTGATAGATTAAGGCTCTCTTCACTAATAGGACCTTGATAAATTGTTGATAATTTGCCTTCGGAATTAAAGAAAGCAGTTACAGGTAAGCCGATTGCCTTTAACGATTTAGTGAAACTCCCATCGGGGTCATTTCCTAATAGATAAGAAATATGAAGCTCCTCAGCTCTTTTTTTAGCCCTTGTCGGGGAGTCACTAATATTGATACCTATAAATTGTATTTCCTCCCCATGTTTACGATGGGCTGTTTCGAAATATGGCATTTCTTCTAAACAAGGAGTACACCAGGTGGCCCATAGGTTAACCACCATAGGTTGGTTATTTTTTTCATAAAGATTTCTAAGGGTTTCTAAACCGTTTTCCGTTTCAAAAGATTGATGCAATACGTTTTCATCAACCGTCTCAATAAGTTCTTCGCTCCCACAAGCACTAATAATTATCAGAAATATTAAAAAAACTTTCTTCACACCTATAAAGGTAGTCGGGAGATGAGCATTACGACTATTGGTCGCAAAGTCATCTCCCAAACTAACCCTTTGTAAATTAAGGTTCGTAAAACGTCACCTCAATTTGATTGACCGGTCATCAAGCAGAACGGAGGGTGGACTGCAGGTGGACAGGTATAGGTATAACTGGAAACTCTTCTTCGGGCATAGGGATTTTACGAGGCCTTCCTCTCCCACGCTTATGAGTTAAGATTTTGCCTTTTCGGAACAATTGGCCACCCCATACCCCCCAAGGTTCGTTTCTTTCTATTGCGGCTTCTAAACACAATGAAAGGGAAGGACACTCTGAGCAAATTCTTTTTGCTTGGGCAATGTCTCCTAGATCTTCAGAGAAGAATATTCCTGTAGGCACACCAAGTTCAGAGCATGCCGCTGTTTCTCTCCAAATTTCTGTTTTAAATTCGATTGCAAACATTTTTTACTCCTTTTTAAAATTGATCTCAAAAATGAAAAAAGCCGCCGGATTTTCCGGCGGCGAAGGTTTTGCGTTTTAGCTATTTAGCTAGTTGCTTCCCAAGGCCGCTTTATGGTGAAAAATCCATACTTGTTAAACCAGAAAGAAATTGTCTCTGATGTAAGAGCTACTGGATTAACCGGTGTGAGTGCGTGAGAGGTTAAAGCATGACCAACGGTTTGATGACCGTAATGATTTCGAATTTTATTATTCATGCTCATTTTTTCTTTCTATATAAACGAGTTTACCAAAACTACGCTAAGTGACCACTCAACACCTTTGAGTGAATTTTGTCAACTTATTTTTCAATAAAATCAAAAAATTGTTAGAGATAGGCTTAAATCAGGCGAATTTATAAGTTTTTACGCCTTCTTCTTCTTTAGGCGTAGCCTCCCCTAGGATTCGTAAATGTTCGAGATGGGCATACGTTTCACTAGCGGCCATATCACCCCAAGATCTTTCTTTAAATAAGTATTTCATATACTCATTAACTGACGCTTCACCTATTGAATCGCCCGTTTCTCTGATCAACTGTAAGCGTTCTACATGATGTTGAATAATGTCATCTGTTCTTTCAACCAGGTTATGAAAAGGATGCCCATGAGCAGGCAAAACAAGAGAGACTTGTGAAAATTCTTTTGTTCTTTCTAAAGAATTAAAAAAAATTGCTAATGGGTCTTCCATGTTTCCCATACCTCCTATATGCGGAGTGATGGTTGGTAGTACATGATCTCCTGATAAGAAAATTCCATCGACGGGGTCGTATAAACATAAATGGTCATGAGTATGTCCTGGGAGATGAAGGGCTAACCAGGTTCTTCCTCCAATGATTACTTCTTCAGAGTCTTCTACTGTCAAAGATGGTTTAGGTACTTGAAAAGACTTTGAATCAGCACCTGTATTACTTCCACTCCATTTTCTCAACTCTTCGACTGAAGGAGGTTCTCTTTTCGTACCCCACGGGGTCGGCCTACTAAGCATTTCACGAAGTTTCTCGATATCTTCGTCATCGGCAAGATCTAATGAAGCGGCATCGGGATTTTCCATAATGTCATCATGACCAAAAACTGATGAAAAAGAAGAATGAGTAAGAACGTCAACTTCGTAATCCTCACGGAGTCTGTGAACTCCCCCGTAATGGTCAACATGACTATGGGTAACTATCGCGGTATGAACATGGTTAAAGTTGCTTCCAATATTTTTAAGCCTCGCTTCGAGAGCATTCCATGACTCGTGTCCAGGTAATCCTGGGTCTACTAGGGATAGTCCGTTTTTGTCTTCAAGCGCATAGCAATTAACGTGTCCTAGTCCAGGCATTGAAATTGGGAGCTGAAATCTGTAAATACCCTCAGTAATTTCAGTAACTTCTTCTGAAGCTGGTTCTTGTTCTTGTCTCATTGGGCGCGGATCAAGATCTGTTTCTTCTGAAATATTTTCGGTCATGGGTTTATGAAAAGGTTTTCACGATAATGGCGGAGCTCAGCGATTGATTCGCGAATGTCATCTAATGCTCGATGGCCTCCATTTTTTTTCGGAGCAGAATTTATAATTTCCGGATTCCAGCGTTTTGCAAGTTCCTTGATAGTTGAGACATCAATTGACCTGTAGTGAAAAAAAGAAGCTAAATCTGGAAGACTTTCTGATAAGAATCTTCTATCTGTACCAATTGAATTTCCACAAAGGGGTATGGTTGCAGCTTTTTCAATGTGTTCTTTTAAAAAGTTTAAAGTTTTTTCACCAGCTAGCGAAAGGCTTGTATCAGATTTTGAAATTTCATCAAGTAAACCGCTAGATGTGTGCATTTGTTTTACGTGTTTGCTCATGTTTTCTAATTTTTCAGATGGTTGATGTATAACTAAGTTCGGTCCAACAGCAATTTCTTCTAGGTCATCATTAGTGATTAAAGTTGCAATCTCAACGATTACGTCTTCTATTGGGTCTAACCCTGTCATTTCTAAATCCATCCAAGCCAACACAGATTTGATCATACGGGCTTAATGAGTCGGTTATTCAGCAAGAAGTACAAGTAAGGTCATATTTATGCTGAATATTCCAATAATTAGACTAATAGACGATGCGATAATCCCCATTTACGCAAAACCTGGTGATGCTGGTGCAGATTTAGTTGCTTCAGAATCAGTAGTTCTAGATCCAGGTGGAGGGAGGGCTCTAATATCAACAGGAGTTGCAATAGCTATACCTGAAGGATTTGCGGGGTTTGTTCAACCTAGAAGTGGTTTGGCGCTTAAACATGGAATCACGTGTTTAAATACACCTGGTCTTATTGATTCTGGGTATCGAGGCGAATTAAAAGTGTTATTAATCAATACTGATCCTAGTGAAGCTTTTGAGGTCAATAAAGGCGAAAGGATAGCTCAACTGGTTATTCAAAGAGTTGAAGAGTGTTCTTTTCAAGAAGTTGAAGAACTACCAGATTCAGAAAGAGGAGAAACTGGCTTTGGTTCTTCTGGGCGGTAATAAGATTTGAAGATTACCTATCTTCCAACAATTCATCCGCGTTCTAAATCTGTTAGAGGATCAGGTTCTAATTCACGAATGAGGCATATCACTAGAGACGTGGTTTACAAAAATCTTTGGAATTCTGATTTAGCAGAAGAAGTAAAGAAGTTGTTCGATGAAAAAGCTGACGGTTGGTCAACTTCTCGAAACGTTCCCAGCAGAGGGGTACCAGTTTTAGATGCTTTAGAAAGAGGTGGGGTTCACGGGAAAAGAATTGTAGACCTAGGAGCAGGGACAGGCTTAGCTACTCAACTTTTGGTGAATAATTATCAAAGCGTAGTTGCACTAGATATTTCAAAAGAAATGCTTAAAAACTCTGTTACACCAGAAACTCCGCAAGTCTGTGCAGATGGTGACTGTCTTCCTTTTGCCAGTAATTCTGTTGATGTATTTCTGGTTATGAACATGATTCTTTTCCCAAATGAGATAGAGAGATGTTTAAAAGATGAAGGATTTTTGGTTTGGATTAGTAGCAGAGGAAAGGAGACACCTATTTATCTTCCTTCGGAAGAAGTCGTTGATTTAATGTCAGAGAATAGTGGAGTCAGTTGGTCTGGAGTTTCAGCTTACGCACTTGAGGGGTCATGGTTGGTCGCACGACGTTCAGTTACCAAGTAGCGCTAATTGTACGTGAGTCGCCATTAGCTCTTACTTCTGCGGAAATGCTGTTTTCACTTGGTTGAAATTCGACTTCCACAAATGGAGTTTTTGTAGAAATACTCGTAAGTTCTTGTTGAAGTGAAACTGCTAATTCGCTTACCACAGCTGGATCTATTTTGTGAATTCTTAAGATTGCGGCTAGAGCAACTCGAGAAATTTCCTCAATTTCGCAATCTGGTGAAAACTTGATAGTGGTGAAATTAGTTTCAGCGTTACTCATTTAATAAGTGTGTCATTAAATCAAGTATTTTTAGTTGCTGGGAAAGAATTTGCCTTTAATGTGGATTTTTTTATTTTTAAAGACAACATATGGAATGGCAGTAGTGGTTGATAAAGCAATTTGGCCGTTTAGGGGGAAATTATGGGCTCATCTTGCTAGTGATAATAATTTGACTGAATTACACGATTTTGCTGATCTCTTAGGGCTTCGTCTCATGTCATTTCAAGGCGACCATTATGATGTTCCAAAAGAAGTTAGAGATCAGGCGGTTATTTTGGGAGCTATTGAAATAGATGGGCGTGAACTATTAGCTCGATTGAAGAAAGCAAAGTTAAGGTTACCTGCATCTGAACGTCCAGGAAAGTGGGAAAAAGTTCGCTCTTTTCCACCGACCGGAATGCCACCTGACTTGAGTCAAGTTAAATCAAGAAAGGCAATACCAGAATTAGAAAGATTCGTTCTAGCTAACTGGAACTTTGCGGAGGTCACGGTATTTCAGAGAGCTAATGAGATGGCTTTAGTACTTGAAGATTCAAGTGGTTTGACTATTGAAAGTAATTTCTTGCGAAAATTAGATTGGCGTTGTACTGATGGCAAACTTTTGGAGATTTTGATTTAGAGATATGAGTTTGTTTATGAAAAGTAACTGCGTTCGAATATTTCTTTTGCCCTTAGCCGTTTGGGCTTTTTCTTCCTGTGCGAGTAGTGAAAACACAGTTGCTGTATCAGAAGAAACTCAACAATTTGAAGAAGATACTATAAAGGTTTCTAATGGTTGGGTTCAGATTGGAAATCAGAAATTTGAGATGACATTCACTTGTTATAAAACTAAGTTAGGCGAAACAGCAGCTATGGGTTATGGACAAGATTCGAAAACAAAGGAAAGCGCTGAAGTCCTAATTCAAGCTTTCACCGGGAAGCCATACGTTGGCTTGTTAAAGAATGGCTCAACCATATTTGAAGCTTCATTAAGTGAACCACTTGATCTCTCAGTCAACGATTTTGAAATAACTGCTGGGGCTATAAGTTGGGAAAAGAATTTAGATTTAGAGACTAAGTACGGTGAATTTGCAGGCTTTGGTTCTTTGTTTGTTGATTGCAAGCAATTCGAAAATGATCTTCTTGAAGAAAAATTTAACAATTAACAGATTTCAGACATTTCAACCCAAGGAAGCCTGCCGGACCATACTCTAGTTATAAGCCGTCCATCACTTTCAAATACAACTCGGAAGTTTTTGTCAGACGAATCACTAGGCACATAGACAAGTAGTTTTTCTGAAGATCCAGGAAGAACCTTCGTTTCTATTTTTTCTCCGAATAAGTTATAAATAAAAGATTCTGTATCGCCGATACCAGCTCCCGAACGTGTTCTTATCAATTCATTGTCAATGTCAATGCGTTCGACAGTGCTCTCTACAACCCAGAATGTGATTCCACTAGGACCTTCATCTGGAATTGCTAAAAAGCATTTGTCTCTTGGTGTCACAGGAGAAAATCTTGTTCCAGCCGCTTTCTGAGCGTCGTTTATAGTCATACCGAAAGTAACGGTATCTAGCCCAACTGTGCTAATAGAGGATGAATAGTCAAGGTTAACTCCTCCTTCTATTTCAACAAAAGGGAGAGTGCCGATAGGTGACAATACTGTAGTTGTTGTAGTTGTTGTAGTTGTTGTAGTTGTTGTAGTCGTAGTAGTTGTTGGCGCAGTCAGTTGTATTTCCTTCGCGTTATCATCAGTGTTTATCGCTCCGAACCAGACAATCGCACCAACTAATGCGATACCTAAGATACCAAATAGAGTGAATCGCATATTAAGAGGTTAGAAGGAATCACTTAATTAGTGATTTTAAATAGAATCTTTATTCTTTCTTTAGAATCAGTCTTATTTCAACATTAATATATTGATAAGCGGCTAGCCTAAATTTTGGGTCGCTAGCTCATCGGGTAGAGCAGGGGACTTTTAATCCCAAGGTGCCGGGTTCGAGCCCCGGGCGGCCTACATATTAAAAGGGCAGTTGATGTATCTGCATTTAAAATTACAGACAAGATGCACCAGTTATCTTTGAATTCATTAATCAAATGGGTGCGAGAAAACCTTTATGGACTTTTCTTAATAGTTGCTGTTGGAATAATTGCTGAGATAATCAGTGATTCCAATAACCGGTTATCTTCTCCGGTGATTTCACTTCTTATAGGAGTTGTATTAGCAAATTCTGGTGTTTTGGGTTCTTGGGCAAAACCGTCTTTGGAACTAGCATCAGGACGCATATTAAAGATAGGTATTTGCCTATTAGGGTTTCGACTTGCGTTTTCAGAAATTACTGAGATTGGGAGTCCGATTGGAGTTCTAATAGTAATAGCAGTCGTGATAATTGTTTTTTTTGGTATTCAAAAAGCCAGTAATATTTTCTCAGTAAATAAACCATTGGCACTTCTTGTTGCTTCAGGATTTTCGATCTGTGGAGTATCAGCGATCGCTGCTATGAAACCTTTAAGTGGAGCCGATGAAGAAGAAACTGGTTACGCAGTTGGCTTAGTGACCTTATTTGGCTCTATTGCTGTTCTAGCTTTTCCAATTATTCAAGCGATTTTTGATTTTGATGAAAATCTATTTGGTTGGTGGATTGGATTATCAGTTCACGACACGGGTCAAGTAGTTGCGACCGCTTCTGCTGTGAGTGAAAACACTTTGGACTCTGCGGTGCTAGTAAAAATGTGTCGGATATTAATGCTGGCACCCTTACTTATGTTCGTGTCGTTTAAACAACAGAAACGCTCAAAAAACCTACAAAAATGGAAATTGCCGATTCCTGTTTTTATCCTCGGTTTTATTGCAGCGGCAGCAATAAGATCCGCTTCAGTTTTATCTGAAAGTTTTATTGAAACAATCGGTGATATAAGAAATTTTCTTATAACAATGGCAATGTTTGGTTTAGGAGCGGGAGTGCGTCTTAGGGCATTAAAAAATCTTGGCCGTCAACCACTAGTGCTCGGACTTGTATCTTGGGTTGCTGTTTTAACCGTTGCCGGTGCAGGTGTATTAATTCAAAATCAACTTTAAAAAGTATTTATTCTAAAGAGGCAGATTTATTTGCTTCGCTTCTACAAATTCATACATACCGAAACGTCCCAATTCCCTACCATTACCGGATTTTTTATATCCGCCGAAAGGCGCATCAGTATTTAAAAATGAACCGTTTAAATCAACTTCTCCGGTTCTAAGCTTCTTAGCTACTTCTAAAGCCCTTTCATTATCTGAACTCCAAACACCTCCTGATAAGCCATAATCAGAATCATTTGCAATTCGAATAGCGTCGTCTTCGTTGTCATAGCCAATAATTGAAAGGACAGGACCAAAGATTTCTTCTTGGGCTATTGTCATTGAATTTTCAACATTCGCGAATACGGTCGGTTGTACAAAATAGCCAGAATCTAGCCCATCAGGTTTACCTAAGCCCCCAGCAACCAGTGTCGCACCTTCGTCTATGCCTGTTTGAATGTAATTTTGGACTCGATCCCATTGAGCTTTAGAAACTAGAGGTCCTAGTTTGCTTGTTTCTTCATTAGCAGGTCCAACTGTGAATCCGGCCGCGGCTTGAGCAGCTAGGTCTGCTGCTTCTTCCATTTTGCTAAAAGGAACGAGTAGACGTGTCAGTGCACTGCAAGTTTGTCCTGAGTTTAGAAAGCAAGCTCCAACTGCAGAAGGAATAGCTGCTGAAAAGTCTGCGTCATCAAGAATAATATTCGCAGATTTGCCTCCAAGTTCTTGATGTACACGAGTTACGTTTGCTGCAGCTATTTCCGCTACTCGTGTACCTGCACGTGTAGAGCCTGTAAATGAGACCATGTCAACATCTGGATGGGCTGCAATAGCTTCTCCTACCACAGGTCCAATCCCTGAAACGAGATTAAATACACCGTTTGGAAAGTTCAACTCGTCAATTATTTCAGCTAAAAGAAATGCGTTTAACGGAGCCACTTCACTTGGTTTAAGGATTACTGTGCAACCCATGGCCATAGCTGGAGCAACTTTGGCCATTATTTGGTGAAGAGGGTAGTTCCAAGGAGTGATACAGCCGACCACCCCAACAGGCTCACGTGTTACTAGTGATCTTCCGATGGTTTCTTCGAATGGGAATTCTCTAGCTGTACCCGAAACGCTTGCAGTCGTAGCCGCTGGCAAACCTGCTTGTATCATCATTGACATTTTTCCCGGCATACCTACTTCTTGGGATATAAGCTCACCAATTTCAGCGCTTCTCTCACCGAGTTTTGCAGCAAGTCCCTCTATGTAAGAGAGCCTCTCTTCAAGGGTCATTTCTGACCATCCTTGAAAGGCTTCTTTTGCAGCCTTAACGGCCAAATCAACATCTTCTTTTGTACCTGCCGGAGTTGATCCAATAATTTCTTCAGTTGAAGGGTTTATAACGTCGATAGTTTCTGTTCCGCTGGAAGCAATCCAACTGCCATCGATGTAAATTTCGCTTCGATTACTCATTTTTTTCCTTTTGCTTAGAGATGTGAATAGTCGACTCCACATCTACGTTTAATGTTTTTACTCAGTGATTAGTTTTGCTAATGAAGGCGGTGCTTTTACCAAATAACTGATGTCGAGAAAGTCAGTCAGTTGTTCTGTCGTCGCATCTGTCAGTCTGACTAGAAGATTGTCATAACCGTCGTAGTGTGAAGTTGTAAAGAGTACTCCATCGTATTGTTCTATTAGTGATTCTTTTTCGTCTAGGTTGCAGAAAATTACCAAAACTTCAGTATCAGTAATTTCATCGCGCTCATATTCGCGTTCGCTCCAAATCCTACAAAAGGCTTTACCTTTGACTTTCAGGCCAGCTGTTCCATAGAAAGTTGTTTCTTCCACTTCTGGAAGTCCCATTCCTATTTTCCAAACATCGTTAAAAGTGGCCATGTGGTTCCTTTCAAGGATTGACACAATAGATATTCTCTATACATTTTCGCACCATCAAAGCAAAAAAAGAACCTAAAAGTTTTCACACTGAAACTTTGTTTGCTTAAGAATGGTTTTTCCTGTACCAAGTTGTAATAGAAAAAATCAATGAAAAACAAAAAATGAAAAAAGTCGAACTCCCAATTATAGATATTGCTTCATTAACTAGTGAAGGTGATAGGAAACAAACAGTTTCTGATGAGCTGATAGAAGCTTTTGAAGAAATAGGTTTCGCTGTACTGGTCGGGCATGGAATAGAAAAAAACCGATTATTTGAAATACGTGAATTATTAGTTCGTGTTTTTAACGTTCCAGATTCTGTTAAAGAAGAACTATCGATTTCACGAGACAATTATCGAGGTTATATACCACTTGGATTTTTTTCCCCTAATGAACAAAAAAATTTAAGTACAACAAAGCCTGATCTTTACGAAGGTTTCAAACTGCACTGGGAATGCCCCAAAGAACACCCTGTTAAAGACGAATGCGTACTTTATGGTTCGAACAAATGGGTTAGCCAAGTAGATGACATGAAAGAAATACTTCTTTCCTATTGGGAAGAATGCGACAATTTAACGTTTACGCTTCTTTCATACTTGTCTGTTGCACTAGGAGTAGAACCGAGCATTATTTTAGATTTTTTTAATGAGCCATTAACTAATATGACTTTGCTCCATTACCCTGTTTCAAGTTCAAAATCCGAAAATTCAGGAATTCACCCACATAAAGATATAAGTGCAATAACCATTCTTCATCCAGATCCTCTAGGAGGGCTTGAAATCAGAACAAGAAAAGGCGAGTGGATTGAAATCTTATGTCCCCCGGAAGCACTCCTAGTCAACATAGGCGACTTTATGGAAGTCTGGTCTGGGGGTCGTTTCATTTCCACTCCACACCGTGTTTCAAATCGTAATCAGAGATCTCGTTACAGTGCTCCATATTTTTCTGTTCCCCGTCACTCGACTTTGGTTAAGCCTTTAGTCAAATGTGAAAACAGTTTTAAACACAGAGAAATTTTAGTCGGTGAGGTATCAACTGAAGTTTGGCGAACAAATTGGCTTGATGAAAACCCCTCTGAATCTGGCCATCAACTTGGGGCTATAAATTAGTTTTGCAAGTTAGGAGATCGAGCAGCTTTTAATCTGAAGGTAGATCATTTGATGTAGCTTCAATTTTTTCGTCAAGCTGATGGTAATCAGAAACTGAGTTACTAAAAATATTCAACACAGTCTTAAGACCGGTTGGAGGATCTAGAGCCCCAGCGGTTATAGCTCTTATTTTGTCTCTCCCTTTATCCTCCCAAAAAAGACTTGATCCACAATTAGAGCAGAATCCATATTTAACTTCTTCAGTTCTGTTCCACCAGGTAAGAGTCGAGTCAGATTCGAAAAAGAAATTTTCAATTTTAGCAGACGTGCCAGCCATAAAGTGGCCTGTCCAGTGACGGCATGGATCACAATGGCAATTAACCACGTCTCTTAATTTTCCTGTTATACGAAAACGAATATTTCCGCATGCACAACTTCCAGTAACCTGGCTCTCGATACTTTGGTTTGATGCCTCTCCATTATTCATTGTTTCTCCTTGACTAACTTGAAATCGGATTTGGATTTCCTGGTTTTCTTTTCCGTTTGCCATTCAGCAAGGTTCCAATTGGCGTGTATCTGACAAACAGTTGGTAAGAAGCTAATAAAACAGGATTCACTAAAATACAGATAAGTAAAAACTTGATTAATGAAGTAATTTCCCAGTCTCTAAAAAGCCATTGGGCTGATATGACAAGTGGCAAATGTGCGATGTACATCCAATAAGACGCATCTGATAAATAACGCACACCACTTTTTTCATTAACAAAAAGTTTTCTAAAAAGCCCTATAAGACCAATGGACATTCCCCAGACATAAACAATCTGAAAAAGCGAAGCAATAAACCAGGAATCACCCTCAAAAGTTGCTCCTAAACCTAAAGGAAGGACACCTATAACGGTTATTGGAAGCAGCACATACCATCTCTTACCTAAGTGATCTATGAATGGTTCAGATTTTTTTGTTCTTATTCCGAAAGTTATTGAACCGAAAGCAAAGAAAATGCCGTAGTAAATAAGAAGGTGAACTGGTGGAAAAAATTCTGTGAAAGTATCGGGACCAAAGGATGCATTATTTCCACTGTCGCCCATTTTTAACTGCATTAAAAGTGAAGCAGGCAACAAGAGCCAAATAAAGTGACGTTTAAAGTCAGGCATATTATTTATTAGTGGTCTAATCGTTTGGAAAATAATTGATGTGATGCAGAAACCTGTAACCATCCAACACAAAAACCACAAAAACCACAAATGATGAAATTGGTTCAACCAGGATTTTATATCTTTTTCATTTTTAGAATCTTCTTGCTCATTTCCAGCCCAGTTAAACCAAAACAGATCTTTCCAATCCTGCCCTGATTCGCGTATATCTTTAGCACCAAAATCGATTAGGACCTCAGAGCTTTTAGGACTACCAGCAAAAACTGCTAACACCAGAGGCGTTTCATCTTTACTATTTAGAGGGTCTGGTTCTGCACCTGCTTCAAGAAGTATTTCAATGATTTCATGATCGCCGAGCAATGCCGCTAAGTGCAAAGGTGTGTTGGCATCATCACCGCGAATATTAATGTCCACACCCATTGCAATTGCATTTTCAACTCCTTTGACATTCCCTGAAAAAATTGGTGTCCAAATGTCATCAACATTTTGAATTTTTTCATTTTCCGATTCTGCTGCTTCTTCACTAACCCAGTTCATCAGGGGGATTACTGTTACGAAACAAATTAACAATGGAAGAAAAATTCTTTTGATTCTTTGCTGCACCAGTGCATTCAAGCCGCGCTTTTTCCAGAGCATTGATGTAAAGAAACCACTGAGCAGAAAGAAAAGTTGCATACGAAAGCCATGGATTCCGAGTACAACCCACCAGAAGAACTCACTTCCAGCACGGATGTCATTAACTGACCAAACACCACCGAGAAAAGACATAGCGGTATGAAGAACAATCCCAAGGAGCATTGCAAAACCCCTTAATGCATCAAGGTCATGCCACCTTTTAGATGGATTTTCTTCTTGTGTGGAAACACTTTCAGAATCTTGCAAATTAATTACTTAAAATGTCGAGGACAGTTTTCCAGCCTTTGTCTTTTCCACTGTCACGGTAGAACTCACAAAATCCGCAATTTGCGCATGCGACGTAACCAAATTTTTGATTTTGCAGATTCATATAACGAGAAAAACCACCACCTGTAGTTCGTATTTCTCCGGTTTCTGCTTCGAGACCACCACATTTTGGACATTTATAACTTAAATTTTCAGATGGCATATTTATTCCTTTTGTTAAAAAATTAAACGATATTTAAATTTACCACTTAGTAAATTTTGATAATTGGACTGTTATAGAGTATTTTTTTGAGGTAAAATGTAAACATCCATTACATCTAGGAATTTAAGGAAAAGAAATGGTCACACTTACAGAAGAAGCTACAAAAAAAGTCACTGAATTATTGGCTCAGGAAACTGAGGAAATGGCTTTACGTGTCGCTGTAAGACCGGGTGGATGTTCAGGCTTTAGTTATGAGATGTATTTTGATACCGATAAAGCCGAAGATGACGTTGAAAAGCTTTTTGATGAAGTACGTGTTGTGGTTGATCCATCCAGTGCAGAACTACTGGTAGGAGCAACTCTCGATTTTAAAGACGGACTTAATGGAGCAGGCTTTGCAATTGATAATCCAAACGCCCAAAAAACCTGCGGATGCGGTAAATCTTTTTCCTGATCTTTCTTTAAAGTACAGTTGATAGTGCTTCTGAAACCTCATTAGTGTCCATTGCAAAGTGGAGAATACTCGTCACTACACCTTCACTATTTGCAACAATCAAGCTTGGTTCGAAAGTAAGGCCAAAAGCTCCGACAACTGGTGCTATTGAAAAGTTCTGTTTCTCAGGTTCTTTAAAAACTTCAGCGTGGATAATTGTCAATTTTCCATCAAGCAGCTCTGATTGTTTTATAAGGATGTCTAAAGCAGGTCCACAAACGTCCGTTTGACAAAAACGTGGAGTAGACACAAGCAAAGCTGTAGGAGTGGAACTAGATAGAGATTCATCGAGGCTCTTCTTGTGGAGTGAACAAGGCCCAGATGATTTAGTGCAAATAGGATTTATTCCCAAACTATTTTCCATGGTTGGAGTTTCAATAGAGGGCATTTTTTGCCCTATTTGAATTAGTTGAACATCTGACGGCTCAGCAACAAGTAGCTGATGGTGACCTTTTAAGCTTTTGCCTTCAACTTTGTATCCGCCAGCTCTGGGAGGGTTAAAAATCAGAGGAAAGTAAGGAATTACTCCAGGCTCACCATGTTGAGCGACTTTTCCTTCAAAAACCGTTTCTCCAGAAGCGAGTTCTGTTACAAGCAACTCAATCGAATCTGGTACTCCTTCAGATAAAGGCCATCCTTCTTCACTTATTAGGGCGTAAGGCGCACGTTGAGGAGAACCACTTGTAAGAACTGGTGAGGCTTGATACCCATCTGCGAAACGCGCTCCAAGCGATAGTGTTTCATTATCTTCTTCATTTCCACAGCCTGTAAATATCAATCCACTTGTAAAACCAGCCATACTAATTAGCGCGTGACGACGAGATATAACAAACTTATTTATAACCACAATTAGAGATTACTAGTTACTTGTTTTAACAACTTGCGGAGAGCAATCCTTTTATGAAAGATCAAAAAGAATTATTAATCAAAGTGGATGGAAAGGTTTTCGAAATCAATGATGAAAATCTTACTTTGTTAGATTTTCTGCGAAGTGAAGTTGGTATTACCTCGGTAAAAGATGGTTGCAGCCCTCAAGGTCAGTGTGGTTGTTGCACTGTTTTAGTTGATGGTCAAGCAAGAGTTTCTTGTGTGACTCCAGTTAGAAGAGTAGCGGGTCGAGAAATCACGACATTGCAAGGTTTAGACAATGAAATCAGAAATGAATGGGCAGAAGCTTTTTCTCAAGTTGGAGCTAGCCAGTGTGGATTTTGTACCCCTGGGATAATTATGCGGTTCGCTGCTCTTAGAGAAGGCAGAGAACAAGTAGAGATAGAGAAAGTTAAACGCTCCTTACATGCTCATCTTTGCAGGTGCACAGGTTGGCAAACAATTGTTGAAGCGTGGGAAAAAGTTGGAAAATCGGAAAAGATTATTGAAACAAAAGAAGCCTCTCTTAGGGCGAGCATTGAAGGAAGGTCCACTCAAAAAATTGGTTTGGACATTGCTTTAGGTAAGGGTGGTTTTTCGGCTGATACCGCACCTTCAAATTGCCTCATAGCGGTTCCAGATTCTTCTGGAGGATGGTCTTTAGGTGAGAATCTTTCTGAGGCGCGAAATAGTGCTCAAAAAATTCAAGGTAGGCGAACAACTGTTAAAGCGGTTCCCCCTATAGAACTGCCACCTGGAGACTGGGATGCAGTTCTCAAAACCAACTGGGTAGAACCAGGATATTTAGAAACCGATTCTGCTTGGTGTGAACCTGGTGGTGAACCTTCAACACCTTTGGCTAATGGAGGCGCTTTCGGATCAAAACTAGAATCACCGGTACCAGAAGTCGCAAGATCTTTAGCCAATAAATATAAAAGACCCGTATTGGCAATTTTATCGAGAGAAGATTCTGTTCGCCTCGGTCCGAAAAGACCCCCAATTGCTGGTGGGGTTAATAAAAATGGACAAGGAGTTATAAGAGTTGCTCGAACTCCCGGAATCACTGATGCTATTCACTCAGTTGCCCCAGAAGTAAACGTAGAAGAAGTTGATTTACAAGGACCCATTACTTCTTCAAAGATAAGGGCAGCAGGATGGGCAGAAGCGCAAATTCTATTATGTGGAGCGGCTGGTCAAGTCGGGAGTGTTATTTCACCTGATGGTTCATCGGCTTCAGCTCAAGTAGATGAAAGACGAATCAATATTTCGTTACGTTGCGGAGAGCCATTAGATGAAGCGGTATTGAGATCTTATTGTATAGGCGCAGCTCATATGGCTTGGAGTTGGGTTACTTCAGAGTCTCTAACAGTTGATGAAAATGGAGAAGTGCAGGATTTAACAATTAGGTCCTTTGGAATAGTCAGAGCTGGTGAAATGCCTGAAGTCCATGTTGATATTGAACCTGATAAAGGTAAATCCGTTAATGGTTCTGATGCAGTATTTGCTGCAGTTGCTGCAGCAACATGGATACACAAAGGCACTTTGCCCGAATGGCCTACGGGTTAGTAATAATGTCATTATAACTTTTTAGTTAAGGAGAAAATATGAGTAAGCCTGTAGGTCCGTATAGTCCAGCAATTCATGCCGGGGATTTTTTAATGATCAGTGGACAAATAGGTCATGTCGACGGAGTTTTAGTTGAGGGCGGTCTTAGTGTCGAAGCACCTAAAGCATTAGAAAACTTGAAAAAACTAGTTGAGCTTGAAGGAGCTTCCCTTAATCAAATAGTAAAGACAACTGTTTTCCTGACTGATATGGATGACTATGTCCAAATGAACGAGATTTATTGTTCAGTATTTGATCAACACAGACCTGCACGTTCTGCTGTTGCTGTGGCCGCTTTACCTTTAGGCGCTTGTATAGAGATTGAGGCGATAGTTCACAAAGGCTAAAACTGTTTTCTTTTAAATCTTTCTACTACTAGATGCGTAACTACTTTTATGGTGGCAGAATGCATCTATGGGTGGAGCCATAATTATGATCATCTTGCTTGTTGTAGTTATGCCTGTTGCAATTTTGTTAAGTGGGGCTTTAGCAGCGGCTTTAATTGGCGGACTAGTTAAAAAAGATGTAGATGAAAGTCACAAAGAATCTGAATTGCTGGAGTTAAGTGAATCTAATCATTGGTCGCCAGAAAAAACGTCTGATTAACTAAGACCCCCAACGAGACTGACCAAACCTGTAACCTACAGACCTCACTGTCGAGATTAGATTAGCGTGTTCCTCGCCTAGCTTTGCTCTGAGCCTTCTTATATGAACGTCGACTGTTCTACCTCCGCCATAATAGTCGTAACCCCATACTTCGCTAAGAAGTGTTTCTCTAGTGAAAACTTTTCCAGGCCGCATTGCTAGAAAACGTAACAACTCATATTCCATGTAAGTCAGATCTAAAGGCGAATCATCGATAGTTGCTTGGTACGTTTCTATATTTAAAACAAGCGAACCATACTTAATAAGACCAGGTTGTGTGCCTAAGCCAAATTTCAGGAAGAGATTATTGAGCCTAATTTCTAATTCTTCGGGGTGAAAAGGCGTTATACAGAAATCGTCGAAAAGATTTTCATTTACTTCGAAATTATTCAGTTGGCCTTTGCTTATTAGCAGAAGAATGGGCACCAAAGGATTTTCTGTTTGACGTAGTTGCCTGCAGAGTGAAAGTGCTTCTTTTGGATGCGAGTCAGCAACTATGACTCCACCTGCCCAACCGGTATCAGGTTGGTCTGAAAGAGCAGAATCAGAATTGTTGATTGCCTTCCAAATCCACCCTTTTGCATCGAGGCATTGAGATAATTCAGGTGGTGGTGGTGCTGGAAAGACTAGTAGTGTTTCAATCATTCAAATTTCTCACTACCAGTTTGGAAGATACTGTTCGATTTCAAAAGGTGTTACCTGACGTTGATACTCATTCCATTCTGTCCTTTTATTTCTCAGAAACCATTCAAAGATATGGTCACCTAGGGCTTCTCTTACCAAATCTGATTCTTCCATTTCATCTAAAGCTTCAGAAAGATTTGCTGGCAAACTAGCAACACCTAGTTCCTTTTGTTCTGCCCGGCTCATTTCATAGAGATTTGTTGTAGCTTCGGGTGGCAGTTCGTAATTTTCTTTAATTCCCTTTAAACCAGCTGCGAGCATTACAGAAAATGCGAGATAGGGATTGCAAGCGGGATCGACTGCTCTGTATTCAATTCTTGCTGAATCTGGTTTGTCTTGCTTGTGAACAGGTATTCGAACCAGTGACGATCTATTGTTTCGCGCCCAAGATACATAACGTGGCGCTTCGTAACCCTCATTAATTCTTTTATATGAGTTAACGAGTTGATTTGTTATGGCAGTTATTTCTCGAGCATGATACAGAAGCCCAGCAACGAATGATTGACCAGTTAAGGAAAGATTTCCTGATGGGTCGTGGAAAACATTTTTTCCTTCACTAAAGAGCGAGAGGTGCGTGTGCATACCGGAACCTTGGACTCCATTAAGAGGTTTAGGCATAAACGTCGCGTATACCCCTCGATCGATTGCTATTTTTTTAACAGCTAAACGTAAAGTCATAACTGAATCAGCCATGGTTAAAGCATCTGTATATTGCAGGTCTATTTCATGTTGACTTGGGCTGTCTTCGTGAAAAGAATATTCAACAGGTATGGAGAGAGCTTCAAGCATATGGAGTGTGTGTCTTCTAAGGTCAGAGGCTACGTCCATTGTTGTTAAGTCAAAATATGATGCTTGATCCAGTGGTATTGGCTGTAATCCGTTTTCTTGGTTAGCGAAGTAGAAAAATTCGATTTCAGGAGCGCAAAACATTTCGTAGCCGTCTTCTCTAGCTTGGTCGATATTCCTTCGTAAAACTTGTCTTGGATCACCGGCAAAGGGTGTTCCATCAAGATTTGTAATATTGCAAAACATAGTTCCAGAAGCTTCATCGTCGGCTACCCATGGAAGCAATTCAAAAGTTGAAGGATCAGGTCTAGCTAAGACATCGCTTTCTTGGATTCTGCTAAAACCATCAATCGCTGAACCATCAAATTGGAGGCCTTCTTCAAAGACAGTTTCTAGTTCAGCGGGCGAGATAGCAACTGATTTGTGACGACCTAAAACGTCAGTGAACCAAAGGCGTATGAGTCTGACGCCGCGTTCTTCCACAGTGCGAAAAACGTAGTCGAATTGAGCATGATTACGATTCTCTTGAATTTTGTTCATCATCAAGGATTATCGAAAATTTGTCTAAGGACAACCTATTTTCCTACGTTAATAATTTGTTAACAAATAACTAATGACTTTGAAACTCATTCTTGTGGTGTAAAAATGTTTTCATCACTTATATCTAGAAAAACTTTTATAAGAAAAATAGGAGAAAACCATGTCAATAAGGGCTGAATACATTTGGATCGACGGCACTGTTCCAATGCCGTATATACGTTCCAAGACAAAGATAGTTGACAACGCTAGTGACCTTCCGATTTGGGGTTTTGATGGCTCAAGTACCAATCAGGCACCTGGTGACAATTCTGATTGTGTGCTTAACCCAGTTTTTTCTTGTCCTGATCCGATTAGAGGTGGTGATGATGTTCTTGTTTTGTGTGAGGTTCTACTTCCAGATGGAGACATGTCCCCGCATCCAACTAATACACGTGCAGCTTGTGTAGAAGTTTTTGAAAAGTACAAAGAACAAGAACCTCTATTTGGAATTGAACAGGAGTACACCTTCTTCATGGAGGGAAGGCCTTTAGGTTGGCCCGTTGAAGGTTTTCCAGCTCCACAAGGCCCGTATTATTGCGGAGTCGGTTCAATTGAGATTGCTGGTAGGGATATTGTTGAAGCACATACTAAAGCTTGCATGGATGCTGGATTAGATATCTCTGGTACAAATGCTGAAGTCATGCTTGGACAATGGGAATTCCAGATTGGACCAGTTGATACAGTAGCTGTTGCTGATCAAATATGGATGGCTCGTTATCTTCTCTATCGCGTTGCGGAAGATTTCGGAGTTGACGCTTCGGTAGCTGCAAAACCAATTAAGGGTGATTGGAATGGAGCAGGAGCACATACAAACTTCTCTACAAATGCTATGCGTGAAAACTATGACGCAATTATCACTGCTTGTGAATCATTGGGAGCAGAAGGAAAACCAGCTGAGCATATTGCTGGATATGGTCTTGGTTCTGAAGAGCGGTTAACTGGTGAACATGAAACTCAAAGGTTCGACCAGTTCAGCTATGGAGTTTCTGACCGCGGTGCTTCTATTCGTATCCCATGGCAAGTGCATCTTGATCAAAAAGGATACATAGAAGATCGACGACCAAATGCAAATATGGATCCTTACGTGGTGACAAGATTAATTACAAATACTTGTTGTTCAGCCTTGGCTTAATTGCATCATTATAAAAAATCAGTGATATAAATTTTTAATGCGTATCGCTGCAATTCAAGACTCACCAGTTTTTCTTAATAGGTCTGCAACTTTTGAGATTGTTAAGAATCGGATAATTGAAGCTGCTGAGGGTGGTGCGGGCTTAGTCGTTTTTCCTGAGGTGTTTGTATCTGGGTATCCGGTCTGGATTGATTTAACTGATGCTTCAGCTTGGGAGAAGAAAACCCAACAAGAGGCTTTTGCTTATTATCTTGACCAGTCTGTAGAAATTAACGGTTCTGAATTCGCCGACATTATTGAAACAGTGCGTGAAGCTAACGTATTTACCTATTTGGGAGTAGTGGAACGAGCAGCTTCAGGCGGTTCTATCTACTGCTCTTTAGTGGCTATTGACCCAAGAGAAGGTGTTGTTAGCGTTCATCGTAAGCTTAAACCTACTTATGGAGAACGCTTAGTTTGGGCTGATGGAGATGGGGCAGGATTAGTTGCTCATAAACATGAAGGTGTCCTGCTCACTGGTCTTAATTGTTGGGAGAATTGGATGCCGTTGGCTCGTACAGCAATGTACAGTACTGGTTCTCAAATTCATGTGGCTGCTTGGCCAGGCTCTGTCGGCCTTACTGAGGATATAACTAGGTTTATTGCTAAGGAAGGACGTTTATTTGTGGTCAGTGTCGGTGCTGTTTACAACTCGGAGATGATTCCCGAAGACTTCCCTTTAAAGGATCAGCTACTAAAAAGTGAACAGTACCATAACGGAGGTACTTGTATTGCGGGACCAGACGGAAGATGGGTTGTTGAACCTGTTAGAGATAAGAAGGGCATTATTTGGGCTGATCTGGATCTCAGTGAGATAGTTAGACAACGTCAAAACTTCGATCCCACTGGACATTACAGTAGACCTGATGTGTTAAGTCTTGATGTTGATAAGACTCGTTTAGCTCCTTAAATTTGCTTAATATCGAAATTTAGCTGAAAGGTTTTTCCTTCTCCTTGCATATATAGATAAGTCCGCAAATGTGTTCTAGTTTACGAACGGAAGGAATTCTTAATGAAAGATTCGATTGTTAAATGGGTAGTCGCTTTTGCGTTATTAGCTGTTATTGCAGTAGCAGCAATTTTTGCTGTCGAAGACGATGAAGTTACTAGTAGAGAAGTCGAAGAAAGATTCCAGACTCTTGAAAATAAAACATTAAGCGTTGACGAAAAGCATGCTCTTCTTGACCAAGATGGGGACTTAAACCCAAAGCGTGACTTTAAGAAAGATAAATTTGATCAGCGGGATGGATTAAAGAAAAAGAAACCTAAAGGCAAATTTGATCGAACAGAACTTGGTCAAAAAGCAAAAAAAGGTAGACCTGGCATGTCGAGGCCTTTCCCTCCGATGATGGGTGAGGGTTTCATGCCTCCGATGATGGGTGAGGGTTTCATGCCTCCGATGATGGGGATGATGGGTGAGGGTTTCATGCCTCCGATGATGGGGATGATGGGTGAGGGTTTCATGCCTCCGATGATGGGTGAGGGTTTTCAAACACGAGAGTCTGAAATATTCCAAGAAATTGAGCAGATTTTTAGTGCAATTCTCGATTCACTTGTATCTATAGAGGAATTAAGTTCTGATACTTCTAAAGCTACTGATGAAGAAATTTCTCAATCTGGTGAACTGACTTTAAGTCTTATCGAAGAGCTGATTAAAGAAACTTTTGATGAACGTGTTGAAGAAGAAATTTCTGAATTAGTCGATCGTGTAGCTAAAGACGCATTAACTCAAATAATTCGAGGTTTAGACCAAGAAAGTGTTGAACAGTCATTAGAAGGAGTCACTGAAAGTAATTAAAATGTCACCTTTGAAGAAGAAAAGTGATTTTTTCAATTTTCAGTAAGTTGATGTTTAAAAAATTTATAGTTCTTTAATAATGAAACTTTTTCAGTGGTGTCATCCGCTTTCTGTACGCTGAATATATGGGAATGTTGCGATTAGCTCTTGCTCAGATCAATCCGGTTGTTGGTGATTTAGAAGGAAATGTTGACTTAATCAGTGACCTTATTGAAAAAGTAGAACATTGTGATTTAGCAGTATTTGGAGAGATGGCATTAACTGGCTATCCACTTGAAGATCTACTTTTAAAACCAGGGTTTGTTGCCGATAATAAAAAAGCTTTAAATGATATTGCTTTAATGTCCGGAAACTGCGCTTTGGTGATTGGGTTTGCTGATTCTGATGAAGAAAATGTATACAACTCAATAGCGATTTGCCATCAGGGGAAAATCGTAGGAAGTTACAGAAAGCAGAATCTTCCAAACGTTGAAGTTTTTGATGAAGTTAGAAACTTTTCAGCAGGGACAGAACCCCTAAACCTTTTTTCTATTGGAGGAGTAACCATTGGTTTTGCGATTTGTGAAGACTTATGGGTTCCAAACAGCCCAGTAAAAGCGCTTGTTGATGGAGGTGCTCAATTAATTGTTGCATCTAACGGTTCACCATTTCATCAAGGCAAGCAACAAGAAAGAGAGATTCTTGTAAATGAGATTGCAGAAGAAAACGATGTTCCTATTGCGTATGTAAATTTAGTTGGCGGTCAAGATGAACTTGTTTTCGATGGGGGTTCTTTTATCGCAGATTCTCTGGGAGAAGTTATTTTAAGGTCACCAAGATTTCATGAATCGGTGATATTTGCAGATCTGTCGATTGAAAAAAATAAAGATTCTAAAAATCATTTGCCAGTTATAGAGGTCTCTCCGACTCGTGATCATGAAGGGGTAATTGAAAACTCTATTGCGCCTACTTTAGATACTTTTGAAGAACTTTATTTAGCTTTAATGACGGCAACTCGAGACTATGTTTTAAAAAGTGGATTTCAGAAAGTGTGCTTAGGGCTATCTGGAGGTATTGATTCTGCGATGGTAGCAGCTATAGCTTCTGATTCTTTGGGGCCAAATAACGTGACTGCTGTAATGATGCCTTCGCGTTATTCGAGTACGCACTCTTTAACAGATGCTGAGCAATTAATCGAAAATCTCGGAATAGCTTCAGTCAATTTTTCTATTAAAGATATTCACTCGACTTTTTCAGAACAATGGGCTTTCAATCTAAATGAAGAAATCAATGGTGTTACCGACGAGAATTTACAATCAAGGATCCGAGGAGTTTTATTGATGGCTTTTGCAAATGCTAATAATTGGCTTGTTTTAACTACCGGAAATAAAAGTGAGGCGGCAGTTGGTTATTCGACTTTGTATGGGGACACTGCTGGTGCCTATGCAGTTATTAAAGATGTATATAAAACATCTATATATGACTTGGCTCGATGGAGAAATGAAACTGCAGGAAGAGAAATAATTCCAAAGTCAATTATAGATAAGCCTCCTTCGGCAGAGCTTCGACCGGATCAACGTGATGATCAAAGTTTGCCTGCATATGAAGTCCTTGACCCTCTTCTCAAGTCTTACATCGAAGGTGACAGAACAAGAGCTGAGTTAGTTGAAGATGGTTTCGATTCAAAAATGGTTGATGAGGTTGTTCAATTAGTTGATACCTCTGAGTATAAAAGACGTCAAAACCCTCCAGGAGTGAGAGTTACACGAAAAGGTTTTGGTCGAGATCGACGTTTGCCACTAGTAAATAGATATAAGGGTTGAAATATTTTTTTAAAAATTGTGACAACCGTCACGATTTTTGTTTGTTGTTTGCTGGAGCATCGATAAGGTAACGCGCGGTAAGCATGTGTTGAATTTACGGAGGATCGGGCGTGGCCAAAGAAAGAGTCGATAGAGATGAGGAAGATTTAGTTCGACTCTATTTAACTGATATAGGTCAATACCCATTATTAACTAAAGAAGGCGAAGTCGAACTTGCGAAAAAAATTGAAGAAGGCGTAAAAGCTGAACAAGAAAAGGAAGCTAATTTCGCCAAGTTGACACCAGCAGAAATTCGAAAATTAAAAGTTACTATTCGTCGTGGTTCAAAAGCAGAGCGCACTTTTGTTCAATCAAATTTACGACTCGTGGTTTCTATTGCAAAAAAATATCAAGCTTCAGGATTACCTCTTTTAGATTTGATACAGGAAGGCAATCTTGGTTTGATGCATGCTGTTGAGAAGTTTGATTGGCGAAAAGGATTCAAATTTTCCACTTATGCAACGTGGTGGATACGACAGGCCATAACTAGAGGAATAGCAAATACAGGACGAACTATTCGTTTACCCGTACATGCTGGTGATACTCTTGCTCGCCTTCAGAAAGCTAGATCCCGTCTTGAAATAAAGTTTGGTAGGCAAGCAACTTTGGCTGAACTTTCAGCTGAGGTAGAAATGCCTGAAGATAAAGTAACAGAAGCTCTCAGATTTGCAGCTGAGCCACTTTCTCTCAGTGAACCACTGCGTGAAGATGGAGATGCTGAGCTGGGGGATGTGGTAGAGGACCGTTCAGCGGAATCTCCATTTGAAACTGCTGCTACTGCACTATTACCTGAAGAGATTTCTCGACTTCTTGCTCCTTTAGACGAAAGGGAAAGGGAAATTTTGAAGTTACGTTTTGGTCTCGATCGCGGTGAACCACGAACCCTTGAAGAAGTAGGGGAACATTTTGATCTGACTAGGGAAAGAATTCGCCAGATTGAAGCTCGAGCTATGTCGAAGTTGCGTCATCCAAGTAGCGATACAGGCGCTCGGGATCTTTTGGCCGTTTAGAAATAATCTGGCGGAGGTGGACGGGAATCGAACCCGCCGGACGGGGATCGCCCGTCCCACCCGCTTTGAAGGCGGGGGAGCCCACCAGGTACTCGGACACCTCCATAGATGACCGTATTGTGTTAGAGCATAAATACTATGCATTAAGCAAAAATAGTAAAAACAATTTGGCTCTTTGCTTATGTAATTACCCTTTCTAGGCACGTATCATTCTTTTTATGAAAAAGTTTTTGATGCTTGTAGCTTTAGGGGCACTTATTTCAGTTGCAGTTCGTAAAGTTCGTTCTATTTAATTTTATTTAGTCGAACGAAAACGTTTAAGAGTTTTCAAGATCCCTGTGCCTAAAAGAAAAGTTAGAACTGTTACAGCAACCCATTTGCGATTTAGAGGAACTCGTTCTCCTAAAGCGATTGGTCTCACGAATTCCAATATCGGCCAGTTTTTTTCTTCTGCTTGTTTTCTGAGTTCTTTATCTGGGTTAACAGCTACTGGATTGCCTACTAGTTCCAACATCGGAATATCAGTTGAAGAATCAGAATAAGCCCAAGAATTTTCTAGAGAAATATCTTTTTTTGAAGAGAGATCTATTATTGCTTCTGCTTTATGCGAGCCAGCAGCATAAAATTCCACTTCGCCTGTGTAACGACCTTCAGAGTCCACGACAGGTGTGGTGGCTATAAAGTCGTCGATACCCAAATGTTCAGCTAAAGGTTCAACTATTTCTGTTGGACTAGCAGAAATTAGTACCAATAGATGCCCTTTCAATTTATGTTCTTCTATCAAGTCGATTGCATCATCGTAAACAATCGGTTCAATTACTTCAGTTAAATTATCTCTTACGAGTCTTTTCATCGCTTTCTGGTTCATCCCAGTTGCTAAACGAAGGGCAGTTTTTCTTGCTTTATCAAGACTTTCTTCATCAGCTCCAAAAAATTTAAACAACAGGTGTCCCCATGCAGTTCTAATAGCCATAGGAATACTTAAATAACCGTTTTTTCTTAAAGTAGGCGCATAGGCAATGATTGAAGTCCTCGCAATTACTGTTTTATCTAAGTCAAAAAAAGCGGCTTCCATAAAAAGATCTTAGATCTAAGACAAAGAATAATGAAGGGCGATGTAAATAAAACAAGTAACAGGGCTCTAACGTATTAAAAGGAAGTATTTATTGGAGTGACATGAATCTTGAAATCCATCGTTCAATCGAAGGTAAAAATGTGTTTCTTGATCTTATTGGAGACTTAGATATGGCAGGAGCTCCCGTACTTAGACAATCAATAGTGCAAGAGGTTTCTCAAGGAAACAATCTTATAATTCTTGACTTTTCAGGGGTTAACTTTATGGACTCTTCTGGGCTTGGTTCAATAATTGGAGGGCTGAGACGTGTACGTTCAAATCAAGGAGACTTGTTTCTAGTAGGGATAGACGACGAATTGCAAAAGATTTTTAGATTATGCGAATTAGATAAGATTTTTAAAACTGACTTTACTCGTGAAACTTTTTTAAGTTGATTAAGGATCTAAAGTGACTGGAGAAATTGAATTAAGTATTCCGGTAAGAGTTGATTATGTTCAATTAGTCCGCGCAGTGGTTGGTTCTTTGGCATCTACAAATCCTGAATTAAGTACGGCTCGTATTGCAGATTTACGTCTGGTAATTTCAGAAGCTCTAACAAATGCGATTCGTGCACAAGAAAAAATTTCTGTTTCAGAAAGACTAAATGTTCTATGTAAATTGACTGACTCTACAATTGAAGTCGAAGTCAGGGATAAAGCAACTGGTTTTGAGGTTGACATGGTTCCAGATCTGCCGCCTACAGAAAGCCCTGAACGTTTGCAACATGAAAGAGGTTTAGGTTTATCTATAATGCGCGAAATGTCAGATGGGCTAGATATAAAGTCTGGGCCAGATGGCACGGTAGTTCATATGACTATTAATAGTTAGAACATTAATAATTATTAATTGTACAGGTCGGAGTAAAATGGTCTGTAGTGTCAGATCGTTTGTGTTTTAAAAAATGGAATTAGATTCTAATTTTTTAGGAAAATTATGGTTAGTGGAAAAATAGTTTCTGAAAATACATGGCTTGGTAGTAATCGTCGCTTGGCCAAGAGTATAGGACGTCCTGTCCGCAATTTTTTGGGGATAGAGGCTTCAAGTGGGATCTTGTTAGTAATAGCTGCCTTAGTTGCTCTTATCTGGGCTAATTCTCCGTGGTCAGGTAGTTATAACGATCTTTGGAATACCGAAATTAGGGTTTCTTTGGGGGATTCAATTTCGTTAGATCATCATGGACATCCGATCACATTAGGTCAGTTTGTAAATGATGTATTAATGGTTCTTTTCTTTTTTGTTGTCGGCCTTGAGATTAAACGTGAAATGGTTACGGGACACTTAAAAAAAATACGAGACGCTTTATTGCCATTGATCGCTGCGATAGGAGGAATGGTCGTACCGGCAGTGATATTTTTTGCTTTTAATTCATCGGGCGAAGCATCAGATGGATGGGGTATACCTATGGCAACAGATATTGCTTTCGCTATCGGAGTAGTTTCACTTTTAGGACCCAGGGTTCCGAGCGTAATGAAAGTTTTTTTGTTAACTCTGGCAATAGTTGATGACATTGGCGGAATTTTAGTAATTGCTTTTTTTTACACTGACGATCTTGCTTCTGATTGGCTTTATGTATCAGCCTTAACAGTTTTGGGAGTAATTGTTTTAAAGAAATTAAATGTCAGGTACACCCCTATATATATTGCCTTAGGGATCCTACTTTGGTACTCACTTTTTCAATCAGGAGTTCACGCTACGATTGCTGGTGTAATTATGGGGCTATTAACTCCAGCTACAGCTCTCATTAGTGACAAAAACACAGTTTCTGCAGCAGTTGAGCCAGCCATGCAGGCTCAGACCGACTTTTCTAGTCTGAGAAAAGCTACTTTTCATCTCAACGCATCGGTTCCTACTACAGAAAGGTTTGAAAATTTACTTCATCCACTTACAGGTTTTATAATTATTCCTATTTTCGCTTTGGCAAATGCTGGTGTTGAAATAAGTTCAGACTCCCTATCAGACGCAGTCTCTTCTAGTGTTACGAGAGGAGTTGTGATCGGGTTAGTTGTTGGAAAAATAGTTGGAGTTTCATTGTTTACTTTCATTGCAATTCGTTTGCGAGTCGCTAAATTGCCTAACGACTCAAATTTCCGCCACGTATTGGGTATTTCTGCGATTTCAGGAATTGGATTTACTGTTTCTATGTTTATGACAGCTCTTGCTTATGACAATGCTATTTTGCAAGACGAATCTAAAGTAGGGATTCTTCTAGCATCTATATTCGCTGCAATCATAGGATTATTCTTGTTACGAAGTGTCAAAGTAGTTGAACAAGAGGCTAGTTTTCTTGAGGAAAATAAAGAAGTTGCTCAATTTAATTAACTGGGGGTACTTGACAACCAGTGTTTGAGTGTGAACAAAGTAGAAGACGTGACAGCATTAGTAATTGTTGAATCTCCAGCAAAAGCAAAAACTATTGAAAAGTATTTGGGAGACGGATACATCGTTGACTCTTCGGTAGGTCATATAAGAGATCTGATTAGCCCTAAGGACGTACCTGAAGACAAAAAAGAATGTTTTGGAAAATTAGGTATTGATGTATGCCACAATTTTGAGCCTCTTTATGAGATAAGTCCGAATAGTAAAAAACAGGTATCACAGTTAAAAAAAGCTCTAAAAAAAGTTGATGAACTTTTCCTCGCGACTGATGAAGACCGTGAAGGTGAAGCCATTGCTTGGCATTTGCTCGAGGTTTTGAAACCTTCAGTGCCAGTTAAGAGGATGGTATTTAACGAAATCACTAAAGAAGCTATTACCGAAGCTTTGAAGAATACACGTGATTTAGGGAAAGATCTTGTTGAGGCACAGGAGGCACGTCGGATATTAGATCGAATATACGGGTTTGAACTTTCCAATATCACGAGAACAAAAGTCGGAGGAGGCGCATCAGCAGGAAGAGTTCAAAGCCCCGCCACAAGACTTGTTATAGAACGTGAACGCGAACGAATGAAATTCAAAACTGCTGATTATTGGGGATTGAGAATCGATGCAACTACAGAAGAAAATGAATCTTTTTCAGCTCGTTTATTAGAAATTGATGGTCTACGTGTAGCAACCGGTAAGGACTTCAATGAAAAAGGAAATTGGAATTCTGATTCGGTGACTGTACTTGACGAGAATTCAGCAAATATCTTGTCTTTATTGTTAAAGAAGGAAGATTTAAAAGTTGTATCAGTTGAACCGAAACCCTATCGAAGGCGTCCAGCAGCACCATTTACAACTTCAACTTTCCAACAAGAAGCGGGAAGAAAACTTCGCTTTTCTGCAAGTCGAGCGATGGGAATAGCTCAGAGTCTTTATCAAAATGGCCATATCACTTATATGAGAACAGATAGCACGACTCTTTCGGATACTGCTCTTCTAGCTGCCCGTAGAACAATAGAAAGCTCTTATGGGAAAAATTATTTGCCTGATGAAGCACGTTTATATAAGAACAAAACACGTAATGCTCAAGAAGCTCATGAAGCTATTCGACCTGCAGGTGAAAACTTTAAATTGCCTCAAGACCTTTCAAAAGAATTATCAAAAGATGAGTATCTGATTTATGAAATGATTTGGCAGAGAACAATTGCTTCACAGATGACAGATGCGACTGGTGAAACAGTGAGTGTAAAACTTGAAGGTTCGGTAACAGAAGAAAAAAGCAACAAAGAGAGATCTTTAATCTTTTCTTTATCGGGCACTGTTATCAATCACCAAGGTTTCCGGCAGGTTTATGTAGAAGATGTAGATGATAACGAAACAGATGAAGAAAATTCTTCTGGTGAAGATCAAGTTTTGCCTGAGGTGAAGGTTGGACAGACTGTGATTGTGGTTGATTCGACTTCAGAGGGGCATGTAACAAAACCACCCGCTAGATACACAGAAGCTTCGTTGGTAAAAAGACTAGAAGAAGAAGGTATTGGAAGACCAAGTACTTATGCAGCCATCTTAGGAAGGATTATTCAAAGAGGGTATGCCTGGAAAAAAGGGACAGCTTTAATCCCTACTGTAAAAGGGTTTGCGGTAACACAGTTATTAGAAGCGCATTTCCCAAAATTAGTTGATTACAAATTTACAGCTGAAATGGAAGTGGCATTAGATGATATTTCAAATGGCATGTGGGAAAAGAATGCTTATCTTCAAGCCTTTTATTTTGATGGTTTAGACGGGGATATAGGACTTCATACCAAAGTAGTTGAGAGAGAAGATGAAATTGATCCAAGGGCTGTATGTGGTGTGCCATTAGGGAAAACTTCTGATGGTGAGGCTGTTTATGCGAGATTCGCGAGGTCACCTTATGTTGAGTATCGTGAGGATACCGCAGGGGTCCCAGAAGATTTACCACTGGACCAATTAACGGTTGAGAAAGCACTCGAGTATATAAATGCACCACCTGATAGAGAATTGGGGATTGATCCAGAAACGGGACTACCAGTTGTTGCAAAGCAGGGAAGATTCGGAGCCTATGTTTCGTTGGGAAGGTTTCCACAATTTCCTAAAGCTTCTTCACGTGAGGGAAAACTGTTTAGGCTTCCTCACCATTTAAAACTTACGAAGACAGCAGTTGCGTACTTGAAGTTAGCTATTTCAGTTGAAAATGATGATGCAGTTTTACGAGTGATTAATTCTCCAAAACGAGGGATAGGTAAAAGTTCTTTAGAGAAGGTTAAAGCATTCGCAGAAAGTAACGGATCTAGTCTCTTCGGTGCTTTAGAGCAAGTTGAAAAATTGGAAATAAAAGGCGCGGCACTAAAAGGCATTAAAGAGTTTACTGATTTTTGTAGATCTATTTCGGATTTTGATTCTCCCACACCTGCAGATCTCTTAAATCAAATTTTTGAAATTTCGGGTTACAAAAAAGAGATATTGAATAGCAAGAGTTCTGAATCGCAAATGAAAACTTTTGAAGAATTGTCTGAAGTTTTAAAAGAATTTGAGACCACGGAGGAAGTCATCGCAGAGGTCGAACAGCTCGAAGAGTTGAAGCAACTACCTAAACCGAAAACCGCTTCTCTTTTCGCCACTATGACTTTAGAAAGAGTTACTTTTGAAGAGGCTCTTGAACTTTTGAGTCTCCCCAGGATAGTTGGAGTGGATCCAGTTGATGGTGAAGAAATAACGGTACAGAATGGCCCCTACGGGCCGTACCTAAAGAAAGGATCGGAAACCAGAAACATAGCTACTGAAGAGGAACTTTTAACAATTTCTTTGGAACAGTGTTTAGAGTCACTCGCTCAACCCAAAAAGTTTGGGCGGAGAGCGGCCAAACCTCCTTTGAAAGAACTTGGAATAGATCCTGAAACAGAAAAGCCGATTCTTTTAAAAGAAGGTCAATGGGGACCATATGTAACTGATGGGAAAACCAACGCGAGTCTTCAGTTGGGCGATTCAGTCGAAGAACTTACTGACGAGAGAGCAGTTGAGCTTTTAGCTGAGAGAAGAGCAAAAGTTTGATTGTTCGTATTTAGATATTTTTGATTAATTGATTTGAATAGGGGGCTGTTATGAATCTTGGAAATCAAGATAATAAGAGTAGACGGTTACCTTTGCATATAAATCACCTCGCAGAGAAAGCTTTTGATTCGCCTAGCTTTTTTAGACTTTGGATCGCTCAAGTTGTATCTGCAACTGGCGATTGGCTCGGTTTATTAGCGATAAGCATTTTGGCTATCAGAGTTGGTTCTGGAAATGAAGGGGCTGCATTAAGCCTTGTATTGGGCGCGCGGATTGCACCAGGTTTTTTCTTTGGTCCATTAGCGGGTGTTTTTGTTGATCGTTGGGATCGAAAACGGGTTATGGTTTTTTGTGACATTGGCCGAGCCTTAGTCATGGTCGTTCTTCCATTTATTAACAACTTAATCGGACTTTTTATTGCTTCTTTAATTCTTGAAGCTTTGACCATGTTGTGGTCTCCGGCGAAAGAAGCTTCTGTCCCTAATTTGGTTTCTGAAAAGTTTTTGACAACTGCTAATTCTTTGTCCCTTGTCGCTGCATACGGGACGTTTCCATTGGGCGCAGGCTTAATGGCATTATTTGGTCGTCTGTCTACCGCACTATTTGATTCGAGTTGGGCCGACAACATCAGACTTGACGATATGGGTTTAGCTTTTTATGCCAATGCAGTTTCTTTTTTGGTTACCGCTCTTTTGGTTTCGTCACTTGATCTTCCTAAAAAATCGCGTACTGGAGAGATAGAGAATCAAGGTCTAAAAAAACAGTTGCTAAGCCCTATTAGGGAATTAAAAGAAGGTTGGCAATTTGCTTTTATCAATCCTGTAGTAAGAACCGTTAATGCTGGGTTAGCTACTGCGATGTTAGGTGCAGGAATGGTTATTCCTTTGGGAGTGATCTATACAGATGAATTACTAGGAGCAGGCAAATCTGGTTTTGGGGTTCTGTTAACGGCATTGGGGTTTGGGGTAGGTGCGGGAGTTCTCCTAGTTTTCTTTCTTAGAAATAGTATTGATAAGGCGAAAACATTTACGAGGGTTCTTTTCGGGGCAGGAATTTCCTTATTCGCAACAGTTTCAACAGGACAAATTCATTTTGCGATGGTGATGTTATTTATCGGTGGAATCTGCCTAGGTGTTATATATGTAGTTGGATTTACTCTTCTGCATGAAAATGTGGAAGATCATATGAGGGGTCGTATTTTTGCAACTTTTTATTTACTAGTAAGAGCTTGTGTCTTATTAGCTTTAGTTATCGGTCCTTTAGTAGAAGATGGTTTGGATCGACTTTCAAGTCTCCTATGGGATCGTAATATTGAGATTGCTGGTTTAGAAATTGCTGTTCCTGGGGTAAGGATAAGTTTGTGGCTTGCGGCTTTGATTGTCTTTTCTGCTGGTGTTTTATCTAAGGTTTCATTAAGAGTTGGTGAAACAAGGCGACTTTCGGAAACTACTGAGGAGAAAAACTCGTGACAGGTTATTTGATCACTGTAGAAGGACCAGATGGTTCTGGTAAATCAACTCAGGCACGTCTTTTAGCGGAACACCTCGGTGCAATATACACAAGGGAACCTGGCGGAACTGAACTTGGTGAAAAGTTGCGAGATATGGTTTTAGATCCGAGCGGCGAAGGGCTTTCTGACCGTGCAGAAGCTTTGATGATTGCTGCAGCTAGAGCTCAACATGTTGAAGAAGTAGTTAGACCCGCTCTCAGGCAAGAAAAGAATGTTGTAAGTGATAGGTTTCTTGAATCTTCAGTCGCTTATCAAGGCTATGGACGAGAATTGGGACCAGAAGAGATTCTTGACATATCTATGTTCGCAACACAAGGTTTAAAGTCGGATTTGATTGTCCTAATTGATGTTGATGCTCCTCTTGCTGTTAACAGGCTAGGGAAAAATTTAGATCGTATTGAAAACGCAGGCGATGATTTTCATTCTCGTGTTATGAGTTCATACAGAGTGATGGCTTCTGAAGATCCAGAACGCTGGATAGTAATTGACGGTTCAGGAACAGTTGAGGAAGTTTCTCGACAAGTTATTGATCAAGTCGGAATCCGATTAGAGAAGCATGCGAAAGATTGACCTTTGGGGTCTTATATATGGCCAGACAGAAGCTGTAGATTTTTTAAAGAAAGCTGTAGAGTCGCCGGTTCATGCCTATCTTTTCGTAGGCCCAGAAGGTGCTGGGAGAGAGGAAATTGCAAGAGCCTTTTCAGGATCTATTTTTGCTAAATATGAGGAAGATCAAAATCTTGAAAGATGCAAAGATCTGGCTTGGAGAGGAATTCATCCTGATATATCGATTATAGAACCTGAAGGCAGAGGTCTAAGAGTCTCAGATGCCCGAAAAATAATTATTGAAAGTTCCCGCTCACCTATTGAATCGAAAAAAAAGATTTTAATTGTAAATCGTTTTGATACTGCTGAACCCGAAGCTGTAGCAAGCTTGCTTAAAACTATAGAGGAACCTCCACTTTCGACGATTTTCATTCTTCTGGCAGAGAGCGTTCCTGATTCCCATGTAACGATTTCATCCAGATGTGTGAGAGTCGATGTGCCTTCTATGACAGTAGAAGGGCTTTCTGATTTATTAAAAAGTGAAGGAGTTGAGATAGAAGATGCAATTCGACTAGCTGAAGCTTCTGCAGGCAATCTTGGCAGAGCACGTTTATTACAAGAGGATCTCTCATTTATTACTCGGCAGGAAGCATGGAGAACTTTACCGGATCGTTTAGACGGAACAGGAGCCGCGGTATCTATTGCTGTCGAAGAATTACAGAAGATGATTGATGATGCTCAATCACCACTTATTGAGCGTCATAATGAAGAATTAGAAAATCTTGTGCAACAAGAAGAGGTTTTTGGAACTCGTGGTTCGGGACGGCAAGAGGTTATTGAACGGCATAAACGTGAAATCCGCCGTCTGCGTGATGACGAACTGCGATTTGGTTTAGCCACGCTTACTAGAAGGTATAGAGATTTGGGAATCGAAAACGAAAATTCTGAAGGGCTGGATGCAGTTGAGAAAATTACTGGCTCAGCATTAGAGCTAATTAGAAATCCGAATGAACGGTTACTCTTACAGGCTCTTTTTTTGAATTTGTCAACAAAGGTTGATGTTTAAGGAAGCTCAATAATAGTCACAGTCCCACTATTGCCATCTACTTGAATTAAAGCTCCATCCGGTATTCTCTCAGCAGCTTGATGAACACTGACTACACAAGGAATTCCAAATTCTCTACTGACAATTACTGAGTGACTCATAGGAGCTCCTACATCAACAACTACTCCACCAGCAGGAATGAAAAGTGGCGTCCAAGCTGGATCTGTAATTGGTGCTACCAGAATCTCGCCTTGTTCTAGGCCGCGTGGATCTCCTGGATCAGTAATTACTCTTGCTCTGCCAGTTATTTCACCAGGACAACCCGAAAGTCCAGTAAGAACTTCACCAACTTGAACAGGTTCAAATGAAGTAGTTTTTTGATTCCACTTAGAAATAGCTGGAACTTCACCATTTATAATGAAAGGTTCTTCAAGCGATGAGAGTAATTCAAAATCCTTCCTTCTCTGAGAGATAGTTTCACTAAAGGAAGCTGGATCTTCGAGAAAGTCATCGAGTTCATCATTTAAAAGAAGGAAAGCATCATTCGGTTCTTTTAAATGACCATCATTAGCCATTCGAATCCCTAATTCGTAAATAGGTAATCTGACTTCGTGGATAGCCATCATCTGAGTTAGCTTTGTGCGTTCTCTTGTTGGTACAAAGATTTTGGAAACTCTCAAACCTGTTTCAAGCAATTCCAATGCTTCATCGTTACCAGCTAAAGCTTCACGTGCTTGTTTTTCAGCATCTAAACGGTCCGCGGTGGCTTGTGCTTGTTTTGAAGATGGAGAAAAATTTTTGTCAACTTTTCTCATTGCATCAATAGCTGCATTAACGGGATTTGAATCAATTTCCCAAGTGGGATTTCCTGCATCCCACTCACCTGGACCTCGGCAACCATGTTCTTTGAGGAAAGATTCAAAACCCTTCAAGAATTCCGGAGAGTTCTTTTCAAGACGACTGAGTTCCCAAATATCTTCTGTCATTGGGACAGAGTCGATTCCATCAAGACCAGAAATAAGGCGCCCAGATAAACCCGGGTCTATTTCAGCGCAGACTTGGCCTAGTAAACCAGGCCCTACTGCCGAAGCAGTTCCATAAACGTAGTAAGGCTCAAAAAATTCACGAATATATGAAGTGATAGAGCGAGCTCTATCCACTAAATCTTTGTTTGAAATTGTTTTTAGATCCGGTCGCCCATCACGAAGATCAAGAACTTTTTTTCTGTCTTCCATTAGTTCCTGAGGTTCTTCAGTTGCTGTCATAATCCACCCCATGGTGGCTGTGATCTTTTCTTCTAATTCAGGTCGATCATCATCAGGGTGAGGAGTATGAGGAATAACATCAGGATGAGAACCCAACAAGATGTCATCCATTTGTTGAGCAGAAAGTCCAGGACTACGTTCCCCTACTAGTCGAATCAATGACATATTGAGATATACGTAACCTCCGAAACAAGCAATGAAATCAGGTTGATCCTGGTTTATTTCATCAGGTGCTGAAGACCCCCATCTAAAGTGCCCATCCATCCAGCCGAAAGAAACACCAGCTCCCCAAACTAGATCCCACCCAAGTGGACTACATGGGTTAGGCATAATTTCCCCAACATTTGATCTTGTATACATTGGAAAACGTTTACTAGGTTTCCAATCTGCTATCCATTTTTCATCCATAGTTGCCTTTCATTCATCGTGCACTACAAAACGTATTCTTTTGAACCCTTTTCCTTTTGATTCAGTTTTTACGACTTCCATTCTCCCCACTTGTGAGGTAGATGAAACATGGGTGCCACCATCGGCTTGTTTATCTAGGCCAACAATATCGACAATTCTTATTTCTTTAACAGATTCGGGTACTAAGTTGACCTTCGTTCTAATCAGGTCACGATCTAGTACTGCATCCTCTCGAGATAAAAAAGAGACTTCAATAGGTCTGTCTGCAGCAATTTCTTCATTGCATAAGTATTCGATTTCAGTTCCAAAATCTTTTGACATTTCATCCATTTCGAAATCCATTCTCCCAGATAATGCATCCATGTTGCCCCCAGTTACAACACGCCTCCATTTTTTCCACATGACGCCGCAGAGTATGTGCATTGCAGTATGAGTGCGCATCATTTGGCGTCTTCTTTCCTCATCAACCTCACCAGAAATGCATATTCCTTTTTCAGGTATTGGTCCAGCTAAGGAATGCCAGATTTTTTGATTGACTGTTCTTACATCAATGACTGACGCTGCGCCATTTTCCCATAATAAATGACCAGTATCATGAGGCTGGCCACCACTAGTTGCATAAAAAGCGGTTTGGTCTAGTTCAATTCTTGAATCATCTACGTCAACTACAACTGCTTCAAAAGATCTAATTTCTGCATTATTCAAGTAAAGCTTTTTTGTCATATTAGTTAGTTCTTTTTTTCTGTATTTATTACGACTCTTAATTCCCCTTCAACAACTTGCCATGTAAGTTGTTGAAGGCCAGTACCATCTGGAGGGAATGTATTTTTTGAATCACATGAATTAAAAAAGTTGGAATTATTTGAATCCCATTGCGCTATGCAAGAGTCAGCTTGTTCAGGTATCTGTGCTAGGAATGCAAACCAATCTGTTTGTGGATCGTTGCCAGCGTGAGTGATCCAAATAGGTCTTTTACGACCTACTAGGTCAGGGAAGAGAACAGGACCGTTAGAAGAGATTTCATTAGCAAGATTGGTCGCATCAATTCCACGAAAATCATCGTCACCTAAACGAATTTCTATTGAATCTGAAGATTTTGATACCGAGAGAAGGATAAATAAGCATGCTAGAGCAACAACAATTCCAGAGACACCTACAACGGTTGCCTTTACGACATTTACACGGATTCCGTGAGCTCTTGTCAATTTTTCCTTCCCTGGTTTGGGTCTTTTCGTTCCTTTGCCTAGTATCACGGCCGTTTGCTATTGCATTTAATAATAATGAATTAACTACTTTTGGAAATATACAGGAGATTAAATAAATGGATCTTTTTGAGTATCAAGGTAAAGAATTTTTTGCCGAATACGGAATGCCTATTTCACCAGGTGAATTAGCACTTACAACCGAAGAAGCAGTTACAGCTGCTGAGAACTTGGGGTGTCCAGTAATGGTAAAAGCTCAAGTGCATACCGGAGGGAGGGGTAAAGCAGGTGGAGTTAAATTTGCAGCAAGTGTTGACGAAGTATCAGAGCACGCAGAAAATATTCTTGGACTCGATATTAACGGGCACATAGTCGAACGTCTTTGGATAGAAAAGGCTTCAGATATAGCAGAAGAGTATTATGCGTCATTTACTTTAGATCGATCTGCAAAAAAACATTTGGGAATGCTTTCAGCAGAAGGAGGCGTGGAAATAGAAACAGTTGCTGAAGAAAACCCTGAAGCAATAGCCAGAATTTGGGTAGATCCTGTAGAAGGGCTTTCTGAAGGAAATTGTAGGAATTGGGTTAAAGAAGCGGCTTTACCTGAACAAGCGCTTGAGGGGGCAGTAGAGATTCTTCTAAAACTTTATGAAGCTTATGTAGATGGGGATGCAGACCTGGTTGAAATTAATCCATTGATATTGACAGAAGATGGAAGGGTTCATGTTCTAGATGCAAAGGTGACTTTGGATAGTAATTCAGTTTTCAGACATGAAAATTATGCAGATTTTGATCTAACACAAACCAGAGATGAGCGTGAAACAGCGGCTCACTCAAAGGGTTTGCAATATGTCGGATTAGAAGGAGAAGTCGGTGTTATTGCTAATGGTGCTGGTTTAGCAATGTCCACTGTGGATGTTGTTAACCAAGTAGGTGGTCGTCCTGCAAATTTCCTAGATATTGGGGGAGGCGCAAATGCTGATGTAATGACCGCAGCCTTAGAAGTGATTAATAACGATCCAGAAGTTAGATCTATTTTCATTAATATTTTTGGTGGCATTACTAGAGGTGAAGAAATAGCTAATGGAATAATCGACGCATTAGACAGAGTCGAAATGCGTTCCCCGATCGTAATTAGACTCGATGGGACAAATGCTGATGAAGGCCGAGCAATTCTTGAGCCGCATTTATCAGAAACACTGCAAGTAGCACCCACAATGCTAGAAGGAGCTGAACAAGCTGTTGCTCTAGCGAAAGGAATGAATAATCAATGAGTATTTTTGTAAATTCAGAAACAAAAGTTATTTATCAGGGGCTAACAGGAAGCCAGGGGAAGTATTACGGATTATTAAACAGAGACTATGGAACAAAAGTTGTCGCTGGAACAAATCCAAAAAAAGCTGGAACAGACGTTGAAGGGGTTCCGATTTTTGCGAATGTGGCTGAAGCCGTTGAAGCAACAGGCGCAACGGCATCATGCATTTTTATTCCTGCCCCAGGAGTAAGAAGCGCTGTACTTGAAGCTGCTCAGGGTGGAGTCGATTTCATTGTTGCAATAACGGAAGGAGTGCCGGCACATGACGAAGCGCTTTTCTACAACCAACTTCGTAAAGATTTCCCCAATGTTCAACTGTTAGGTCCTAATTGTCCCGGGATCATATCGCCAGGAGAATGCAACATTGGCATCACTGCAGGTCATATCGCTTTGCCTGGTGGACCAGTAGGGATTGTAAGTCGATCAGGGACACTTACCTATCAGGCCTTACATGAATTGAAAGAAAAAGGCATAGGTTGCACAACTTGTGTTGGAATAGGTGGTGACCCAGTTCCCGGAACTTCATTTATTGACTGTTTAGCTGCTTTTGAAGCTGACCCTGAGACCAAAGCAGTCATGATGATAGGTGAGATTGGAGGAAGCGCTGAAGAAGAAGCTGCAGAATTTATTTCTAATAATATGACTAAGCCTATTTCTGCTTATATCGCGGGAGTAACGGCACCCCCAGGCAAAAAAATGGGGCATGCAGGAGCGATAGTTTCAGGGGGCAAGGGTACCGCTAAAGCGAAAATGGAAGCTCTTGAGGATGCTGGTGTAAAAGTTGGTAATAACCCAACTGAAGCAGGTGACTTAATGGCAGAAATTGTTTCCCAGCTTTGAAGATCCAAATGGTACGGTCATTCTATGCATTTGGCCGTTTTAGTTTCCGGAACAGGAAGCATCCTTGAAGCGATTTCTAATTCTGGTATAGAGATTTCTTTGGTAGTTGCCGATAGAGAATGTGAAGCTATACAACGGGCATCAGACAGAGGTTTAGATGTAGAACTTATTGAACGTTCAGACTATGGTGAAAAATTTGACCGAGTCGCATATACGAATCAATTAGTTAGGAAATTACAATTAGCTGAAATTGAGTTAATAGCAATGGCTGGGTTCGGAACAATTCTTGAAAAACCGATTTATGACGCTTACGCAGGAAAAGTATTAAATACACATCCATCTTTGCTTCCTGCTTTTCCAGGTTGGAACGCAGTAGAAGAAGCGATTATCGCAGGAGTTGAAGAAACAGGGTGCACTATTCATCAAGCGACACTCGAAGTTGACTCTGGTCCTATTCTAGCTCAGGAAACTGTGCCTATTCTTGAAGGAGATGATACGGCTAGTTTGCATGAGAGAATAAAAAATGTTGAACGCAGATTGTATGTGAGTGTAATTAAAAGAATTATGACTGAACTAGGTAATGGTTCGATTGCATAAAGGAGAAAAGTTGAGTTCACCCCGTGCTTTGTTATCTGTCTATGACAAGACTGGAATAGTTGATTTTGCGAGAAGCCTCGTTGATCTTGGCTGGGAAATAATTTCTTCTGGTGGGACAGCAAATCATTTGCTTGAATCTGGATTGGATGTAATTGAAGTTTCAGATGTTACCGGTGCACAAGAAATGCTTGATGGTCGTGTGAAAACTCTTCACCCAAAGATTCATGGTGGGATTTTGGCAGATCGCGCAAATCAAGATCATCTTGAAGAACTAGAAACTCGAGGAATTAAAACCATTGATTTGGTAGTAGTAAATCTTTACCCATTTGTTAAAGATCCGGGGATTGAATTAATAGATATAGGTGGCCCAACAATGGTCAGAGCAGCGGCGAAAAATTTTGACTCAGTTGGAGTAGTTGTAGACCCTGCAAAATATGAATCTGTGATTAGTGAAATAGGACAAGAAGGAAGTCTCTCCTTAAAAACCCGTCGTGATTTAGCCAGAGACGCTTTTGCCCACACGGCAGGATACGACTCAGAGATAGTTTCATGGTTTGACCAAGGGCGAGAAGAGTTGCCTAAAAGTTTGCATTTATCGATTGAAAAAACTGGGGAACTTAGATATGGGGAAAATCCTCATCAGGTTGGAGCGAGATACCGCTTTTCAAATGCATCAAGCTGGTGGGACGATTCAACTCTTCATGGTGGGAAACCAATGTCATATTTAAACATTTTTGATACTGAAGCAGCATGGAGGATGGTTAATCAACTTGGTAATGAGCCCTCTGTAGTAGTTGTGAAGCATGCTAATCCTTGTGGAGCAGCTACTGCGAGAACAATTGAAGAGGCATATAAAGCTGCACACGAATGTGATCCGATATCAGCATTTGGGGGAATAGTTGCTTTAAATTGTCCTGTTACTAATGAAGTGAGTGAGAAGCTAAGTGAGATTTTCACCGAAGTGGTTATAGCCCCATCGTATGAAGACAACGCGATCCAAAACCTTAAAGAAAACGCAAATTTGAGGATTATAGAAGCTAGACCTCCCACGACTTATAAATTTGATTACCGAAATGTTGATGGTGGTTTACTGGTGCAAACCTCCGATACGTATTTAGGTGACCTTTCTGAATGGGAGGTTGTAACTGAAAGGCAGCCAAATGAATCAGAATGGATTGATCTTGAATTTGCTTGGAAAATAGTTGCCAGTGTTTCATCAAATGGAATAGTTCTTTCGAAGAACAGACAAGCTGTAGGAATCGGAGTTGGTCAACCTAATAGAAGAGACGCTGCGAGAATAGCAACTGAAAAAGCAGCGGGTAGGGCTTCAGGTGGGGCATGTGCTAGTGATGCTTTTTTCCCTTTCAGAGATGGTTTGGACGCAGCGATTGAAGCTTCAGCTAGTGCAGTGATACAACCAGGTGGATCTGTAAGAGATGATGAGGTGATAGAGGCAGCAAATGAAGCGAATCTGGCAATGGTATTTACTGGGATTCGTCATTTCCGACACTAGAGGGTTTTAAACCATGTATCGTTCAACAAATGACCGCACAATTGTTAGCAGGAGCACCAGTAGCGGATTCAGTCTTAGATGACGTAAAAATCCGGACCCGTGCACTAGTAGAAAAAGGGATTAAACCCGGATTGGGAACGATCCTAGTTGGTGAAGATTCTGCAAGTGCAGGTTATGTTAGGAAAAAACATGAAACCTGTGAAGAGGTCGGTCTTGCTTCACAACACATAGAGATTTCAAGTGATTCTCCTCCGACTGCTCTGCTTGAAGCTGTAGAAAATTTTAATAATGATCCAGAAGTCCATGCTTACATCATTCAGCACCCGGTTGCAGATGGGTTTGATTTCAATACTGCTTTGTCACTAATGAATCCTGAGAAGGACGCTGATGGCCTTCACCCTGTTAATTTAGGAAAATTAGTACTTCAAGAAGAAGGTCCAGTTCCATGTACGCCTGCGGGTATACAGGCGATACTGGTTCATTATGGGATTGAGACAGCTGGAAAACATGTAGTAGTAATTGGAAGAGGACCTACGCTTGGTCGCCCAATGGCTCTATTGATGTCTTCAAAAGAGGAAGGAGCTAATGCTGCAGTGACCGTTGTCCATTCAGCAGTTCCCAATCTTTCAGAAATTACAAGTGAAGCAGATATTGTCATTGCAGCAGTAGGAATTCCTTCTTTTGTTACTCCTGAAATGATTCGACCTGGTTCAGTTGTTATTAGTGGAGGAATTTCATGGGAAGGGAAAAAACTGCTTCCTGATGTAGACGAATCTGTTGGAGAAATAGCCTCTTGGATAACTCCGAGGCTCGGTGGTGTAGGGCCTACCACAGTTGCTATGTTGCTTCGTAACACAGTGGAAGCAGCAGAACGAAAAATTCTTTAATTTTTTTTTAATTCCAACTCTTTAGATTCGAAAGAAGGCGTTGACCTCGATAAGGTCAAGGTATGGCAGAAAAAATAAAGATGGGTTCAAACGGGAACCTAGAAGTACCAGATGAACCGATTATCCCTTTTATTGAAGGTGACGGAACAGGAATTGATATTTGGCCGGCTGCACGGCATGTGTTGGATGCTGCAGCTGCTAGGCACGGTAGAAAAGTTGAATGGATGGAGGTTCTTGCTGGGCAAAAAGCTTATGACGAAACAGGTGAATGGCTTCCTCAAGAAACTATTGATGTCTTTAATGAATATTTAATCGGCATAAAAGGACCATTAACTACTCCTATTGGAGGTGGTTTTAGAAGTTTGAATGTAGCTTTGCGACAAATTCTTGATTTGTATGTTTGTTTAAGGCCAGTTAGATGGTTCCCAGGTGTGCCTTCACCAGTTAAAGCGCCTCATTTAGTAGACATGGTTATTTTTAGAGAAAACACTGAAGATATTTATGCAGGTCTTGAAGCTGAAGCATTTTCTCCAGAAGCTAAAAGGTTGAGAGAGTTACTGTCTGAGAATTTTGGTTGGGAAATCAGGGAAGATTCCGGAATTGGAATAAAACCAGTGTCTAAGACAGGATCTCAACGCCTTCAAAGAGCAGCGCTCCAGTACGCGGTTGATAGAGGAAGAAATAGAGTCCACTGGGTTCACAAAGGCAACATTATGAAATTCACAGAAGGTGCTTTTCAAAAATGGGGTTATGAACTTGTTAAAGAGGAATTTAGCGACCAAGCAGTTGCTTGGGAAGATTGCGGTGGAGATTCTGGAGACAAAATTCTTGTTCAAGATGCAATCGCCGATATTGCTTTGCAACAAGTACTTACACGTCCGGATGAATTTGATGTGATAGCGACAATGAATCTAAATGGCGACTATCTGTCTGATGCTTTAGCAGCACAGGTAGGTGGGATCGGGATAGCTCCTGGAGCTAACGCAAATTATGTAACAGGTCATGGAATTTTTGAAGCTACTCACGGAACAGCTCCAAAGTACGCTGGTCAAGACAAAGTTAATCCTTCTTCTGTTCTTCTTTCAGGAGTTCTAATGTTTGAACACATTGGCTGGAGAGATGTAGCAGATGACATAGTTAAGGCGCTTGAAGCAACAATTGCTGACAAAGTTGTGACCTATGATTTTGCACGTCAAATGGAAGGTGCAACAGAAGTTAAGTGTTCAGAATTCGCGCAAGCAATTGTCGACCGATTCTGAATCAGAACGTACAGCCATAGAAGCTGGAGAAGCCTCCAACGAAAATGGGGTTGTAAAACGTTGGTTTAGATTAGTTTTTCGTTCTATAAAAGCTCATCCGCTACCACACATCATAGGAATTTCAGCAGGGAATCTTTTTTCTTTAGTAGTTGTAGGTTTCACAATTGTTTTAGGTCGTGTAACCGATGAGGTGATAATCCCAGGTCTAGATGGGGGTGGAGTAGAGGGACGAACAATTCTTGGCGGGTTTGTTGCAATAGTCATCGTTGGTTTTATTAGAGGTTTTTCGGTAATGCTGAGAAGGTTTTTTAACTTCACTGCAGTAGAGAAAACTAAACAAACTTGGAGACTTGGAATAATCGATAATCTTTTGGATGCTCCAAGAGCTCATTACTGGTCAAGATCTACTGGAGAACTTTTAGCAAGAGTGGATACTGATGTAGAAACAGCAACCTCAGTATTAATGCCTTTGGCTTTTTCAATATCTGTGATTTCACTAATTTTGGTTTCTTTGATAAGCCTTTTGATAATCCATCCTTTGTTCTTCGTTGTTGCATTGTTACTTTTCCCTGTACTTGCAGTGTTGCAAAGGTTTTTTGTTCGTGCTGTTGAAGATCCTGCCAGAAAAGCCCAAGCACTTATAGGAGAAGTCTCAGAAATAGCTCATGAAAGTCTCGACGGGATAATGGTTGTTAAAACAATTGGTAGACAAAATCAAGAAGTAGATCGTTTAATTAAAAGCTCAGAACGATTACGTGAAGAACGATTAAGAATTGGGTGGCAGCGATCAGTTTTTTCTCCGCTTTTATATCATCTTCCAAATTTTGGAATTCTAATTTTACTAATGGTCGGAGCTTTATTAGTCGACAACGGTTCAGCAACTGTTGGTGAAACTGTCCAAGCAATGGCTCTATTCATGATCCTTACGCTTCCAGTTCAAATATTAGGTTTTATGTTTCAAGAAATGCCTCGCTCAGTAGTTGCTATGGATCGAATAGATGAAATTTTTTCAATCGATAAAGTCGAATACCGCAAAGATGGAGAAGTTGGAAAGCCAGTAGACGTTATTTTCAACAAAGTTGGTTTCTCCTATCCAAATGAAAATGATCAACAGGTTAGACAAACTGTTTTAGAAGACTTCTCAGAAAAGATCAATGAAGGTGAATCTGTTGCTCTTGTAGGAGCTACAGGTTCTGGAAAGAGCACACTTGTAATGCTCATGTCTGGTTTAATTGAACCGACTTCAGGAAACATAACTTTAGGAAATGCAAACGTTGGTGAATTAGGTCCAGATTTTGTTTCTGATCACATTGCCTCTGTTTTTCAAGAGACATTCCTTTTTGCTTCAAGTCTCCGTGAAAATCTGACATTAGATGCAGACGTATCAGATTCAGATATTTATTCAGCACTTCAAGTTGCATCGGCTCAGGATTTTGTTTCTGAATTACCCCAAGGAATTGAAACGATCATTGGAGAACGTGGCGTAACACTCTCAGGAGGACAACGACAACGTATAGCCATCGCACGTGCCTTATTGAGGAAACCATCAGTATTGGTTTTAGATGACGCCACCTCTGCAGTCGATCCAAAAGTTGAAGCAGAAATTTTACAGAATATGAAAAAAGAAACTAATTGTTCTTTACTTGTAATTGCGCACCGTTTAGCAACAATTCGGCTAGCGGAAAGAGTTATTTTTATCGATAATGGCAGAGTTTTCGCTTCCGGTTCTCATGATGAACTATTAAAAATTGATGATTACGCCAACCTTGTAAGCGCATACGAAGATGTGACGACATGACATTTTTAGACGGGCATGATGCTATAGGAAAAGATTTCGAAAATGAGAGACAGGATTTAGATGGAATTGAAGAGGTAGGTGCTCTTAATGTTCTCAAGAGAGGTTTAAAGGCTTCTCCGGAATTAAAAGCGGGTATTTCACTAACAGCTTTAATGGCACTAGCAGTAGCAGGTGGAAAGTTATTGGTACCGCTAACAATCAAAGAAGTCCTTGATAGAGGTATTACAACCAGTGGCGTAAATGTGAAGACAGTTCTGTTTTTTTCTTTAATAGCGATGTTTCTTTCGATCGCGGGGATGGCTCTTGGCAAAGCAACCTATTATCGCTTAGCTAAAACAGCAGAAAATGTTTTAATGGGTTTACGGATACGCACATTTGAACATCTGCATAAATTAAGCATCGCAGATCACGTCCAAGCCAGAAAGGGTGCTTACACCGCGAGAGTAACAAGTGATGTTGAGACCCTTACACAGTTTGCTCAATGGGGAGCTATCGCTTGGATAATTAACTCCATACAAATATTTGCAGTTTTAGTAATTATGATCGTTTACTCGTGGCATCTTTCAATAGTGACGCTTTTAGTTCATGCCCCACTTTTCCCCGTTCTCAGGTGGATGCAACGAAGACAACTGCGAGCCCATGACCGAGTTAGAAGCCGAGTGTCAGACACACTTTCAGTAGTTTCAGAATCTATTCAAGGAGTCGATGTTGTTAGATCTTATGGCTACCGCCAGAAAACAAGGTCAAAATTGCATCACGCTATTTCTGATCAATATAAAGAACAGATGGTCGCTCAAAAATATTTTTCATTTGTTCTGCCAATCACCGACATTATTGGAGTTGCTGCAATTGCAGCAGTCGTTGGTGCAGGTGTCTATTGGGGGTCAGACTGGGGGGTTACTTCAGGTGAATTGATCGCTTTTGTATTTTTGTCGAACCTTTTAGTAATGCCAATTTCAGAATTAGGTGAAGTCCTTAATCAAACTCAAACTGCACTCGCGGGTTGGTGGAAGGTTTTAGAAGTTTTAGATAAAGAAATTGAAGTTAAAGAACCTCACCAAGGTTTGGCTCTGCCTGATAGCCCACTTGACATAAAGGTTGAAGAGCTTGATTTTTCATATCGAACTGGAGGGATAGTCCTCGATGATGTAAACATTTACATACCTGCGGGGACATCAGTAGCTGTTGTCGGTGAAACAGGTTCAGGAAAGACAACTTTTGCAAAACTCCTTACCCGATTGGCTGATCCAACGAATGGAAGGATACTTGTCAACGGTCAAGATCTTAGAGAAATAGATTCCGATCATAGGCATAGAACAATAAGAATGGTTCCACAAGACGGATTTTTATTTGATACCAGCGTGATTGAAAATGTTCGCTTTGGGCGAAACGATGCTCAAATAAGTGAAGCTGAGGAGGCCATTGATGATCTAGGACTATGGCCATGGATAGAACAACTACCCGAAGGTTTAGAAACACGTGTCGGTGAACGAGGTGAATCTCTTTCTGTGGGAGAAAGACAGCTGGTGGCATTAGCTAGAGCGCAAGTAGCAGACCCAGGTTTATTGATTTTAGATGAAGCTACCTCAGCGATTGATCCCGAAACGGAACAGATGTTGGAGGTTACATTAGAACGATTAGCTCAAGGTCGCACCACAGTGAGTGTGGCTCACCGCATATCAACTGCTGAACGAGCAGATTTAATTTTGGTTTTTGATAAAGGAAAGATAGTTGAAAAAGGAAAACATTCAGACTTAGTCAACTTAGAAGGGGTCTATTCGAAGCTTTATGAATCTTGGATAGGCAATACAAGAGAAGTGTGAAAAAAGTAACAAAGCGATTTGATTACGATTTTTAACACCAATTTGAGAATATAGAAAGTATTCTCAGATGAAAGTAAAAATAATTATATGGAGTAAATCTTGAACCAGAATCCAATTCGAATAGCTGTAACAGGAGCTGCTGGCCAGATTGGCTATAGTCTCGTTTTTCGCATAGCTAGCGGTCAACTTTGTGGCCCTGATCAGCCCGTCATCCTTCAACTACTAGAGATACCACCCGCTATGGGCGCATTAGAGGGAGTCGCTATGGAACTTGACGATTGCGCTTTTCCTCTATTGCAAGAAATCGAACTAGCAGATCAAGCAGAAAATGCTTTTGATGGAGCAAATATTGCTTTATTGGTTGGATCTAGACCAAGAAGCAAAGGTATGGAACGTAAAGATCTTTTAGAAGCAAATGGTGAAATTTTTACTGGCCAGGGAGAAGCATTAAATGCAAAAGCAGCAGAAGATTTACGTGTACTAGTAGTGGGGAATCCAGCAAACACTAATTGTCTAATAGCGATGAACAATGCACCTGATATACCTAATCAAAGATTTTCGGCTATGACCCGTTTAGATCACAACAGAGCCATCACTCAAGTTGCTCATAAGTTAGAAATTTCTACAAAAGAGATAACTAAAATGACTATCTGGGGTAACCATTCTGCGACGCAATATCCGGACTTATTTAATTGTAAAATTTCTGACAAATCTGTGGCTGAAGTAATAGATGACCAAAATTGGTTGGAAAACACTTTTATTCCTTCAGTTCAGCAAAGAGGAGCCGCCATTATTGAAGCACGGGGTGCTTCAAGTGCAGCTTCAGCTGCTAATGCTGCTATTGACCATGTAAGAGACTGGATAGATAGAACCTCTGAAAATGATTGGGTATCAATGGCTGTATGTTCTGACGGCAGTTATGGAGTCGAAGAGGGTCTAATTTCATCTTTTCCAGTCACGTGTTCTAATGGGGATTGGGAAATTGTTACAGGTCTTGAAATGGATGACTTTTCAAAAATGAAGGTTGAAGCTTCGGTGCAAGAATTGTCAGAAGAGCGAGACACTGTTTCTGATTTGAAACTAATTTAAAACAGTTTTATAACCAGCTAACAGGGTCACCTTTTTTAACTGAACAATCATTTATAACAGATCCTGTAATACCGCCGCGCCATTCTGGTTTTAAAGCATTACGGAGCCCTTCGGACACTTCGTTCATGAGCTTGCATGGAACCGTCTCACCTGTTACTTCAATTTTAAGTTCACCGATTTGGAGAATTTTTCCAACAGTTTCTTCGAGCTCTATTCCACTTACGATAAAATTTGCTCTTCGTTCTTTCGGGTCAACAGATTTTCCAATGCTTCCAGTTGCTGCTTCCCAACTTTCTTTTGACAGAACAGTTACTTGACGGTCTGCATGGGGTTCTTTTGCAGAGTCTTTTATTCCTTCACCTGCTTTAACTTCAGCCTCTATAAGGGAAATCATTGGGTCACCATGGGTTTTTTTCAACCAAATTTCTAGTAATTCGCCCATATATAAAAGCTACTAGCGTTTATTCGATATCGGTAATCGTGATTGCGCGGATTTCTTCAAATACGTCTTCTAAGTTTTTTAGAATTTCTGACGCTACGAAAAGCTTTCGTGGATCCCCACCTATTTGCATAGTTCCATCAATTATTTCATTTAGAGGATTTGTTCTTCCTTCGAATAAAGAGACCGCTGCCGGTCTATCCGTCTCAAACCAGACATCTGGTTCATAGTTTTTCCCAACGTAGATTTCGACTCGACCTTTATTGATATTTATTTGCCAGACAAAAATTTTCTCATCAATCACCCGATATTCGACAACAAGTTTAATATTGGCCATAGCTTCATTTAGACCCTTGTGCGATTGGGCGACCTTATTTAATTCCATTACCCATTCATGCGAGAGATATACGATATTTTTCACTGTTTAATCTTACGCTTACTCGGAACAGACCTCCTCTGATCTTCCTAGTACTCTTAAATTATGGAAAAAATTGGAACTGGGCAAAAAACCTATGATTACGAAATTGTTAAAGGAATATGGAAACGTCTCGAGGGCCCAGAAGACGTTCTTGAGTTAATGGATAAAGGAACCGATGGAGTGATTGCTGTAATAAGAGACGCAGGCGCGACTTTCTTATCTCCTGTTTTTGATGAGTTAGCCGGAGTAATTTGCACCGGAGGCACAATCAGAAGTCATATTGGGATTGTAAGTCGCGAATTTCAAATTCCAGGATTGATAGCAGCTGAGTTTTCGCATGAACCTGAAAACGGGACTGAGATAATTCTTGATGGAACCGAAACTACAGGATCAATATATTTAATTGATTAATATGAATAAAACTACAGAAGTAAACAATTACATAAGATCAATAAACCCGGTCTCTGCTCGCCTTATGGCTGAAAGAACCGGCTATTCATCTCAATTGATCCCAGTTACTTCCTATGTAACTGTTTCGGCTATTGAAGCTTTTTTGCGATATCCAGAGGCGATAAAAGTTATTACTAAATCTATGCAACCAGAAGATATTGGTCAGGAAGCACGAAGACCAGCTTGCCAAGCTAATTCAGTTTTTCTTTGGGGAGTAGCAAATTTTTGGCTGATTGGAAGAAACATAATGTCTTTGATAGATCAGTCGATAGACGATGTTTCAAATGCATATACCGTTTTAGATTTTTGGGGACGTGTCTCTCGCTCATATCGAGGAGGCGATTTTTTACATTCCGCTGATAATAACAACAAAATAAATGTATTGGAAAGATCTCAATTAGAACTTTTTCATCAAGCCTTAAGCCCTGTTGACAGTGACCGGAAAGCTTTAATAAGACGTTTGAATGCAACTTTAATTAACTATCTTTTTTTACTTTATTTTGACACTCGAGTGGGCCATGGAGACACCGGACCATACAAACTAGAAGACGGTAGAACAATGATTGTCCGAGACTATTACAGACTCGCTAAAAGTGATTTTTGGTGGTCGGAAGTCGCTTCTGACCTACCCTATGAAAACCTGACAGCGGTTTTTGTATTAGAGCCTGAAGTGGAAGTAACGGTTACAGATTTTGGAACTTCGATTACAAAACCAGAAGATTATTTGAGTCACTTAAATTCCTTTGCGATCTTTACTAATAAAAATGGTCAACTTGAACCGATAGATGATGTTCAATTCGAAACCTTTGTTTCAAAAGTAAAACAAATCCAAAAAATTCATTATAGAAATATTGTTGACATGGATCGAGACGATCGTATTAAGTGCGGAGCCTATGTTTATTTCACTTTTTTGAGACCATTTGCACAAATAGCCGGAGTTGAACAAGAAATCGACTGGGAGTGTCCACGTGATATTTCAAAAGAGCTTTACCCTTTGGTAACTGCTGAAGTTGAACCTCCGCAACAGGATCCCAATGTTGACCCGTACCCTTACTATGAGGAGATTAATGAATGAGTGTTCCAACACCTGCTGATGAAAAACGTCATGAAAAAGGACCAGAAAGGCTTTGGAGTGAATCCTGGTATATGGACTGGTTTGATGACGAAGGCAAAAATGGAGGGTACGTGCGACTTGCTGTGTGCTCCAACCTTAATCAATGCTGGTTCTGGTGTTGCATAGTTGGTCAAGATCAGAAGCCCGTTTTTATCATTGATCATGATGCAGCGATTCCTGAACCGCCAGGATTGGAAATTAGATCTACAGGTTTATGGGCAGATCTAGCAGTTGAAAGTCCACTTGAATATTTCAGTGTTGGTATTGAAGCATTCGGAATTGCTTTAGATAATCCCGTAGAAGCTTATGGAGATATGAGAGGTGAGAAGATCCCTGTCGGAATTGACTTAGGTTGGGCCACTGATTTTCATGAAAATAAATCTGACGGATCAGAACCTTGGGCATTTCATTATGACGTAACTACCAGATATGAAATTCCTTGCAGAGTTTCAGGTGAAATACAAATCGGTGAAACAAAATCTCAAATAGACGGATGGGGTCAACGTGACCATTCATGGGCTGAAAGAGACTGGTGGGACAAAGGGTGGACTTGGTTTTCAGGACGTTTTGATGATGGGTCAAGATTTCACGCGGTTTCTGTAGAGGGACATGATTCAGGAATTGGTTATCACTCTTCTCCTGATGGACTTATTGCAGAATATAGAGTTGTATCAAATCCACAATTAGGACAAGAAGGAATACCAACAAGTGGTCATGTAACACTTGGTGAAACGATTATTGAATTTGAACCAATTGGATGGGCACCTGTTCTTTTAACAGATCCTGACAATGGTCGCATTTCACGTTTTCCACGTGGCCTAGTTTCTATACAAACTAACGATGGCCGTAAAGGGCACGCATGGATTGAGTTCAATCAACCGCAGAGATAACTAAGAATTAGTGTGTTTGGTTTTGGAAGATTTTTTAGAGATTGAATCGATTATTAGAACAAGTCCGAAAGCTAACAAACCTAAAAGTAGTGGGGCAAGAAAGTTATTTGAATTCGGCCAGTCAATGTTTGTCCCTGAAAGTATTTCATTCCCATCTTCGTTAATCACGCCGACTCCATTAGGCCACGGCCATAGAACTCTAGATGACCCAAGCATCAAACCAATCAAACAGGCCAAAACCATGTCTCTGTGTTTATCCAACAAAAATTTTAAGAGGGTGGAAAAAACTGTAAGTCCAATAACCGCACCAAGTGAAAGCATCGAAAGTTTCTCAAAGTCCTGGTTATCGATTGCAGTTAAAACAGAAGCGTAATTTCCCATTATGAGAAGCAAAAACGCACCAGAAACTCCAGGAAGTATCCATGCGCAAATAGCAATGAAACCAGAAAGAAAGAATACCCATAAGGAAGGATTTTCAAAAGCGCTAGAGCGAAAACCTAATAGAGCGAAAAAAATAATCGCTGTAATTAATGAGATAATAATTTTTTGAAAATCTAAAGAATTCATTAATGAAAAAGCGATAAGTGCAGAGGCTGCAACTAAACCGAAAAATAAACCAGACATTGGTTCGGGGTGTTTTTCAAGCAGATCCACCATAGGTCCTGAAACTGAAACAATCGTTATTAACATCCCAGCAATAACTGGAATTAAGAATAAGAAGTTAACTTTTTTGAGTTGTTGAACAAATCCTGAAAAATCTCCCTTTAGGATTTTTCCTAAACTCAAAGCACAGTTACTTATATTTTCTAGAAGTTGCTCATATATACCAAGAACTAGAGCGATTGTTCCTCCAGACACTCCAGGCACGACATCAGCAATTCCCATAGCAATTCCTCTAAAGAGGTTGATGGCTGATTTTTTTACCTGAGAAAAAATAGAGAAAAGATTATTCATCGTTTTTAAAACTCGACAAAAAGGGGGTCAGTGATTCGAGTATTTGTTGAGGAGCTCGAATTGGTTTTCCATCGCGATTAGTGATTGCAGTTCTGACACGCTGTGTAGCTACCACTTCAGTTTCATCGAGGATTTGTTGCCACCATAAAGATGAGGCTCTACGCATTTCTAGAATTTCAGTTTCTATCGTTAGGAAAGAACCTGCTTCTACAGGTTTTAGGAACGTTGTCTCTATTTGTGACACTACGAATCTAAAGTCATTTTTTTCAAGTTCATGCAGAGCTATGCCGGCTTCTTCAAGCATTTCTATACGACCGGTTTCAAACAACTGGATATATGCAGAATGATTTAGGTGACCGTATGGGTCTAATTCGTAGAAACGAACTTTTACTTTATGACGATGTGGCACAAAGTTACGTTAGTCCGACATAGAGGTTCTGTGGCGGCGTTCTAGATAACAACAAGAATTTATAATCCTTAATTAAAAGGGTTAGTATTTTCTGCCCCATCAGCGGGAGGGATCCTGCCAGCCTTATACCAATAGACACCGCTTAATACCAGCAAACCTGGCCAGAAGACAACTGAACATATCAGGCCGATTACAAAAAATGGCCAAAACCAAGTTTTTTGGTGGTCAGGTCTTTTCCTGATGTCCCAAAGCATTTTTATCCAAAGAGCTACGCACATCAAATAGATAATTAGCACTACTCAGTTACCTCCTTACACGACAATTAGTTTCATCGTGTCATTCGATATTAACTGTAATTCAGTTAACGCTGACCAGACAGAGCACGGTTTTTGACTTTTGCTTTCATGTAGTCGCGATTCATAAAAGCAATAAAGTCAAGATTTATCTCTTTAGGGCAAGCTTCGTGGCATTCTCCATGATTTGTACATGAACCAAAAAACTCTTCCATGGTTCCAACCATCATTTCAGTTCTTTTCCACCTCTCGGGCTGACCTTGAGGTAAAGATGCCATGTGTGCAAGTTTGGCAGAAGTAAATAATTGTGCAGCTGAATTAGGACAGGCAGCTACACAGGCGCCACATCCTATGCATGCGGCTGCGTCAAAAGCTTGATCAGCAGCTTCTTTTGGAACTGGAATTAGATTCGCATCAGAAGCTGCACCAGTGTTTACAGATATGTAACCTCCTGATTCGATAATTTGATCAAAAGGAGATCTGTCCACCACTAGGTCTCGAATCACTGGAAAAGAAATTGCTCTAAAAGGCTCAATAACGATTTCGTCACCGTCAGAAAATTCGCGCATATGTAATTGGCAAGTTGTTGTTGCTTTTCTAGGACCATGAGCCTGTCCGTTAATCATCACTCCGCAAGTACCACAGATTCCTTCGCGGCAGTCACTTTCAATAGATATAGGTTCAAGTCCCTGATTGTTTAGATCTTCGTTAAGAAGATCTATCATTTCTAAAAATGAAGCTTCAGTTGTTATTTTCTGAGTGTAATTTTCGAAATAGCCCGATTTTTCAGGACCTTCTTGACGCCAAATCTTTAAGTTTACGGTGATTATTTCTGACATTTTTCTCTCACTTATAACTTCGCTGGGTAAGGGTCACATTTTCGAAATCGAGTTTTTCAACATGTCGAGTTTGTAAAGAATCTTTTCCATTCCATTCCCAAGCTGCAACATGAGCAAAATTATCGTCGTCTCTTTGAGCTTCACCTTCTGGGGTTTGGTGTTCCTCTCTAAAGTGTCCGCCGCAAGACTCTTCTCGTTTTAAAGCGTCATGCGCCATTAATTCTGCTAATTCGAAGAAATCTGAAACTCTTCCGGCTTTTTCCAAGGAAAGATTTAGAGTGTCGGCACTACCCAAAACTCGCACATCGCTATAGAACTCTTCCTTTAAAGCTCCAATTTCAGAAACTGCTTTTTCGAGACCTTCTTTATTTCTGCTCATTCCGATGTGGTCCCAAACAAGCCTGCCAAGTTCTCTATGGAAATAGTCAACTGAGCGAGTGCCGTTAATTGAAAGCCATTTTGCTGTTTCATCTTCTATAGCGCTCACAGCATTTGTGAAAACAGGGTCATCGGTGGAAACTGCTGGGTTGCCTAGTTGATCCGCTAAACCGTCACCAATTGTGTACGGAAGAACAAAATAACCATCGGCTAGACCTTGCATTAGAGCACTTGCGCCTAAACGATTCGCACCATGGTCAGAGAAGTTTGCTTCACCTATTGCGTAGAGACCAGGGATTGTTGTCATCAGGTTGTAGTCAACCCACACGCCACCCATTGTGTAATGGATCGCGGGATAAATGCGCATTGGTACTTCGTAAGGGTTTTCACCAGTAATGCTTTCGTACATGTCGAAAAGGTTTCCGTATTTTGCGGAAATGGCATCTTGGCCGTCTCTTTCAACAGCTGCAGAAAAATCTAAGTAAACCCCATTTTTTAATGGGCCCACTCCATGCCCTTGATCAACTACATTTTTAGCGTTTCGGGAAGCAACATCTCTTGGGACTAAGTTGCCGAAAGCTGGGTACCTATTTTCTAGATAGTAATCTCTTTCATTTTCGGGGATTTCGTGGGCGGGTCTTGAATCGTCGAATGCTTCCGGGACCCATATGCGTCCGTCGTTACGGAGTGATTCGGACATTAGAGTCAATTTTGATTGAAAATCATCACTGGCAGGAATGCAAGTTGGATGTATTTGCGTGTAACAGGGATTTGCGAAAAAAGCTCCACGACGGTGAGCTCTCCATGCAGCAGTGACGTTACTCATCATTGCATTAGTTGAAAGGAAATAAACATTTCCGTAACCACCAGTTGCCAAAACAACAGCATGGGCTGAATGAGGGATGACTTCACCGGAAAGCAAGTCACGTGTAACTATTCCGCAAGCTTGGCCGTCTTTGGTTACTACATCAAGTAATTCTGCACGAGTGTGTAATTCAACACTCCCTGCTGCGACTTGACGCATCATTGCTGAGTAAGCGCCTAATAGAAGTTGCTGTCCGGTCTGACCTCTTGCATAAAAAGTTCTAGAAACTTGAGCACCGCCAAAAGAGCGGTTGTCTAAGAGGCCTCCATACTCTCGAGCGAAAGGAACTCCCTGAGCTGTTGCTTGGTCGATGATGTTGGTTGATACTTCTGCAAGGCGATGCACATTGGCTTCTCTAGATCTGTAGTCACCGCCTTTAATTGTGTCGTAGAAAAGTCTGTAAACAGAGTCGCCATCATTTTTATAGTTTTTTGCAGCATTGATCCCGCCCTGTGCAGCGATACTGTGCGCTCGACGAGGACTGTCATGAAAAGTAAACGCTTTGACTTTGTATCCGAGTTCCCCTAGAGAGGCAGCAGCAGATGCACCTGCTAGACCAGTACCGACAACAATAACGTCGAATTTTCTTTTGTTATTTGGGTTCACAAGGTTCATTGAGAATTTGTGATTTTCCCATTTATCTTCTAATGACCCCTGTGGCACTCGAGAATCAAGTACAGCTTTGTTTTTAGTTTCCATATTTAGTGATCCTCTAGTTGTTCTGTAAGACATGCCAAAATTTCATCAGTGTCTCCCATACTTACTTGGCATAGGCGTTCATCTTCATCTATCAGATTTGCCTGTGTCATGATTGGAAAGCTTAGATTTCCCAAAAGTATTAATCCTGCGAAACTTGCAGCAAACCCTTTTCGAAGATGGTTGTATTTTGGGTTGTTTATTCCCAAGCTTTGAAACATGGACCAAGCTCCATGAAAGATATGCCAAGCTAAAGCCATGTTTGCTATTACATAAAAAATTGCGACTGGTATTCTTGAAAGTGAAGAGTAGAGGTTGTGGTAGGGGTCGCCAGGAACAAAATCATCACCTAACCACCATCCCCAAGTTAAATCTGCAAGGTGATAGACAAGAAATAAAGCAATTATCGGTCCGGTCCATCTCATCGTCCGGCTCGCATAACTTGCAGCTATGTATTCTCTTCCACCTTCATATTTCTTTTCCCCGCCTGTAAGAGAAGCATTCTGACTGGATTTTCTACTCATTTCTTTCAAAGTGATAGCTGAATGGAGATGCAGCGCAAACATCACCATCAGACCCAGTCTCAATAACCAAAGGACTAGTGATCTTGGGAGTATCCCGCTACCAAGGTTTCTAAGAGCTTCTGCGTACTCATGCATTTTCGCAGGGCCTTCATAAACGTGAAGATTTCCGATCATATGAATTAAAGCGAAACCTAAAAGACCTATACCAGTTGCAGCCATAACCCATTTTCTGCCAACAGCAGTCTGATAAAGATTTAAAGGAAAAGGCCATTCGCGGCGGCGTTCGCGAATCGGTTTCACTCTGTATCGTTGACTAGTTGTTTGGTTCATAGTGTCTCCGGACCCAAGCCGGTTTATCTGGGCAAAGCAACATCATAAACGCTACCTGAGAGTACCTCGCAGTGCATCGATCCATGCAAAAGGTCACATTATAGTTTTTTCTTACAAGAGGCTTAGTTGAAAAAATGTTTTGGATCAAAGAAAGATTCACATAAAAAATTTATATTCAAATGGTTTTGGTATTTAAATGACGCAAAAGGATCGCTAGGGTGCCGCCATGGGTAATTTGTTTTCAAAAAATAGGAAAATGCAAATACCATCCACTTTAGGTGAACTCAAATCTAGTGGTTGGGAATCAGTTCCAGTAAAAGAAGAACTTAGAAGAAATCTGGTTGAAAGAATTCGGAACGGTGATTCATTATTTTCAGGAGTGCATGGCTACGAAGAGACTGTTATGCCGCAATTAGAAAATGCGATACTTGCGGGGCATGATGTAATTTTTCTTGGAGAAAGAGGACAAGCCAAGACTCGTTTGATACGAGGATTAATTGAATTACTAGATGAGTGGATGCCAATAGTCAAAGGGTCAGAAATAAATGATGACCCTTATTCACCGGTATCTAAACACGCTAAAGATTTAGTAAATGAATTAGGACTAAGTACTCCCATCGAATGGGTGCACAGGGATGTTCGTTACGGAGAAAAATTAGCAACTCCTGATACTTCAATAGCTGATCTGATTGGTGAAGTAGACCCGATCAAAGTTGCTGAAGGTAGATACCTTTCAGACGAATTAACTCTTCACTATGGATTGGTGCCACGAACAAATCGAGGACTATTTGCGATTAATGAGCTTCCAGATCTAGCGGAAAGAATCCAAGTGGGGCTTTTAAACGTTTTAGAAGAAAGAGACGTCCAAATAAGAGGTTACAAAATCAGACTTCCTCTCGACGTTATTTTATTCGCGTCAGCCAATCCTGAGGATTACACCAATCGAGGTCGGATAATCACACCCCTTAAAGATCGTTTTGGTTCGCAGATCAGAACTCATTATCCAATTGAACCGGAAATTGAAATGGACATAGTTGAACAAGAAGCATCTATTCCATCAGTTGGGGAACTGGAAGTGAATGTTCCAGATTTCATGACCAGAGTGATAGCAGTTTTGACGCACGAAGCACGTAACAGCCCTCATCTGAATCAAAGATCTGGGGTGTCAGTTCGAATGAGCGTGACCAATCAAGAAGCAATGGTTGCTAATTCTGTTAGACGTGCATTGCGGAACAAAGAGAAAGAAGCTGTTCCGAGGATTTCCGATTTGAACGCTTTGATTGCTGCAACTGCCGGCAAAGTAGAAATTGAAAGTCTTGATGAAGATCGTGATTCTGAAATTGTTAATCAGTTATTAAACGAAGCTGTATTGAATGTTTTCCGAAGTATTGTTCCTGCCGAATTGCATCAGCCAATAGTTGAAGCTTTTGAAAATTTGGAAGGAATTTCAACTGGTGAAGACGTCGTATCAGATGACTATGAGAATGTAGTAAATTCTGACCTCCCTGCTCTTAAACCAGCCGTTCAAGCAGTTTTAGAAGGTAGCACTTCGAATGGCTCAGCGATGACAGCCAGCGCTGTTGAGCTGATCCTTGAAGGGCTTCATTTGTCTAAGAGATTAAA
>MPLT02099523.1_pt1 | contig 88634 bp, 86 predicted proteins | sample 1617391 | NCBI WGS metagenome assembly MPLT02 (sample SAMN05944800, study PRJNA350692) | marine metagenome | biome: marine; feature: ODZ; material: water; isolation source: 70 m water sample filtered on 0.2 um supor filter | place: Pacific Ocean | collected 2012-04-08 | depth 70m m
CTTATAGAACGACATTTGTGCCTCGACATCTGAGCAGCATCAGCATCAGCATCAGCATCAGCATCAGCATCAGCATCAGCATCAGCATCAGCATCAGCATCAGCATCAGCAAAATATCGAGGTTTTCCAAAGAAAGTAAGAATGACTTGACGTGTCATATAGAAAGCTGTCAAAAGTGCAGTTAATATTCCCACAACCCAAAGTAGAGGGCTCTTATCCCATGCAAAGGCAAGGATTTCATCCTTAGACCAAAAGCCCGCAAAAGGCGGAACACCTGCAATTGCTAGCCATCCAACAATAAAGGTTCCAGCGGTAATTGGCATTAACGATCGGAGACCTCCATAACGCCTAAGGTCCTGTTCACCGTCCATGCCGTGAATGACTGATCCAGCACCGAGAAAAAGCAAAGCTTTGAAAAAGGCATGTGTGATCATGTGAAAAATTGCTGCTGTGTAGGCACCACAACCAACTGCCAAAACCATGTAACCCAACTGGCTAACGGTCGAATACGCGAGAACTTTTTTAATATCTGTTTGTGCGACTGCTATAGAAGCTGCAAATAAAGCTGTTCCAGCCCCAACCCAAGCAATTAGCCCAGTCGACCAGGCTGAAGCTTCAACCATGATTGGATTTACTCTGGTTAATAAGTAAACACCAGATGTAACCATTGTCGCAGCATGGATTAAAGCTGAAACCGGAGTTGGACCAGCCATTGCATCCGGTAACCATAGATATAGAGGGAATTGTGCCGATTTACCCATCGCCCCTACAAAAAGCATCAGAACTATAAAAGTGGTTGTACTTTGAGCTATTTGGTTTGAGCCTAGGACATCGAAAATTTCTAAATACTGAAGAGAACCAAAATTGAAGAAAATAAGAAACATAGCGACCATAAATCCCCAGTCTCCAACTCGATTCGTTATAAATGCTTTCTTACCTGCAGTTGCATTCTCTGGATCGTTAAACCAAAACGAAATCAAAAGGTACGAACAAGCTCCTACGCCTTCCCATCCCAAGAAAGTCAATAGAAGATTGTCTCCTAATACGAGCATCAGCATTGAGAAAGCAAACAAATTTAAATATGTAAAAAATCTATTGAAATCTGAATCGCCATGCATATAACCAATCGAATAAAGATGGATTAACGTACCTACTCCCGTAATAAATAAACACATCGTCAGTGACAATGGGTCGGCTAGAAAACCTACGTCGACTTTAAAATCTCCAGCTGGAATCCAATCAAACAAAGTAACAACTGACTGTCGATTTTCATTTTCTTCTAAAAGCATTCCGACGAAAACAATCAGAGCCGATAAAAAAGAACCTGCCATAGCAAACGTTCCAATCCATCCTGCAATAGGTTCCTTTGCTGATCTACCTATAAAAATTAACGACAAAAATCCTAGAAGAGGGAAAGCAGGTATAAGCCAAACGAGATCAATCATTTTCATCCACCCAAAATCTTTAAATCATCTGCATTAGCCCTAGATCGTCTTCGCATAATTGCAACTACTAGTGCTAAACCCACAACCACTTCGGCTGCTGCTACAACTAACACGAAAAAAACAGCTAACTGGCCACCCAAGTCATTTAGGTGAGAACCAATACTCACAAAAGTAATATTTACTGCATTTAGCATTAATTCGATACACATAAACATGATCAGGGGGTTACGTCGTACTAAAAGACCTGTAGCGCCAATTGAAAATAGAACTGCGGACAACGACAAATACCAGGTAGTTGTAATAATCATTCTTTACCTGTCTCTTCTAGTTCGTCATCTAAAACGTCATCTCCCTGTTCTTCTGAGGTCGATATCAATAAACCCTTTGGGCGGGTTGAAAGAACAACTGCCCCAACGACTGCAACTGTCAACAAAAGTGCAGTCAGCTCTACCGAAAAAACTTGCTTTGAAAACAATGCTTCCCCTAAGAGTTTTGTGTTATCAGCAGCATCTCCAATTGGAATGTTTGCTTCTTGAATCACTGTGGGGCTCCCAACAGCAGCAATCAAAACAGTCAAAATAATTCCAAAAATCGAAACTCCAAGAACTACAGCTAAAGGTCTTTGACCAGAAATTGGTTCGACTCGTAAATCTTCAGCACGATCAACTCCTAGCAAAGTAATTACAAAAACAAAAAGAATTACAATCGCTCCGGCGTAGACAATTACTTGTATCGCAGCAAGGAAAGTTGCTTCTAACAGAACGAATAAAACTGCTACCCCAAATAAAGTCTGAACCATAAATAAAGCTGAGTGAACAGGGTTGTTTGAAAGTATGACTCCTAATGCTCCACTTAAAATAACAGCAGCACTAATTAAAAAAACAACAGTTTCCATTACGTTCCCTCTTCTTGAGGTTCTGAATCACTCTGACCTATTTCAGCTTTACGAATTCCATAACCCAAATCACCTGACCAGGCGATTTGGCCTTCATAAGAAGCATCTCCATTTGGTGAAGTCGCTCTTAACCATCCAGATGTCAAAAGGTCTTCACCTTCACGCCAATCTTCCCATGGTAATTGTTTAGGTTTGCCAGACTCTGAATCAACTAAAAGTTCATCTTTCGTATAAATGGCATCATTTCGATTTGTAAAAGAGAATTCAAACATTTTGCTTTCGGTGATTGCCCCCGTCGGACAGGCTTCAACACAAAGATCACAATGAATGCATCGCAAATAGTTGATCTCATAAACAAAACCGTAACGCTCTCCCGGAGATACTGGATTATCACTAGGATTATCTGCACCTCTTACGTAAATACAATTTGCTGGGCAAACACCAGAACAAAGTTCACAACCTATGCACTTCTCCATTCCATCTTCATACCTTCCAAGCACATGCCGTCCATGAAGCCTCTCAGGTTTTTCACGTTTTTTTGATGGATAAGGAGTCGTTACACGGGTTTGAAAAATTTGCCTAAATGTAACCAAGAAACCCTTCAAATAACTCATAGTTCTGTCCCCTCAGATATTTCAGAGAGGTCTGCAGCATTAATATTTGAATCCCTAGCTTTTTTGATTGCTCCATTAAGCAACAAGGCAGCCAATGAAAGAACTAACAAACCTATTGGCACTACAAAAAAAGTTGACCAACCTCTGTCTTCTCCAATGTTTAAGGCAGCTATTAGAAGAAACCACCCTAAAGAAGCAGGTATAAGCAATTTCCAACCTAAATCCATGAGTTGGTCATACCTCAACCTTGGGAGAGTCGCGCGAAGCCAGACAAAAGTGAATAAAAACGCCAACACTTTTAAAAAGAACCAAAGTATCGGCCATACCCATGAAATTTGTTTTATTAGAATTGGACCGTTTGGTCCGCCAAGGAAAAGAGTTACAGCTATTGCGGACATGGTAATCATGTTCATAAATTCTGCGAGAAAAAATAAAGCAAAACGTATAGAGCTGTACTCGGTGTGGAAGCCTCCAACAAGTTCTTGTTCTGCTTCAACCAAATCAAAAGGTGGCCTATTAAGTTCAGCTGTTCCTGCAATCACAAAAATCACAAACGGAATTACTCCTGTTGCGACTAGGTTCCAGTTCCAAGTCGCTTGGCCTGCGACTATGCCGCTTGTTGAGAGAGTTCCTGAAGACAAGAAAACTGTTGCCATTGCAAGACCTAGAGCGGCTTCATAACTGATCATCTGGGCGGACGCTCTGACCGAACCTAATAGGGGATACTTTGAGCCTGATGACCAGCCCGCAAGCATGACGCCATAAACAGCTATAGAAGAAAGAGCAAGAAATAGAAGAACTCCTACTGGAGGGTCAGCTACTTGCAAAAGAGTTCTATGCCCAAAAATGGAAACTGTTCCATCTCCACCATTTGTAAAGTCACCACCGATTGGGACGATTGCAAAAGATAAAAAAGCTGGCACCAGAGAAAGGTAAGGCGCCAATCGGAAAACAACACGATCTGCTCGTGCAGGCAACAAGTCCTCTTTGAAGAACAGTTTTATTCCATCCGCCAAAGTCTGCAATATCCCCCATGGGCCTGCTAATGAGGGCCCCACGCGGTTATGCATGTCTGCAACGACTTTCCTTTCAAACCAGATCACAAGCATTACTGAAACCATTAGCAATGCAAAAGCAAGTACAACTTTTAATAACATCACAGCAACTATTGAAAATCCAATATCTGAACTGAGAAGCGGATCAGAAGCAATAATCATCATGTTTTCTCAATCTTCAAATCATTTACCGGTAATGAAGAATCGATAAGTTTTCGAATTTCGGGACCCTCTTGATTCCAAAGAACATGAATGGTTCCGCTGGTTGTGTATGGATCGGGTATAAGTCTGGTTCTAATTTCGCCTTTTGAACCAATTAAACGAACTAACGATTCAGAATTAACTCCAATCTTTTCCATATCTTCTGGATTAACTTTTATCTGACTTCCAGGTGCAAGTTCCTTAAGCGCTGAACTATGTGCGGCAAGAACTCCTTTGTCATACATGCTTCTTGTCGCTATCAGTCGAAAAGAATTAGCCTTTTGTTTAGGGATCTTCACTGAAGTTACTTCCACTTTTCGTAAATCTCTATTTAAAACGACTCCTTCTTTATCAATTTGTTCAACTTTTGTCAGGTCAAGATCTTTATGTAAACCAGAAACCAAAGAAATCTCTTCACACAACTCTTTGAATGTAAAAGGTCCTAAATCAGGATCAAAATACTGAACTAGGTCTAAAGCAATCATCCAGTCTGGTCTAGCTGTCCCAGGAGGTGTGACACTTCTCCTTATCGGACTGATTCGACCCTCAAGGTTAGTAAATGTCCCGTCTATCTCTGTGGTGGTAGCAGCTGGCAAAATAATATCGGCTTGACGCACACTATCTGTTGCAAAAATATCAACTGCGATTACTGTTCCGATTCTCTCAAAAGCTTCTTGAACTAATTGACAATCAGGAAAATCCATTAGTGGATCGGCTCCCAAGAGCACTAGAACGTCTATTTGTCCGTTGATTGCAGATTCAAGTATCTCTCGAGTATGAAATCCTCTATGACTAGGGAGTGTTGGCCAACGACCTTGTAGTTGTTCTGATCCTTCTTCCAATCCACATCTTCCAGGTAACAAGCCAGGAGAAAGGCCCATATCTATTGCACCATTTATATTTCCTCTTCTTAATAAAGGTAAAAAAGTGGCTTCTGGTAAGTATTCCTGCAGTGCAATAGCTCCGTCTTCCAAAATTGAAGATGACTCTGCTAAAGAAGTCCGGCCTACTAAAACAGAAACTGACTTACTATTATTAATAATCTTTCCAGCATCTTTTATCGCTTTAAGAGTCTCTTCATCTAATTCGCAAGATTTACCAGACAATGCTTTTACTGCCTCAAAGGTTTTTCCTGGCGGAATTCTTACTGAATAGGTAGCCAATTTCGAAAGTCCAGTTTTTGTTGGTGTAAGTTCAATCAGTTTGCATTGGTCATTAACAACAGCATGTCTTACACGTAAATAGAGAGAACCTAACTCTTCTTTCGGATCAGCTCCTAGGAGAAGAATTACTCCACCGGGTTTACAAGTTTCATCTATAGTCGACGCATTCAAACTGAGAAGCACTTCTGGTGAAAACCCATCGTCGAGTTGAGCATCGACGTTATCGGTTCCGATTATCCCTTTTGCAATTTTACTCCAGACATACTGAGCCTCATTAGTTAAACGGGATCCACCAATAACAGCTATTCGTTCGGGAGTAGTTTCTTGAAATGCAGTAACACATTTTTCATAAGCTTCAGCCCATGAAGTAACCACAAACTGATTTTTTTTACCTGAAGCTGACTCATCAATTACCAGCGGTTCACTCAGTCTTTTATCACTTGAATATGACTCGAATATGAATCTTTCTTTATCTGTTAGCCAACCCCAGTTAACAGAATCAGAATCAACACCTGTAAAACGCAAAACCTTGTCCCGTGACTCTTGAACAGAAACTCTGTTTCCAAGACTGTCGAAAGTACTTGTAGATTCAACTTCAGTTAAATCCCATGGCCTTGCCTTAAATCTAAAAGGAGCAGCTGTCAAAGCCCCTACCGGACATATCTGAACAGTGTTTCCACTGAAATAAGAACTAAAGGGTTGATCTGGATATGTATTAACTTGAGTCTTATTTCCTCTGTCAATAAAATGTATTAAAGCATCTCCAGCGACTTGATCAGCAAAACGTGTGCATCTATCACAAAGAACACATCTTTCACGATCTAGAAAAACGTTCTCATTAACTGGAATGGGTTTTCTGTACGTCCGTTTTTCTTCGATAAATCGGCTCTCTCCAGCTCCAAAAGCCATCGTCTGATCTTGTAAAGGGCACTCTCCTCCTTTATCGCAAATCGGACAATCAAGAGGGTGATTCACTAATAGGAATTCAAGTACTCCTTCTTGTGCTTTTTGAGTTTTTTCGGATTGAGTATCTACAACCATTTCATTAGTGCACTCAATCATGCAAGATGGTTGAAGAGCAGGTCCCCTACCTGTGTCTATTTCTACTAAACACATTCGACACATCCCAACAGGTTTCATACGTGGATGATGACAAAATCTCGGGATATACGTTCCGCTTCTCTCACAGGCATCTATTAACAATTCACCAGGTTTTGCCATTACTTGTTTTCCGTCAACCGTTATCGAAACTGCAGTTTCGTTAGACCTAACATCTGTCATGTAGCTACCTCTTCAACATCTAATGACAAAGGAATAGGATCACGTCTTGTGATGAGAGATTCAAACTCACTTCTAAATCTTCTTATCGCAGACACAATTGGGGCTACAGAAGAAGGTCCTAATGGGCAAATTGTTGTTTGCTTAGGAGGAAACGGAACCGCCTCCAAACCTTCATCTGGATAAGACGCAGCTGGATAGGGGCCAGGGCTTATGTTGTCACCTATATCTAAAAGCAAATCTATGTCCGAAGGCCTTCCGTCGCCATTCAAGATTCTTTGTAGAATTTTTTCTTCCCACGTAGTTCCTTCTCTACAAGGAGAACACTTCCCACAAGATTCGCGAGCAAAAAATCTAACAACATTCAAACAGGCTTTTACTGCATCTGTTGTTTCATCCATAACAACGATTGCGCCAGAACCTAGCATTGAACCTGCAGCACCTACAGCACTTGCTTCGAGTGGTAAATCTAGTTGTTCTTTAAAAAACCACGGAGCTGAACCTCCACCTGGTATAAACATTTTCAATTCATTGTCATCTCTTATACCCCCACAAAAATTGTCTCCATAAAAAAGTTCCCTAAAGGTAGTTACTCCATGTTCGACCTCATAAACGCCAGGTCGTTTCACATGACCAGAAATTGCAAACATTCGAGTTCCTGGCGACGATTCTGATCCAAATTCTTTATAGGCAGAAGCGCCATTATTATTAATAATCCATGGAAGATTAGAAAGGGTTTCAACATTATTCACAATCGTCGGCTTCCCATATAAACCTATTGCGGCTGGAAAATAAGGAGGCTTTAAACGTGGCATTCCACGCTTACCTTCAAGACTTTCTATTAACGCTGTTTCTTCTCCAACTATGTATGCCCCTGCGCCCCAATGCATCACTACGTCAACAGAAAATTTAGTATCCAGAACATTTTTCCCTATATAACCAGCTTTATAAGCTTCATCAAGTGCGATCGCTATCCGTTCTTGCGCCAAAGCCATTTCGCCTCTGACATATAAAAAAGCTTGAGACAACCCAAGTGCATAGCAGGCAATCAAAACTCCTTCGATTAACTGATGGGGATCCCTTTCCATTAACAAACGATCTTTGTAAGTGCCTATTTCACTTTCGTCTCCATTAACTACTAGATACCGAGGCCATACTCCCTCTGGAGGGAATCCCCATTTAATTCCTGCAGGAAAACCAGCACCTCCACGCCCAAGAAGACTGGCTTCTCTAACTTCATCATGAACTTGACTGGGTGAGAGATTAAGTGCTGACCTCAAACCTTCATAACCATCTGTCGATAAATACTTTTCAAGCGTAAAAGAATCTGTATGTTTGAAACGACTTGTAATAAGTTTTGGACCCTTGTTTTCGACGAAACCAGGTGCATGTTTTACGTAATCAGACTGTAAAGAAGATTCGTTCATTTAAACACTCTCTTCAATCCAATTTGGAGGACCTTTTATTTCCTCTGGGTGTTTAATTCCCGCACAACGTGATTTAGGTATCTGTTGACGAACCCTGCTTAAAGTTCCATGCTCTGGCATTACTCCTTGATCATCAGCAGAGCCTTTAGACAAAGGACTTTCACCTGCTCTTAGATCTACAACAACTTCATCAAAAAGTTCTTTTGTTGCCCGATGGAAATAACGGTAATTAACTGTGAAACAAGGAGCCTCTGTACACGCTGCGACACACTCAGCTTCTTCAAAAGTGAAAAGTCCATCTTCCGTTATGCTTCCTTCTTCTACACCCAGAGATGTTTTCACATGTTCAAGAAGTTCATCTGCACCTGATAATTGGCAAGATATATTCGTACATACTTTGATTAAATAACGTCCAACCGGATGGAACTTAAACATTTCATAAAAAGTTCCCGTGCCTAATACTTCTACCGATGTTGTATTAGTGAGTTCTGCAATTTGTTGCATTGCAGGCTTAGTTATCCAACCTTCTTGTTCTTGGGCTAGATGCAACAACGGTATTAGTGCAGACCTAGCCACTGGGTATCGGTCAACAATATCTCTCGCGATTACTTCATTCTCTTCATTGAAAAAACCCATTATCTATCAACTTCCCCCATAATCGGGTCAATAGAAGAAATCACAGCCACTGCATCTGCAATTAGTCCGCCTCTCATTAAGTGCGGCAAAGTTTGTAAATTTACAAAACTTGGTCCTCTAATATGCATACGGTAAGGATTAGGACTTCCATCAGAAACTAGATAGCAGCCCAATTCTCCTCTAGGTGATTCAACTGCAGCATAAACTTCACCAGGAGGCACATGGAAACCTTCAGTGAATATTTTGAAATGATGTATTAACGCTTCCATTGACTCGTCAATACGAGCGCGTGGCGGAGGTGTGATTTTTTTATCTTGAATTCGATAATCACCTGATGGCATCAGATCCAAAATCTGTTCAACTATTCTCAATGATTCACGAACTTCATTTAATCGAATAGCAAAACGATCAAAAGAATCACCATGGGTTCCTACAATTACATCAAAATCAACTTGATCATAGGCTAGATAAGGTTCATCTTTTCTTAAATCCCAGTCATAACCAGTTGATCGGAGTATCGGTCCTGTTGCTGATAAAGCAATTGCCTCAGAGGTATTTAATGAACCTACACCTTGAAGTCTTTTCTGAAAAAGTGGTTGACCTGTTAATAAGTCATCATATTCATCAAGCCTCGGTGGAATTATTTCTAAAAGATTTCTTAGATCAGCTTGCCAACCATCATGTAAATCGACTGCTACTCCGCCTGGCCGGATGTAATTGTGATTCATTCTTAAACCAGTGACTTTTTCAAAAAATCTAAGTACTTCTTCTCTTTCACGCCATCCATAAATCATCATCGATACTGCGCCAAGATCCATACCGTTTGTTGCTTGAAAAAGTAAATGCGAACTGATTCTGTTCAACTCACACATAAGCATTCGTATCCACGTTGCTCTAACAGGTACTTCAATCTCTAAAAGTTTTTCCACTGCTAAAGAAAATGCAAGCTCTGTAAAAAGTGGGGAGGCGTAATCCATTCTTGTGACATTGGTCGAACCCTGCGTATATGAAAGTGTCTCAGCGGTTTTTTCCATGCCTGTATGCAAGTAACCAATTACGGGTTTTGAACGTTCAACCGTCTCACCCTCCAATTCCAATATAAGTCGAAGAACTCCATGAGTTGAAGGGTGCGAAGGTCCCATATTAAGAATCATCCGAGTTTCTTCCGATGGATCTGAAGTCTCAGTAATTTCATTTTTAGTTTTAGAAGTAGCGTCAGACTCACTTATCCTCAACACTGCACTACCTTCGCGAAGACAAACCCTTTCATCGTTGCATAAAGCAGATAAAGACTGGTTGCTTGTCTCCGTAACTTCGGGAGTCATCGTTTTGCCTTGCTAGCTTTGAACTGAACAGGTATTTGTCCGACAGAAAAATCTTTTCTTAAAGGATGACCTACCCAATCTTCTGGCATAAGAATTCTGGTCGGATCAGGGTGGTCAGAGAAGCTAATACCGAACATGTCAAAAACTTCACGTTCCATTGATTCCGTTCCTGGATACAAATCAAATAGAGATGGAACTACAGGGTCTTCTTCCTGGATTTGTACTCTCAGACGTAAACGTTCTCGAGTTTGATGATTGATCATTGAGATTACGATCTCAAAGCGTTCCGGGTTTACATTTTCTGGTAGATCTGCGCGAGTCGGAAAAGACAAGTAATCAACCGCCGTCAAATCAACGACCATATTAAAGCCTTCTTGTTTTAACTCTGTAGCTAAATCAATGAGCTCTTCAACTTTTGGATGCAGAACCTTTTGACCAAACGTCTCAACAGTTGGAACATTCACCGAGACTCCAATTCAACAGGCTGCATTATTTCAGTTGGTGATCCAGTGATCTCTATCGCCGCACCTCCGGAATTTTCCTTACGTCTGCGAGTTAATTCACCTGTTTCTATTTTTTCATGTAAAGTCAAAATTGCATTCATAAGAGTCTCTGGGCCTGGTGGGCATCCAGGTGCATAAACATCGACAGGTACTACTTGATCCACTCCCTGGACAATCGCATAATTGTTGAACATTCCTCCAGAAGATGCACAAACCCCCATCGATATAACCCATTTTGGTTCCATCATTTGGTCATAAATTTGACGGAGTATTGGAGCCATTTTCTGGGAAACGCGTCCCGCGACAATCATCAAATCTGCTTGTCTAGGAGAAGCTCTAAAAACTTCCATTCCATATCTGGCTAAATCGTAATGTGCAGCTCCCGTGGCCATCATTTCAATAGCACAACATGCCAAACCGAAAGTCGCAGGCCAGCAACTCCGTGCCCGGGACCACTTAACAAGATTTTCAATCCGCGCAGTTATGAAGTTATGTTCAAGACCTTCTAAACCTTCTCCGTTAACTTTCGCAAGATCTCCGATTAGAGGTACTCGTACCATTAATTACTCATCTCTCGATTTTCAAAACTTTCTTCAGTGAAGTCACGGCCTTCTTGACCTACTTTGCGAACTCCAACACGACGGACTGTGTTTGAAACATTTCTTGTTAAAGAAACAACTTCATCTTTTGGTTTTAGTTGTTTGTTTGGACCCCACTCAAGTGCTCCTTTACCAATTAAATAAATGAACGATTCAAAAACTGCCAGAGCAAAAATAAAAACTGCTACTAAACCAAAAAGTCCCAAAGATCTATGTGATAAAGCCCAGGGATAGAAAAAAATTATCTCTATATCAAAAACTATAAAAATCATTGCAACTAAATAAAAACGAACTGGGAATCGTTCATTCGGATTTTCTTCTGCTGGAATAATTCCACATTCATATGGGGCTTGCTTACGATCATTCGGGCTACGCGGTGCTAACAAGCGAGAAGCTACAAAGCTGATAGCAGCAAACAAAACCGCTAGAACAAATAAAGCTACAACTGGAAGATATTGACTAGTCAAATGAGCACCTCCGATTATTTGAGAAGACAGGCTGGGTTATCTTCATCGTTCTACTCGGTCGAAGATGCGAATTCTTGTCTTTTCGCCATTAACTCTTTATCTCTTACATGCAGCCAGTAACAGAGAGCTAGAAAAATAATAAACGACCCAATAGTTACTAAAGCCGGTCGAAGCCTTCTTGTGCCAAGATCACGAACCATTATTGTGGAAACAACAGGCTCATCTTGATCAATAACTGGTCTTGGCGGTGCCATACCAGGAATTGAAGGTTGATCTACCACTCTTTGAAATTGCACAACTGCATATCTGATTGGATGTGTTATTCGTGCAGTGTTAGTCACCCAAAGACTTATCCTGTCCCATCTATTCGGATTATCCTTAAGCTCTGGCTTCCCACCATAGGTATAAGAGTCAAGAACTTTGAAATCAGAAGTACTTCCAAACCCAAGATCTGATTGCGCTAAAATATCAGCGATAGCCTGCGCTTGCGCATCGCCTGATTCTGCTGTTGATAAAAGACGCCATCCATTAAAATCATCAAGACCGTAACTCTTAATCAAATTAGGTGATACAGCAGATAATTCCGAATGAGTTATCGTCTCATTTCTTAACTGCTTGTCAGCTTGTATTTCAGCTAAATCTTCCAAACTTAGTTCTGGATAGTCTGACTCAGTTGGCAGTTTGTTGAACTCTAAGTTTGCAATCTCGTCTTGAGACTGCACAACCATTTCGTAAGCAGATAAAAGATCCTCTGGATCGGGCAAATCCCGTGCCTCTATCAAAGCACTTGATTTAAGGTCACCAACATTGATATCAATCGTTCTCCAACTCGGATCTGCTCCCTTCCATCCAGAACCATATAGCCACCAACTGATTCCCAGAATTGTCATAAATCCCATAAGCCCAGCCAAGGTCACTAAAGTACTAAGTCGCGCACCTGAATTAGTTGCCATTATCAACCAAACAGAACCAATCAATACGACCGTACCTACTGCTACTACAAGTATCCCTCTTACTTCAAGGTCCCAAGAAATGCCGCCTAATGTTGTAAGGAGATCCATCACTACATGCTCCTTTCGTAAGCAACAACCGCATCAATTTGTTCTTGAGTTAACACTCTGCTTCGTGTAACAGTTCCGACCACATCTAGATCATCTGTTCTTCCACCAAATCCAGGCATCCCTCCTGATCCCATTCTTGCATTTCCATAACCAGCACCCAGCTCGGATCCTGAATGGATGAAATTTGCCTGTCGTTCAGGTGTAGAAAAATGAGTTTCTACTCCACTCAAGCTAGGCCCCACATGACCTGCTCCTGGCCTGTAGCTATTTAATATCCCAGACTCAACTAGTTTCGGCCATTCTGCTATTAATGCATCTACATTCTCAACGCTAGTAGCCCCATATGAAAACCCTGGTGTATGGCATCGAGCGCACCCATGTGCACCCTGTCCTGCTTGATTATTAAAGATCAATTCCCCGTAAGCCAAGTAATTATTGCTTGAAGGTAATGAAGCTTCCTTCAACCATTCATCTATAGCGACTTCGATTTCTTCAGTTTCTACAAGATTTGGATTGCTATCGATAATAATTCGTCTCGCGCCGTCTCTAATCCCACTCTCAACCTGTTCTTTCGTTTCTTCTGGATCGAGTTGTATTGACCTTAAATAAACAACCAACTGATGTATCTGTTGCTCGGTCATTGGACCTCCGCCTGGTAAACCCCATGCAGGCATGGGAGATCCTGGCCGCCCATAATTTAAAATATGAGTAACTTCAGATTCATCAAATCTGGACAAAACGCTCGTTAATGCTGGCGCTTTCCACTGAACTTGAGCAACAAACTGGCCATCGGCATCAGACAAAGTAAAGGAAGCGACACCTCCAACACCATTTGGGCCATGACACCCTGAACATGCTTCTTCGTAACTGTTAGATCCGCGACTTTCAAAACGCCCAACCCAACCTCTTGCAGCATTTTCTTGACGAGCAGGTTCCATTAGCCAATAAAGAGGGAGAACTAAAGCAGTTGCCGCAATCAAAACAAAAGACCATCCGAGGGCCTTATCCAAAATACGGGTTTCAAGTTCATCATCATCCGCATAGGGAACTCGGTTCGCCGCTAAATCAATTTCAGATCCGACCTCTTTTTTACCTATTCGAAAATTGAATAGTAAATAAATCAACATCCCAATTGCTACGACTACAGCAAGAACTAAACCAATTGTTCTTTGAGTATTAGCGAAGATAATTATTGGATTCACAAACTTCTCATCTCTCCACTAATGATCACTTTGGCCGATACAGTTCGGGCCTTCAGCTTCTTGACCTGTCGTATTTGTACCGATTGGTGGGCCTTGAATAATCGCACCTGTATTAACTGTGAGAACACCATCATTAACTGTTACAGCGAATCGATCCATACCACGGGGTGCTGGTCCGCCACGTTTTTCACCCACTTGGTTGTATTGGGAACCATGACAAGGGCATTCGAACCATTGAGATGAAACACAATTTGGAACTCTGCAACCTAAATGTGGGCATTTTTGATAGAGGGCAATTACACCTGCTTCAAAACCTTGATCCACCCCAGCAGCCATACCAGAAACTTCACTTGATGAATATGTGCTTCTTGCTTTTTCAACTGCACCGTTTGGATATGCAGTAATCCACATTCGCCCTTCAGGCTTATATAAAAACCCATTGTTAGCTTTAATCTCTGCAAGGATTTCAGGGATATTCCCAACTTTAATTTTTGAACCAAAACCACTTACTCCTTGTGGCCATAAGAAAGCTAACGAAGCCCCACCGAAACCTGCTATTGAAAGACCCATCATTCCGACTATTCCGCGATTAAAGAACTGTCTTCGTGAAACACCAACAGCCATAGGATCCGGTGCAACAAATGGTTCAGGAGGAACTGTCTCTACAATTTCTACTTCTTCGTCTTTCTGAGTTTCCAAAGCTGCTTGTTCAAATTCGCGACCTGTTAATCCTTCATCATCTGAAACCAAAGAAGGATTCGGCTTGTCGCGAAGACGTGCTTCTCTAGACAAACCAACAGCACGATGATCCCTTCTTCGCGAGGCGCCAAGAAGTACTAATGCTGCTAAAACAACAAGAATTATGGAAGCAATGATGGTTGCCATATCAAGCACCAAGACTTTTTTTGAAAAATAATTTAATAAGTAACATTTGCATCACAACTCGAAAAACAATCCGCCTTCCCAAGGGAAGACAAAGTTGAAACCAGGACCACGGAAAAAAGAACCGATCATTACTAAGACAGCCCAGAACATTAAATGAACTGTCATCAAAGAAATTGCAAACTTACGATGTTCAGGTTTGTTGGAAGGGTTCTTATCAATAAAAGGCGCCATGATTAATAAGAAAATCCCCATGCCAGGAATCGTTACCCCAGCGACCATTGGATGGAACATAGTTAATAACTCTTGAAGACCTAGGAAATACCAAGGAGCTTTAGAAGGGTTTGGCGTTCTATTAAAATCCGCTAATTCTAAAAGAGGTGCATTAACAACAATAGAGAAAAGGGTCGTAAAAAGAGTAATTGCTAAAGCTGATAGAAACTCGGCGATCAATAGATGAGGCCAGACATGAACCTTGTCAGTAGGAGTGGTTTTTACGTCTTGAATTGAACCAGCTTTGACAACGGTTAAAAGTCTCTGATTGTGGCCATCGGGACCTTCACCAGCTTGCGGGCCAGCTTGGCTTGGCGTGGCAATTGATGGATCTTCAGTTGGAGGTTGTTTAGAAGCCGGCACCCCTCGGTCAAGTAAATGGGCAGGAATTTTTTCATCCTTTGAGCTTGGGCTTTCCGATGGAGCACTAGTTGTAGTTTCAGTTTCATTCGTCTCATCAGCCGCAGAACCACCTTTAGCGGCTTCTGCTTTAGCTCGAGCTGCTTCAGCTCGTTTTCTTAAATGCTCTGGGATCTCAACCATTTCTTATCCTCGGCTTAAAGGGGTCCAGAAATTCCGCCATCTTTTCGGACACGCCAAAAATGAATAGCAAGAAAAATAACTAAAACAAAGGGCAACATCAATACATGAAGCGTGTACCAACGTAGAAGGGTATCAGTACCGATCTCCACGCCTCCTAGAAGAACAAACCTTACCTGTTCACCAAAAACAGGGGTATACCCCATCATATTTGTTCCAACTGTCACTGCCCAAAGAGCTAATTGATCCCATGGCAGCAAATAGCCGGTAAAAGACAACAGTAAAGTCAGCGTCAACAAAATTACACCAATGACCCAGTTAAATTCACGAGGAGGTTTATACGCCCCATGATAAAAAACACGAGCCATGTGTAAAAAAACCGTCAGAACCATTAAATGCGCTCCCCAACGGTGCATGTTTCTAACCAAAAGTCCAAAACCAACTGCTGTTTGTAAAGTCTGAATATCGTCCCATGCCTGAGCAGCAGTTGGACGGTAGAAAAACATGAGAAAAATTCCTGTGACCGTCAAGAAAATAAATAAGAAAAAACTCAAACCACCCAGACAAAGCGTGTAACTGACCTTTACAGCGTGACGTTTTACCTTTACTGGATGCAGGTGATACAAAACACTGTTCATGATTACATATGAACGATTTCTTGGACTATCCGTATAGCCTTTTCTAAAAATCGAACCAGGTCTAAAAATAGCAGTCCATGTCTGAGAATTTTGAACCTTTTCTCCTACCTGGCCTAATTTCTCTTTTAATGCCTGACCGGTGGCTTTATCACCGTTTGTCTCAGCCATTTATTTTGCTCCCTCTAATAATTTCTTAATTCTGTATTGAATCATGCCAGACGCATCCCATAACCATAACCATGACTTGTTGTTCTCTGATTAGCATCACCTTCTGGAGGTGCATCTGTTAATTTTCCTAAAATAATCACTCCTGTTGGACATCTATCGACACAGAGTGCACAACGAGTGCAAACATCATCATCGATAGTGAAAATTACATTGTCACTTGGATCTCTTCCTGGAATCTCTGTACCGACCGAATCGGCGACTGCATCTGGACTTACCATATGAATGCATTTCCATGGACAAATATCAACACAACCTTCACACATGATGCATTCTGCTTGATCTATATGAATGAATTGTTTTGGCTTAACAGCTGCTTCTAACCACTCGTTATCTACCTGATGTAAAACATAATCATCTACAAAAGTCGGGTGAGGTGGATTGGCATCGGTAACGCTCATATACCTATCCCTTCTTTTATAAGTGGCCTTCCATACTCAGATGTATCTTCCACTTGCTCTTTTTCGACTCCACGGTTCTGCCAATGTCTCCAGCAGACGACATTTCCAGCCAAAAAAATTCCGTAAATCAATACTGCAATAACATCACGTATCACTAAATAAGTCATAGTAAAAGGTAAAGCCCATTCAACGATTCCTTGCTCGCCTGTCCAAGGAAGTTCGGGGCCAACGATGAAACGATCAGGACGCCAATTTAACTCGCTATCAGCCCAAGTAAGCCACTGGTGAGGTACTACTCCATAGACCCAAAACAAAATAAAAAATACGTAAGTAGCAAAAAGCATAGCTTCGCCCCAGGTGAATTCTTTTTCAGCTGGACAGCGATTTAAGTATGCGTAGAAACCCCAAACAAGGATCACCGTTACGATTATCGACACGGCGAAAGCGACCATTCGAACTTTTCCTCTCTGGAGTCTTTTACTGGGTTTTTAATTACGAAAACTTTGTGAAAAATTGCACAAAGTCATATAACCATCTTACAGGTTGACCGAGTCTCGGGCGTACTCGCTACAACACTTTCCCGAAACACTTTGAAGTTTTTTAATACTTAAAAAACAAAAAATTCCTTCTCTGAATTCAAACTCAAACTAAAAATAAAATGGCTATCACCGTCATGTATACCTTCGTCACGGCTATCCTGCCGTCATCGGTTAAAAACTTTTAAACTTAGTACCTAGCACTAAACCGGAGAATAAATTGGTCGAAATACCAGAGCATCTTTTAAAGCGATCTAAAAGTGCACGTGAGAGAATGACAGGGCAAACCCCTTCGAAAGATGACTCATCAGAAGTAGATGAGTCACAAAGTGCTACACCTGCAGCTGAAATCGAATCACCAATTGAGGCCTCAACCCAAGAGAGTGAAAAAACCATTGTTGTTGTAGAGGATGCACCGTATGTCAGTGCCGCAAAAACAAGAAACAAGATTCCTTGGTGGGCAGCATCAGCTTTACTTTGCCTTCCAATTTGGGCGGTTATATATGTAGGAACTCTTGAACGTCCTGATGTTGAAGCTACAGGAGTGCTCCAGCATGGGGCGGAAATTTACGCTCAACGTTGTTCCTCGTGTCATGGCGCTAACGGCGGCGGTGGTGCCGGTTATAAGTTGAATGATGGCGAAGTAATGATTACGTTCCCTCATATCGAAGATATGGCTGAGTGGATAACAAAAGGTTCTGATGGTTTTGGCGTAGGTAATTCTTACGGTGACCCAGAAAGAGGTCGAATAGTAGCTGGAGGAATGCCAGCATTTGGAGACGTTCTCAATGCAGAAGAAATAATCAGTGTTGTTTTACACGAAAGAGCTGTTTTCGGAAATTCAGAAGACGCTGTAATTTTGGCAACTGAACTCGATCATATTATTGAAGCGGGTGAAATGAATCTCGAAATGTATTTTGATGCAGAAACTATAACTAGTTCAGAAATCGCTGAAATTTTTGAGGAAACTCATAATACGACTTCTTAAATAGAAATTTTGATCGAATGTCAGAAAAATCTTATGACTTGTTAGTAATCGGAGGCGGCCCCGCAGGCGCAGCCACCGCGTATTGGGCAGCAAAAGCGGGACTACATACAGCAATAATCGAAAAAAAGGTTTTCCCTCGGCAAAAAACTTGCGGTGATGGACTCACACCAAGAGCTGTTCATCAGCTGTCCGAAATGAATTTAAGTCAAGAGCTTAATAACTATCATAGATACGAAGGGCTCCGGGCTATCGCTCATAATAAAAGTATTGAAATGAAGTGGCCAGATCACCCCACTTTTCCTTCTTATGGGTATGTAGTAAGAAGATGTGATCTAGACACAATGGTGGTTGAAAATGCAGTAACCGCGGGTGCTGATTTTTTTGAAGGAATGGAAGCAATCAGTCCACTGGATAGAAGCAACATCGGCATTGAAGGCGCCTTGGCGTTAGACCACTCCAGTGGTGAAAAAATAGAATTTAAAGCAAAATTCATTGCAGTTGCTGATGGAGCAAACTCCCGATTTGGTAGATCATTAGGAAGTAACAGGAATAAAAAATACCCAATGGGAATGGCTATAAGAGGTTATTTCGAGAGCCCTTTAGACAAAGAACCATGGATCGAATCAGCCCTGGATGTTAAAGATAGGCACGGAAATTCAATGCCCGGATACGGCTGGATATTTCCGGTTGGGAATGGAACCATTAACGTTGGCATAGGTCTTCTTTCCACTTTTAGGGATTATAAGGATGTAAACACAACTCATCTATTTAATGAATTTGCATTAACTCTCCCTGACTACTGGGAAATAAATCCACTTACACCAATAGAGCCACCTACAGGTGGGCGCCTACCAATGGCAGGTTCGGTTGGACCAAAAGCAGGCCACAACTGGTTATTAGTCGGTGATGCTGCTGGCTCAGTAAATCCCTTTAATGGCGAAGGTATCGACTACGCATATGAAACAGGCCGATTAGCGGCTTCTCTTTTTACAGAAGCAAATGCTCAAAAAGACAACTCTATTCTTGCACGTTATCCTGACCTGCTTGATGAGGAATATGGCTTGTACTTCAAAGTGGCACGATTATTTGCGAAAATTATCGGTAATCCGATTTTAATTAAAGAGCTAACAAGAGTCGGAATGCGATCACAAACTTTAATGGAATGGGCGCTAAAAGTAATGGCAAATCTAATGAAGGAAAATGACAAGGGGTTAGATGAAGTTGCATACAGAACCATTGCCTCAATCGTTCGAATGATCCCCGAACAAAGAGTTAGCGACTAAAAGAATTGTTGTAATTTCTTAAAAGTTTGTTTTTTAATAGTTTTGAACTAATAAACCAGTGAGAATACCTATATGCATTCTTCTAGCAATAAAACCCAAATTTGGTCCAACCTCGAAGAACACTGCAATGAACTTTCTAAAAAGTCACTTATCGAACTTTTTAATGAAAATAAAAAAAGAGGGAGCGATTTTTCCATACCATTTGGAGAACTTTGGATAGACATATCAAAGCAAACAATCGACTCTAAAACAATCCAACTCCTTTCTGATCTTGCAGAAGAAAACAAAATTAATCAATTCTTCATCGACATGATGGCTGGAAGCCCAGTCAACTTAACTGAAAAAAAACCTGCACTTCACACCGCACTCCGCGCACCTAAGGATTCAAAAATTCTGGTTAAGGGCGAGAATGTGATGCCAAAAATTACCGAAACTTTAGAAAAGATGGAAAAGTTTTCAAACTATATCAGAAACGGAAAATTATTAGGATCAACAGGTGCGCCAATTACATCTGTAGTTGCTTTAGGAATCGGAGGGTCAAACTTAGGACCCGTAATGGCCCACAAAGCGCTTTCAAAATTCGCTCATCCAGAAATAACAATCGAGTTTTGTTCAAGTATCGATTCTGTGGATCTAGATCAAACACTTAATCGACTAAACCCTGAAACAACAATTTTTTTAGTAACTTCGAAATCTTTTAATACGCGAGAAACACTTTTATTAATGGAAAATGCTAAGAAATGGCTCGAAGAGTCAATCGTTACTGCTGGATTATCTAAACATCTTGTTGGTATCACTAGCGCTAGAGATAAAGCAATCAAATACGGACTTGAAGAATCTATGATTTTCGATCTACCTGATTGGGTTGGAGGAAGATTTTCCTTACCCTCTGCAGCAGGTCTAGCTCTTATGATCTCTATAGGATCAGATGAATTCTCTAATCTCCTTTCAGGAATGAACAAAATCGATAACAAAACCGTTTCTGAGCCTTTCGAGTCAAACGGTGCTTTACTTCTTGCTTTAACTGATATTTGGAATCGGTCATTTCTTGATCATCCGACTATGGCAATAATTCCTTACAGCAGTCAAATGTCATATTTTCCACCCTATTTACAACAACTTATGATGGAAAGCTTAGGAAAAACCCACCAAAACGATGGCAATGGATTCAGCAGCTCAATTGGATCAGTGATTTGGGGTGCTACTGGAACTGAAAGTCAACATGCATTTTTCCAATTTCTGCATCAAGGTACTGATGTAGTTCCTTGTGAAATGTTGGGATTCTCTAATTCTTATAAAAATTTTCATCAAGAACAGCAAGACAGTCTTTTCGCTAATCTACTCGCTCAGTCTGAAGTTCTAGCTTTCGGTTCTGACACTGAAGAAGTTCTTATACCTGAAAAAAAATTAGAAGGGAATCGCCCCTCAACTGTTATCTTGGCTCCGGAACTTACACCTTTCATTCTTGGTCAGTTGATTTCACTCTATGAACATCGAACTGTTGCATCTGGAGTTATTTGGGGAGTAAATCCTTTTGACCAATGGGGAGTCGAGCTAGGCAAAAGTATTGCCAATGATATAGAACTAGCACTAAACAATCGTCCTTCAGTAGATAACAGTAAGAGAAACTCTTCAAGTGAAAAACTTTTAGAAAAGTTTAAAAATTTCAGAAATAATTAAGATCCTCTAAGTTCAATTTCTTTCACAACATCCGAAGCGATCTCAATTGTTTCATCTATCAGTTTTTCTGAATGAGCTAAACTTGGAAAAAGAATTTCATATGGGCCAGGTGCTAGAGCAACACCACGCTTAAGCATTCCATGGAAAAAATCTGGATACAGGCCATTTTCTGCTATCGGTTTAACTTCGTCAAAGTTGCTCGGACTCTTATCACTGAAAAAAATACCAACTAGTGGACCAACTTTTGGTGTAGAAATTTCAAGATTACTGTTCGAAGCAACTTCTTTTAACCCTTCGGCTAAACGATTTGCGATTGCATCCAAATATTCATACTCAGAATCACCCAATAATTCAAGAGTGGCTTGGCCTGCGGCCATGGCCAAGGGATTCCCTGACAAGGTTCCTGCTTGGTAAACGCCACCAAGTGGAGCTAGATGACTCATCAACTCTTGTCTTGCTGCAAAAGCTCCTACCGGTAAACCACCGCCAATGATTTTTCCAAAGCACCATATATCTGGAGTTACTCCATACCAGCTAGAGGCACCACCATAAGACAAACGAAATCCTGTAATTACTTCATCAAAGACAAGAAGAGCTCCTGCCAAATCACAAGCCTTTCTCAACTCTTGCAAAAAATCTGAGTCAGGTTCGACAAGGCCCATATTTGCTGCAACAGGCTCGACAATTACAGCAGCAATTGATTGATCTACTTCTGGCACCTGATTAAATGGAACAACTACCGTGTCAAATACAGCACTTTCTGTAACTCCATCGCTCCCAGACATACCTTGAGTAGCAAGACCGCTTCCAGCAGCTGCTAACAAAGTGTCAGAATGGCCATGGTAACAGCCTGAAAATTTGATTATTTTGGACCTCTTTGTAACACCACGAGCCAACCTTAAAGCTGTCATCGTTGCTTCTGTTCCACTATTCACAAAACGAATGGATTCAATGCCTTTAACTCGATCAATGATTGTCTCAGCGAGGATGATCTCTTTTTCAGTTGGAGCACCATAGCTAGTACCACATGATGCTGCTTTATTTATGGCCTCTATTACAGCCGGATGTGAATGTCCTAAAATCATAGGTCCGTAAGACTGCACGAAATCTATGTACCTATGGCCTTCTTCGTCCCAGACATAAGGCCCCTCTGCATTTCGCACAAAATAAGGAACCCCACCTACAGAATTAAATGAACGAACAGGAGAATTGACACCACCGGGAATAACTTTTTTTGCTCGTTCAAACAAAGTTTGGTTTTTATCTGACACTTACTTTCAACCCTGAATAATCTCTGCGGCTTGCTTTGCTGCGTAAGTAAGTATTATGTCAGCTCCTGCTCTTTTAATAGAAAGTAAGTGTTCCATCATTACTGAGTCGCCGTCTAGCCAACCATTTGCTTGAGCTGCTTTAACCATGGCGTATTCACCACTTACGTGATATGCAGCTATTGGAACTTCAACCTCTGCTCTAGCTTTTGCAATAACATCTAGATAAGCCAATGCTGGCTTGACCATTACCATGTCGGCTCCTTCAGATATATCAGCTTTAATTTCAATTAAAGACTCTCGCAAGTTCGCATAATCCTGTTGGTAGCCGCGACGATCTCCTCCATCTTTTATAGTTACATCCACGGCGTCTCGAAATGGTCCATAAAGAGATGAAGCATACTTTGCAGAATATGCAAGGATAATAGTTTGATTGTGTCCGCTTGAATCTAATGCATTTCGAATCGAGGAAACTTGTCCATCCATCATTCCCGAGGGTGCACATATGTCAGCACCAGCATCTGCCTGGGCTACAGCTATTTGATTATAAATCTCAAGTGTTGCATCATTATCAACCGTTCCATCTGAAGACAAAATTCCACAATGACCATGGCTTGTATACTCATCTACACACAAATCTGCAATAAGCGTCATTTCATCGCCAAAACTTTCTTTTAACTCTTTGAGTGCTAACTGAACTACACCATCTGGATCCCAAGCACCCGAGCCGATTTCATCTTTTGACTTCGGGACACCAAAAAGAATTACACCTGGTATTCCGCGTTTTATTAATGAGTCAACTTCAATCTTTAAGCTTTCAAGGGTGTGTTGATAAACACCCGGCAATGAAGATATTTTTTGCGGCTCTTTGATATCTTCCCTAACAAAAAGAGGTGCAACTAAATCATTGACAGAAATCTGCGTTTCTGACACCATTCTACGAATCGCGCTCGTACGTCTTAGCCTTCGAGGCCTCCTTTTCGGGAACTGTGCATTAGTACTCATACTCAAAGCCTACGAAGGGATTCTCACGACCCCGCCCATTGTTTTACAGCTTCAAGAAGATCTTTTATAGATTGTTCCCTCGCTTCAAACACTGTCCAGCCTAAATTTCGAGCACTCTCACCAGTAATTGGACCGATACAGAAAGCATTAAGCGGTTGAGAAGCACCCACTAAATCATGGTAACGATTAACTGCTGATGAGGCTGTAAAAATTATTGCATCAGCATTTTTTGCTTCATCTAATACTGTCGTTTTAACATCAACGTTGACATTTCGATATGCAACAGTCTTATCTACCCTCCAACCTGCATTTATTAGCCCATCAAAAAGAAGAGATCTAGCTTTTTCAGCTTGCACTAAAAGAACTTTGTCATCTTCTTCTTCTGGAGCTGGAAACACCTCGAGAAAACCTTCAGAAAAGGTTTTTTCAGGAACCAAGTCAACTGCAATTCCAGACTGCTTAAAAACTTCGGCAGTTGATCCGCCGATTACAGCTACTCTGGGCAAATTCTTCTTCTCTGAGGCTCTTACCGTCTCTAAAAGTCTCATTGCCCCATTAGGAGAAGTGGCTATAACCCATTTATACTCATCAAAATTTTTTACCTTTTCTTCAAGCCCTTTCCCACCATCTATAGGATCTGCAATAGCTATCAATGGAATTGAAATAACCTCTGCCCCCGCACCCGTCAGATCAGAGAAAAGCGGTTCAGATTGCTCAACCGATCTAGTTATTACAATAGATTTACCCAATAATGGTTTTTTTAAATTCACAAATTCTCATTCAATAAATGGCTGCCACCTTCTTCATTTAAAAGCTTATTTGCGATTTTTACCCCTAGCTTGTTTGCATCAGATCCTGAGCCTTCTGCTTTTAAAAGCGTCATACCGTCTTTTGACGCAATGGAAGCTTCCAAGAAAATTTCTTCTTCTTTCAGAACAGCATGAGCTGCTACTGGCAAACTGCAACCTGATCCAACTTCAGCAAGAAATGACCTTTCCGCGTCAACTGCCGCCCTAACTTTCTGATCTTCTATTCTTTTTAACATCTGAATTATTTCAAGATCGTCCTCGCGACACTCAATAGCTAATGCCCCTTGTCCTACTTGCGGTAACAAAACTGAGACGGGTAAAGGATCCATTTGTTCTGGATTCAAATCAAGACGATCTAAAGCAGCTTTTGCAATCACAACAGCATCTACTTCGTCAATCCGCAAAAGCCTAGTTTCAATATTGCCTCGCAAATCTTGAAACTTTAGATCAGGTCTTAAATGAGATAAATGTGATCTTCTCCTAATTGAACCAGTTGCTATTGTTGCACCCTTGGGTAAATCAACCCAAAAAGAACCCACGAGAGCATCTCTTGGATCTGCTCTTTCAGGAACAGAAGCAAGTGTCAACCCTGGGCTTGTCTTTGCAGGGAGATCTTTTGCGGAATGCACTGCTATATCTGCCTCTCCTGAAAGGACCGCAGATTGAACATCAGTAACAAACACTCCTTGCCCGCCAAGTTCTTGTAGTGAAGTTTTTTTGTCACGATCACCAACAGTGCTGACAACTACTGTTTCTATCTCAATTGCCGGTGACGCTTCTGAAAGCAACTCAGCTACGCGCTGTGTCTGTCTTAAAGCTAATCGACTACCTCTAGTTGCAATCCTCAGTGTCAAAGCTAACGATTCTATTACAAGTCGAAAAGGTCTTGCATCGCTTCAGATAAGCGTTCACCTCTTGGAGTTCCCGCTGCATCTTTAAGTCTTGCAGTTGGTTCATGCATGAGTTTGTTAGCAATGGAGGATGTTAAAATTTCAACTCCTTTTAGTTGTTCGGGAGTTAATTCAGGAAAACGTCTAATAAGTTTCTGAAACTCTAAGTTCCGTATCTCCTCTGCGCGCGAATACAGTTCTGTAACTATTGGGGCTACCGATCTAGCTGAGAAAAGGTTAGAAAAACGTTCTATCTCTTCTTCTATAATTTTAACTACAGAGATGACTTCTTTCTCTCTTGCTCTTACACCCTTTTCGGCGAACTCTCGTAAATCATCCATATCCAAAAGCGTTACCCCATCAAGTTCACCAGCTGCGGGATCAACATCACGCGGAACAGCAATGTCTACGATCAATAATTCTTTTCCTTTTCGTTGACGCACTGCTTCATCAAGGTCTCCGTACTCGATAATTACCGATGTTGCTCCAGTTGAAGTAAACAATAAATCAACCTCTGACAAATTTTGTGGCAGCTCATCAAGCCTTACAGGTTTTCCATTAAGTCTGTCAGCAGTTTCTAATGCACGATCCCAAGTTCTGTTTGCTACCCGCAACTCAGTAATCCCGCTTGAATGCAAAGACTTAGCCATGCCTTCACCCATTTCTCCGGCACCAACAATTAAAACACTTCTATCGACTAGTCCATCCAACTGTTTATCAGCCATAGCAACTGCTGCTTGAGAAATAGAAGTGATATTTCGCGAAATTGAAGTTTCAGTTCTTGCCCTTTTACCAACCTCCAGTGAATGTCTAAAAAGTGAATTCAGCACAGTTCCGACTGACTGTTCTTTAGTTGCAATTTCCCAAGCTGAACGAACCTGACCTAAAATCTCATGTTCGCCGACAACTGCTGAATCAATTCCAGAAGACACTTTAAACAAATGTTCAATCGCATCAGGACCGAAAAGACCAACAAGGTGATCAGAAAATTCTTCAGGAGCCACGTGTGAAATTTCGGAAAGAAAATTTCGTATGTCCTGATAAGCCCCGTGGAATTTCTCGGCGTAAGCATAAATCTCAATACGATTACAGGTTGACAGAATTACTGATTCGCTAATGTTTTCGCGCGAGGAAAGATCAGCCAATGCTTTTGGTAATTTTGCTTCCGGAACCGTCATCTTCTCAAAAAGATCAAGAGGAACAGTTCGATGGTTTAAACCAACGACTATTACCGACACAAATAAATCTCCTAAGCTGGGTTTTAGTAAGTAATCATAAAATAAAACTTACTAACTGATTTTTCCTTAATTTCGAGTCTATTGCCAACCTTTTGCAATGAATATTTTCTGGTATTTAGTCACCTGAATCTCTCAATCAAATTTTCGAAGATGGTCATAGTAACCAAGGATCTGAAGCTCAGTTGCTAAATCAACTTTTCTGACTTCAACTTCCTCAACAACATCTACGACCACAGGTGCAAAATTCAAAATGGACATAATTCCCGCTTTCACTAAACAATCAACGACCTCTTGGGCTGCTGTTGATGGTGTCGTTACAATCCCTAACACTGCAGACGTTTGAGCGACAAGCTCTTCCATTTGATCTAATCTTTTAACCTTCAAACCATTAATCGTTTCTCCTACGACATTTGGATCTGTATCAACAAGACCTACAATCGGAAATCCGCTAACCTCAAAACCTTCGTACTGACTTAAAGCCCTTCCTAAGTTTCCGATTCCTACTAATACTGCTGGTCTCGGTTGGCCTCCACCCAGAACAACGCCTATCTCTTTAATCAAACGATCAGTTTCATATCCCACTCCACGTGTTCCATATGAACCCAAATATGAAAGGTCTTTCCTAACTTTTGATTCGTTACTTCCAGTGATTTCAGCTAATTCTCTAGAGGAAACTGTCTTTATGTCTGAATCATTTAATTCAACCAGTGCTCGTTGATAAATAGTTAGCCTAGAAAGCGCCGCTTCAGGAAGATTTAAATTTGACACACTCTAATTAGATAACACCGTGATTCATAAAGCAAATAACATCAGATCGAAACATTTACTTCATTCAAAAACGCAATGAATTTAGTCAACCAAAAAAACAAACTGTATTAAAGCTGCCCCCAAAATGGCTAATAAAAGCAGCGCCATCACAAAAGTTGTACCAAAACGCACTACACATCACCTTCAATTTTCTCATCTAATTGTTTTAAAACAACTGGCACAGACTGAGCAGAAGAATTTTCAGCATAAGAAATAATTACTTGGCTTCCTGTATTAATTTTCATCTCTTCTGCTGCAGACCCTCTAGCTATTACAAACGCAACCAAACCATATTCATCAATTATTAACCCAAGTTCACCTGCGCCTAGCTCTTCGAAAGTTTCCACCTTCTTAGCTATTCTGGTTTGTCCCGAAATTCCAATTTCAAAATGATTGATTTCAGTTTCTTTTATATCAAGTTCCGTTGGATCTAAATTAATCTGAGCGTTTCCATACTGATCAACCCATAAAACTTCAGTGTGAAAACCATCACTCTCTTTAGAACTTATTGGTATAAGACCAGGAACTAAACTTGAAACCTCAACTGCATCCCCTAATTCTGATAGATCCACTCCCGAAGCAATATGTGCTGCAGCTGGACCAAAAATATCACGACCAGCATTCATTGCTCCAATAGCCGGAAGTTGATAAGCGGTTTCTGTAAGTGAAACCGCCCGATCTGCACCTCCTACTAAAGCAACTGTGGGTGCAAGTAGCCCATTATCAGGACCTACTAAAACTGACTCTCCGCCACCAACCTCAACTGCAACAGCCCGTCGTTGTGTTCCTACACCCGGGTCAACAACTGCCAAAACAACACCTGGTGACAAATATTGAGCACTGCGTGCAAGAGCAAGTCCACCTGAACGTATGTCGTAATGCGGAATCCCATGGGTGACGTCTATTACCTTTGCAAAAGGAGCAATTGAATTGATTACAGAATGAACCACTCCTACAAACTCATCAGTTGTCCCAAAGTCTGACAAAAATGAAATAGTTTCGTATTTTTTACCTTTAGTCATTCATCACCAAGCTGCAAAGAACGTTCAGTCGCAGCAAAAACTGCTCCCCTGATAGTGTCACGAAAACTAGCGTTTTCGAAAACTTCTATAGCGGCTGCAGTAGTGCCCCCCTTAGAAGTAACTTTTTGTCTTAAAGCTTCAGCAGGATCATCCGATTCATATAAAAGTGCTGCCGCACCTAAAAGGGTTTGTTCGACAAGAGATTGTGACTCATCTTTTGATAATCCAACTTCACATCCCGCATCAATTAATGCTTCGGCTAAGAAAAATAAATAAGCAGGACCAGAACCTGAAATACCTGTGACTGCATCTAGTTGACTTTCTTCGACAACTATTGCTGAACCAACGGCTGAAAGTATCTCAACAGCCCAAACCAGATCTTCATCAGTAGCACTTGAACCCGCAGCTACACCCGCAGAACCCTTCCCGATTAGAGCGGGGGTATTGGGCATAGCTCTTAAAACTCTTACTTTTTCGCCCAGAATTTTTTCCATAGAAGAAACTTTTACTCCTGCAGCTATAGAAAGAACTCTGGTTGGATTTAATTTTGACAAAATTTCTAATACTTCTGGAACCTTGTCTGGTTTTACAGCGACCAAGGAATCCAACTCTGATAATGGTTCTTCTGAAATCGAAATACCAGGAATTGTTACAGCTAAATAGTCTCTGCGTTCAGACACTGGTTCCACAACATGCAATTCGTCTTCAGATGCCCAATTATTTTTAAGCAATCCGCGCAACAAAGCTTCACCCATATTGCCGCCGCCAATAATTTGTAATCGGAAACTCATCCGTTGAATCTACCAGTTTGAGGGCCTTCTGAAGAAACAATAAGTGTTCGGGTGATACTTGCTAAACCTGAAATAACCAGCATTGCTATACCTGCAGAAATAAGTACCGTAGAAGTAGAAAGTCCCATTAAGGCAAGAGAAACTGATACTGGTCCCACTGTTTGTCCCAAACGGGCGGCCCCTGTCCACATTGCTAACAATGCCCCACGAAGTTGTTCAGGAGCATTTTCTGCTACTAAATCTTGAAGAGTTGGAATCATCAAACCTTCGGATAAACCATAAATCATTGTTGCTAATACAAGGACAGGTAATGACCCAAAACCCATCATGAGAAAAGCAATGCCCCAAATTAGTAAAGAAGCATAAATAATTATTCCACCTTGGACTCGCTTTCTAACTCTTGCAACTGCCAAGGCAGATGAAGCCGCCACAATAGCTGGAGCTGCGGCAACTAGACCTCTTCCAGTGGGAAGTAGCCCAAACTCACGTTCAAGATGAACTGGCAATAAGGACTGAAATAATCCAAAAATCGCCATAAACAAAATCATTACGATTACAATTACAAGGTTCGTGGCTATAGCCGGTTTAACAACCTCTGAAAGCGCACCAGAAATTTGACCCCTAACTGATCCATCTATACCTGGTTGATGATCCTCTAAATTTTTTGAAACAAAATAAGCAACTACTAAAGGAGCTAAAAAAGCCAAGAAAGTCCAACGCCAACCTATTAGATCGGTAATTGCCCCCCCAAGCACAGGATAGACCGCTACTGAAATTGTTATAGCAGCAGCATTTTGTCCGATCAAACGAGCTCTGTCTAAACTCACCCAATTGTCGCTAATGATCACTACAACTAGATTTATTAATCCTGCACTTCCTAAACCTTGAAAAATTCTTATAAGTAAAAACCAAAACAAAGAAGGGCTTAAACCTACTAACAGACCGAAAACTCCATAAATCACAAGACAAGGTATTAGTACTTTTTTTCGACCAAATCGGTCTGCCAAAAAACCTATTAAAGGCGCCACAACTATCCCCGGAACTGAACCAGCGGCGATCAAAAGCCCCGCTAGATTCTCTGACTCTCCAAGAGATCTTAGAATCTCAGGAGTTGAACTAACGAAAATAGAATTGTGTAAAAGACCCACAGCCGTAACAGAAAAAACCAAAACTTTTGATGGAAGTCGATTAACTTCGAAATCAGATTTCACTTATTTTCTTTATTTATTTCAGCAAATTTGGATGCAAAACCAATTTTAAGAAGGGATTTGAAATTTTGTTCCACTGCCACCCATAAAGTCCCCAAAATGCGATCAAGCTCGTTTGGCTCTACCGTGCTTGCTGGAATCGCCCCTATTAAAAAAACAGCATCTTCTTCCCCTAAACAAAATGTTGCACCTACAATTTTTCTATTCCTAATAAGGATATTTTCAAAAAATAATTCCTTATTCTCATCAGGAGCAGGCATCACATAGGTTTCATAATGCAACATTCTTTGCCGGAGCATAAAACGCAAAGTAAATGTGTCCTTTTCTTCACCTAAAACTCTGATAAACCATCTTGATTCACCAGCCGGCTCATCAGAATCTCTTTCGAAAGCAGCAAACAAAGGATTTTCTTTTAAAGACAGATCAAGCCATCTTTCTATTTCCTTTTCAAGATTTTCAAGCTCAATTTCTGTTAATAGTCGAGCGACTTCACTATCCGGCACTATGCGCAATCAACTAAAGACCGAGACTGTAAATCTAAACAAATCCGTCGAAGTCGTGCAGCAGTAACCGACCAAGTGAATGATTTAGATTTATTAACTGCTTGTATAGACATCTCTTTAGCTTTTTCCGTGTCACTAATAATTTTGTATACATGATCCGCATAAGAGCAAGGATCGCGATCATCGATCAAATAACCAGATAAACCGTCTTCAATAATGGTCTGCAACCCACCAACTTTAGAAGCTACAACTGGCACACCAGAAGCAGCAGCTTCTAAAGCTACAAGACCAAATGATTCAGATCTGCTTGGCATTAGTACAACATCAGCAGCTCGGTACCAATCAACCAATTTTTCATGAGACTGGGGTTCAACAAATAAAACTCTATTTTTTAAACCTAGTTCTTCTACCATTTGCCTGATCCGTCTTTCTTCAGTTGGCCCGTCTGGGCCACTGGAACTGCCAATCAAAACCAATTGGGCATCTCTATGCCTCAGCTCAGACAACGTAGAGATTGCTAGATCCACTCCTTTCAAAGGTTGAATGCGCCCAACAAAAAGAAGTGTTGGTTGTTCTTTCAAATTTAGAAGTTGACGTGCTTCTTTTTTTGATGCAGGACTAAAAATCGAATGGTCTACGCCAGGTGGGACAATTTCTATACGCGAAGGGTCAGCGCCGTAGAGAGTATCTAGCTGCTCCATTTCAAAAGAACTGTTCGACAAAATTACGTCTGAGCAGCCTATTAATTCAGTCTCTATTTTTACGCGTTGTTCGTACCCATGACTCCTGTCACCTGAGGCAGCTTTAACTCGAGCGAGTGTATGAAACGTAGTTATTAAAGGCAGCTGAAGACTATGTTTTAACTGATGAGCAGCGGCACCTGAAAGCCAATAATTTGCTAGCAGAGCATCATGCTGATCTTCATTAACTAAAAAATCTTCTACACCATTCTTAAAGTCATTAATTACTAAGAACAAATCTTCTTTACTTAAAGAAAAATCTCCAGCATCAATTTGAACAACTTTTAGTCCATTGCCAAATGTCATAACTTGTGGCGTCTCGCTATCAACTCTCCTAGTGAAAACAGTTGAACTGATTCCGGCTTGCTCAAGTGCTGAAGAAACTTCACGGACATACACATTCATGCCTCCACCGTCACCAACACCTGGTTGAGCCAAGGGCGAGGTATGCATTGAAAGTACAGCTAACTTACGCACGTTCAACCTCCTGAAACAGGCGGTAGTAGTGCTATCTCATCATGATCACTTACAGGAGTGTTTGTTTCAGTTGGATTTCCGTTTAACCAAATTCGACAATTCTTTGCCATATCAGTGAACTCAGCTCCATATCGTTGAGAAGCTTCTTCAACTACATCAGATACTGTTGCCCCTGACAAAATAACTGAACCTGTTCCAGCCACTTGCTTTATTGATGCGAAAAGACGAAGAACTGCCATAAAAGTAGTCTACGGAAAGTATTAGCTGAGTCCGAATAGAAGTTGAAATAGATACCGTCAAATTATGACTAAGTTGTTAATTGTCCGCCATGGTCAGTCTGAATGGAATGCTCTCGGTCGTTGGCAAGGACAGGCTGACCCTCCTTTAACAGATGTGGGAGAAAATCAAGCAAAAAAAGCCACTAAAAAACTTGGTTTGTTTGACTCAATCGTGGCATCACCTCTTCAAAGAGCAAAAAATACTGCTGTCATAATTTCAGAAATAACAGGGATTGGTCCAGTAACTACTGAAGATGGCCTGATGGAAAGAGACGCAGGTCCTTGGCAAGGTCTTACACGTAGTGAAATTGAAAAAGGTTGGCCAGGTTTTTTAGATTCTGGACAGCGCCCAGACGGTTATGAAACTAATTCAGACATTTTGTTGAGAATCTTTGAAGCTTTAAAGAAAATCTCTAACAATTCAAAAGAGTCAGATTCGATTCTTATTATTTCTCATGCTGGAATAGTTCACGCTTTAGAAAACCTTCACAACAAACCTTCAATGAAAGTTCCAAATCTTGGTGGCCGTTGGTTGGAACTTGTTGACGATGAGTTTGAAATGGGTAAAAGAGTTTCATTGATACCTGAAGACCCAACACCTAATCTTTTGTAATTAGGTTTGTTAAACCTAAACACTACGTTTCAGTAATTTCAGCTTTTATCGTTTCGTATGCTTGAAAATCTTCTTGCTCAATCTTCTCCATTGCTGTTTCTATGAGAGCTAGTTCATCTTCTAGTTTCTTTAATTCCAAATCTTCTTCATCAGGTGGATTATGTGTTTCGTTGGAAATTGGATCATCCATGAATACAGACTACTTGAATCTGCTAAGGCAGAGGCCCAAGTACTTTATCTAAATAAGGATTTGAAAAAATTCCTAAAGGATCCATCAACGCCCTTACATTTTGAAATGTTTCCCATTGGGGGTAAATCTTTGAAAGAGTTTCATGATTTTGAAAATGAAGTTTCCCCCAGTGAGGGCGTCCGTCATAGTCGGCCATTATTTTCTCCACACCCTGAAAGTATTTGTCAAACGACGTATTTCGAAATACGTGGACAGCTATAAATGCAGAGTCTCTGTCGCTCGCAGTAGACATTGGTATTGAATCTTTTCCGAGTACTCGGTACTCAACTGGAAAACTTATGTAATGATCTAAATCTCCTATTAATTGAACGACTCTTTGAAACGCTTCTATACCTGACTCAACGGGAACTGCGTATTCCATTTCATAAAATCTGACCCTTCGTGGACTAGCAAAAACCTCATAACTTGTTGTTATGTACTCTGCTCTGCCGCTTTCTCCAGTAACCATGGAGTTAAGTTTTGGAACTAATGGAGGGGCAATCTTGCCTAAATGATTCATCGCTCCGAAAAGAACGTTTTGTTTTATTTCTTCGTTCTTAAATCGATTCCAACGCCTTTTTAATGCATGTCTTTTGTTCCTTGGCCGTGGAGGTTCTTCGAGAGTTCTGGTGTTCCTTTTGAGTAGAGCTTTGTCGGTATTGGGCATCCAGAAAAACTCTATGTGGTCAGTCGTTGTAGACCAGTGGTCAAAATTATTTGTTACTTCTCCTATTGGCAGAATTTCTTCTACTGCATGAAGATTGAATGCCTCTACGCATTGAATAGTGACCTCCGTGATTACTCCTAAAGCACCTAAACCCACTCTTGCTGCATGGAGTATGTCTGAATTTTGTTGCGTGTCACACTCGACAACTGAGCCCTCACCATCAACAATTCTCATACCGCAAACTGCTTCTGCGATAGTTTTAAACTCCAAACCAGTTCCGTGAGTTGAAGTAGAAATCGCTCCCGAAATTGACTGGTAAACAATGTCACCTAAATTTGGTAGAGCCAATCCAGATCTTTGCAATATTGGATTAAGATCACAAAGTTTTATTCCTGCACCGACACGTACTGTGGAATTTTCAAAATCGACGTCTCTAATGTCAACTATTTCATCAAGGCTAATTAAAACTTCATCTGTAACTGCTATTGCCGTAAATGAATGTCCTGAACCGACAACTTTTACTTTTAACCCACGTTTTTTTGCTTCTTTAACTATGCCTACGACTTCTTGTTCATTTCTAGGTTTCTTAATACTCAAAGGGTTGCTCGTCTGATTTCCAGCCCAATTACTCCATGTATTTGATGATCGAGTCTTCAAACGTTTACCATCCTCGCAAATCAATTTTTAATTTTTCTATCAATTCTGTATCTAAACTTTCTTCAATTTCTTCTACAAGATAAATATTTTCATGTTTTGAAATAGTCGGATCAATATGAGAAGGCCGTAGACCAACTTTTTGTCCAACTGACCAAGAACCGTTAGTGATAGTTGTGTGTTCATCAGAACAGAAAAGGACTTCACCGTTACCTAATAATTGCGGATTTCCACTATCAACTGATAATGCTTTCAATCCCCCATCTAAAACTGCATAACCAGACCTGCTTGTAGATATCACTGTGGTTAATAAAAGCAATCCTTCTTGAAAAGGAAGGTCGAGTTTAGAATAGTCTCCATCCATCAGAACATAACTGCCAGCTTGGAGTTCTGTCACAGCTTGGTTGCATTCCCATGTTCCTGTTCCGCCACCAGAAATTACATCTCCTCCGACATTTTCGTGAGCGAAAATTAATTGTTCCATGGATTCGTGAGTTTTTTCAGTACGTCTATCAACATTAGGGTCATGCATCAAATGTCCTTCGTATCCCATTACCCCTCTTACTTCTAGTCCCGAAGCTTTTGCTTTTTCTGACAGAAAACCTGCTTCATCTGGACTGCATCCACATCTTTGGAGGCCAACATTTACATCTATTAATACTTCTTTCACACCTGCCGATACAGCAGCTGCAATAGTTTCCAATGAATCGACCGCAATTGTAATTCGACATTTTTCGTTCAAGAGTAGATTCCCGATTCTTCTAGCATCAAGTGTTTCGTTTGCTAAAAGAAGATCGTTTCCGAGACCGGCTTTTACCATTCCTTCTAATTCACGAATTGTTGCGCAACAAAAAGTCTCGTGTCCGGCTTCAACAAGTTTTTTTGCTATTGCTGTTGATTTAAAAGCCTTTACATGTGGTCGAAGTGCTCGTCCGGGTCTCTTGGAGGACATAGTAGCGATGTTCGCATCAAGAATTTTTGAATCTGCAATTAGAGCAGGAGTTGTAAGATCGCTTGTTTTCATTTTTTAAATTGAATCAAAAACTTTGTTTATTGAAGATGTCACGATCATTGTATAAGTATCACTTATAGCTGTTTCTCTATATTTTTTTTGCGCTTCTATACGTTGAGGGTCTTTAAGAACTTCTTGAAATGCTTTACGACTTGGAAAAGTATTAAAACGAACCTGATTCCATTTTCTTTCATCACCTAAAACAGTATTTTCTACTTGAAACCACCCATCGATATGTACACCATTTGGTATCGCGCTATCTCCTGCTATTAAAGAATAATCATCCATTTTCTCAATCTGTTCGTTTAGCTGTAGCACATGAACAACTGTTATCGCTCCATCATTTTCACTTGGAGGATTTTCTACTTCTGCCCAATCTTTCCTTTCGTAAGTAGGAGTTTCCATAGGAATACAACCCATGACTATTGTCATTTGCATACCAGCTTCTTTATGAACATGTTTTTCTTGGAAATCTTTCCGCAGTGACATCTCTACAAATGATCGCCTTGTCGGATATTTGACTACCGCCACACGATCCCATTGAGGGTCATCTCCAAGAAGTTGTATTTCCACATCACCAAAAAAAACTATTTCTGCACCAATATCTGAAAGTATTTCTATTGGTGCATAAAGATTGTCAGCCTCTTTACCGGTAATAGTGGCTTCATGGCTACCTCCATACTCAGCAGTCTCACGATATTTCATAAGATTAACCATCCAAATTGGACCGTCATCTTCAGCTGATATTGAGACCATCTCAGCTGCATAATCTTTGTTCAGGGTTGCATATCTAGGATTTGTAGTAATAATTTCTTCCATGCTTGAACCGTAGTTGAGAAAAGAGTTTGTCTTTTGGTCGGGCTTACTCCGCCTCATAGGGCAGACTGTCTTAGTGCCCCACCAGAGATCTCAAATAAGCGTAGTTTTTTATCTTGCTTTTCTTAATGTTCTAACCGCTTTTGGAATTGATTCTTCACTTCCTGCCTTCGATGAGATCAGACCAGATATAGGTCTACTCGACGAGTCCAACAAAATATCTTTGATAGTAACCATTTTTATAATTGGAATAGCTATTGGCCAAGTCATCAGTGGTCCTTTTATGGACAGGTTTGGTCGAGGGACATCTTTAAGATTTGGTCTTATTCTTTTCATACTCGGAACTCTGGGGTCTTTACTTTCTCAAAACCTTCTATCAATGCTTATCTTTAGATTTTTGTGGGGCTTAGGAGCGAGTATTCCTGCAAGTATGAGAACCGCTGTTTCTAGAGATCTTTATTCTGGTGACGAGATGGCAAAAGTAATGTCTAAAATCATGGCTGTCTTTCTTTTAGGGCCAATCATCACGCCACTAATTTCGGAATTATTTTTGTCTTTCACAAGTTGGAGAATTGTTTATCTACTAGGGGTTCTGTTAGCGATCGTAGGATTTTTCTGGAGTATAAAGTTTGGGGAAACTTTGCCTCCTTCGAACCGTAGAAGCTTAAATTGGGAGAACACATCTAAGGCTCTATACAAAATTTTTACAACAAGAATTACTATCGGTTATGTTTTAGCTGTCACTTTTGGACAAGGAGCTTTCGTGATCTGGTTGAGTAGCTCACAACCAATCTTTGATCACGTATATGGGAAAGCAAATCAATTCGCTATTATCTTCAGCATTCTTGGTATACCGATGGCACTAGCATTTTTTGCAAGTAACACCTTTATTTCATTTTTCGGAGCCAAAAGAGTTGCTGTATTTAGTATTGTCTCCTCTTTCCTCCTGAATATCACTTCCTTAATCGTCGCACTGCTCAACAGTGGAGAACCCAACTTTTGGATTTGGCTTGTACTAATGGGGTTTTCGAATATTTTCTTAAGCCTCTTAACTCCTATAGGTCTTTCATTAGCTCTAGAACCTATGGGGGCTTTAGCAGGAACAGCTTCGGGAGTCGCTGGTGCAATCTCCCTGGGTGGAGCAGCTCTCTTAGCAACAATTTTTTCTTCACAAATAAACGAATCTGTTACACCTCTAATAATCGGCTATTTGGTTTATTCATTGATTTCACTCCTATTAATCTTTTTCGCGGAATCGAAAAGAGACCTATCTTTTTATTAAATTGGTTTTGATTCAGAAAGAAGGAATTAATACATGGAAAAAAAACAGTCAATCACTGCGATTGTCGCATCTCTTGTTACGGGCTTTCTAATAATTCTGGCATGTAGCAGCAATGGCGTAAATGCCTCCGGAGTTCGACTATTTACCTTATGTGGTGTTCTTGCTTTTTTAATTCAATGGATTTGCTTCACCCCTGCTTGGTTTTTTCATTCAGAGCGTTTTTTCGACCTAATAGGTTCGGCCACATATCTAACAATCACAATCGTTGCCCTCATAGCAATTCCAGAAATTGATACTAGATCTGTTGTATTAGGAGCAATGATTTGCCTCTGGGGATTAAGGCTAGGAGCCTTCCTCTTCGCACGCGTGCAAGCAACGGGTCATGATGTCCGCTTTAATTTAATAAAACATGATTTCACTTGGTTCTTGATGACTTGGACAGTTCAAGGTCTTTGGGTTGTTCTTACATCTTCATCTGCATTAACAGCGATTACTTCCAGTCATAAAAAAAGTTTTGGTTGGATTGGAATGATAGGGATAATCATTTGGTTATCAGGTTTCGTAATCGAAATTATTGCAGATGAACAAAAACGTAGATTTAAATTAGACCCTTCCAACCAGCATTCTTTCATTAACAAAGGTTTATGGTCTTGGTCTCAACATCCAAATTATTTTGGAGAGATTATTTTGTGGATAGGTGTAACGCTCGTAGCTCTACCTGCATTATCCGGCTGGCAATATTTAAGTCTAATTTCACCAGTTTTTGTTTTCTTTCTTTTGACGAAAATCAGTGGCATACCGATGCTTGATTCTGCAGCAAGAAAACGTTGGGGGGATAATCCTGACTTTCTAAAATATAAAGAGACAACACCTGTTTTACTTCTTAAACGTCCCTAATGAAATCTTCTACCTAAACGTAAGGAAATGTTTTGAGTGACACGTCTTCTCCGGAAGTAGTAATTGTTGGTGCAGGAATTGCTGGATTAACAGCTGGAAAAATCTTGTCGCAAAAAGGTAAAGAAGTTCTACTTATTGAAAAATCTGATCAGGTGGGCGGACGTGTACGTACTGACCATCACGAGGGTTTTCTTCTCGATCATGGTTTTCAAGTTTTATTGACCGCATATCCAGAATTGACTGACCATGTGAACATTGATTCACTTGATCTAAAAAAATTCGACTCCGGAGCTGTTATTTTCAGAAATGGGCGTTTCTCAAAAATTGGTGACCCATTCCAAAACCCTACTTCTATATTTTCAACTACTTTCACAAAATGTCTTAACACCCAAGACAAATTAAAGCTTTTGAAATTGAGAAAGGATCTCATTAAAAATAACCACCCCTCTCTGGAAAGAGCTGATGATGAAAAAATATCTACAAATTTAATGCGATTAGGTTTTTCCCAGAAAGCGATCAATAGTTTTTTCAAACCTTTACTAGGTGGCATTCAACTAGACCCAGATCTTAAGGGTTCCGCAAGACTTGGTCTTTTGGTTCTAAGAATGCTTTTTATCGGAAAGGCAGCAGTTCCAAAAAATGGGATGGGTTCTATAAGTCAACAACTTCTTCATCAAATCGGTGAACAGAACATAATTCTAAAATCTCCTGTTGAAAGATTAGAAGGTAAAAAAGTGATACTTGAATCTGGAGATTCATTTTTACCATCTAAATTAATTATCGCTACAGAAGCCCCAGCAGCAGCTAAATTGACTGCTTTTGAAAGTCCATCTTCTCGATCAGTTTCGTGTGTTTATTTTGCGTCTCCCGAAGCCCCAACTAAATCAAAGGCAATTCTACTCAATGGCACTGACGATGGGCCTGGACTTAATGTTGCCATCATGACAAATATTTCACCTTCGTATTCCTCAAATAATGAGGCATTAATAGCTGTAGTGGTTCCAGATAATAACGCCTCTGAATTAGTTGAACCTGTCCTTGAACAAATGAAAAGTTGGTTCGGTAATACCGTTAACTCTTGGAGACATCTAAGGACATACTCAATTGAACATGGACAACCCGATTTACAACCACGAGATCCTTTCAGACGCAAGGTAAAAATTAGCGATGAAATATTTCTGTGCGGTGATCACAGGGATACTCCTTCAATTCAAGGAGCATTAGTTTCGGGAAGAAGAACTGCAGAAATGTGTCTATTCTAATATTAAGAAGCTAGTCCGGCGCTTAAAAGTATTTTCGAAACAACCATGGTGATAGTTCTCCTATCTGATCCACGATCTTTAGGGGGTGAGTATCGTCCGGCATAACGTGAAATTGCATCGGTGCAAATTTCCGGATCATCCGTGACGGAGCAAGTCCCTTCGAAAGTAACCCATCTGCCACCATCAACTTGGGAAATGGTTCCAATAAGATTTTCTTTCTCAAGAAGACGGGCTTTTAGACTCCCAGACCAAGTAATAATTCTGACTATTTTTTCTTCATCATCCCACATGAAACCAACTGGAGTTGAATGAGGTCTGCCGTCAGATCTAACTAAAGTGAGAATTCCTAAATGTCGTTCAGCCATAAAATCATTCATTGCTTGAGTCGTTTGATCAGGTGAAATAACTGCCATAGTTTTCCTTTAAATTAATACTATTTAGTTGAAACTTTTGATTTATAAATCAAAATAGCTTCACTGTGGTCAACAATAGGTTTTGGATAGTTATTTTTTTCTCTTGTGGCTAAATCAGGGTCATGTATCTCTTTAGGAGGAAGATCTTTCAACTCTGGAACCCACTTTCTAATGTAATTACCTTTAGGGTCGAATCTTTCACTCTGTCGAGTTGGATTAAAGATTCGATTAGGGTTGCTATCAGTTCCGGTCCCGGCAACCCATTGCCAATTTAGTTGATTGGAAGCTATATCCCCATCAACTAAATACTTCATGAAATGTTCAGCTCCGAGTCTCCAGTCTAAATAAAGATCCTTTGTTAAAAATGATGAGACAACCATTCTTGCTCTGTTGTGCATAAAACCTTCAACTTTTAGTTGACGCATACCAGCATCTACTAGGGGAAACCCAGTTTTCCCCTCTTTCCAGCAATTTAGAGTTTCTGGACTTTTATTCCAAAGATGGTTCCGATCTCGATAGTCATTATTCGAAACTTCTGGTCTTGAATTCAAAATCTGTAAGAAAAAATCTCTCCAACATAACTGACGCACAAATGCATCATCATTACTTTCCAAGGCCTGTAAAGCTACTTCTAAAGGCGAAAGGCATCCGAAATGAAGATAGGGAGATATCCGGGATGTTCCATCACTTTGCAAATCATTTTGTGCGTGTTGGTAGTTTCGATTCTCTTTACTAAGCCAATTATTGAAATTAGAAATACCTTCAGATTCACCACCTTTAGGAATAAGAGGTGAACACTCTTGCAGACTAAACCCGTCCAATATTTTTTTAGACATATCGTCTAAATTTAATCCTTGAATCGCTCTGGGTGCTTCTGTAGGTTTACGCCACGCTGCCTCTAACCAACGTCGGTAATAAGGTGTAAAAATTTTGTACTCTCTGCCATCTGCAGGTGACAAAAGTCCAGGCTTTACAATTGAAACTCCTGAATGAGTGAAAACTTTAAACCCATTCAATTCTCCGGAGTGTCTTAATGCCGTTAAACGTTTTTTTGCAAAAAGACTGAAATCATCTGAAATATGAATCTGTTCCGCTTTGATTTCTTTAGCAACGCTGGTTACCTCTTCTACCCATTTACCTTGCCTGATTACTAATTTTGCTCCTATTTTTCTTAAGGATGAATCAAGATCGCGTAGTGAATCAATTAGAAAAGCTAAACGATTTAAGCTTAAATTTTTACTATTTACGATGAAGTCGTCTATAACAAAAAGAGTCAGTAAGGGCCTTCTGCTAGAAATCGCTTCAACTAGTGCAGGATTATCTCTAACTCTGAGGTCTCTAGTAAAAACTATTATTGATGGGTTTCCCATATTTAAGAACAGATGCCTTTAAATCGTTGACGATTTTTCGCTACTAACCAATAGATTGCGCTAGCGATGAAAGTGAATGGAAAAATCGAAATTATTGAACCTAAAATTTTCCATTTAAAATCCATATGTTTTAGAAGTTCAGCTATTGCGTTAGCACCTTTACTCTTTTCAGAATTTGATCTTATTAACCATACATATTTGTCTAGCTCGGTTTGATCTAATCCATAACGCTCATGGTCTATGAAGTTGGAATCAACAAATTTAAAATCACCAGAAATCTTTTTTGATGCCCAGTCGGCCAATTGTTTACATAATTCACAATTTTCATCGTAAATAACCAGGTTCTGGTTAGCTGTCATTGTCTTGAATCACAAAATTTAGTTTCTATAAAATTTCTTCAACTACAGATCTGACTGGCAGTCGTTCAATTGCTTCATTTCTACGGTTTTGTAATGCATTCCAAGTTAGTGTTTTCTCAGTATCTCGGAGTCCCGCAACTCTTCTAAATGACTGATCTGAAATATCATCAGTTGTTACTGAAAAACCGACTTCGGTAGCCACTCTGACACCATTTCTAGTAAAAAAACCTGATGAAATTTTTTCAAATTCTTCAAGTAAGTCCATTTCAGGACTGAGATTTTGTATTACTGAAGAAAGGTAAGCAAAATTTTTGACAAAAAGCATTAGTTCTTTAGGAATTCTAGCTCCGTGCGTTAAAAGGTCTTTAACTAGTAGACGGATCTCTTCGACAAATTCTTCTTCACTCATTTCTAATGGATCGAAATCGTCGCGTTCTAATTTAAAATCTTTGATAAGCGTTTCAATATCAGAATCAGGGGGAAACGCGCCAAGGTCACGTAAACCAGAAATTTGAGCTTCTACATCACCCGTCATTAGACCTACTACGTAACGAAGAAAAGCAGTTCTTCGTTCACCATTTAATCTCCCAGTGATTCCAAAATCTACAAGACCTATTCCTTTACCTTGCTCTAGAAATACGTTCCCAGCATGAAAATCGCCATGAAAAATTCCGTGTATCACAGCACCTTCTAGTAATCCGTCAACCATTTGACGGAAAACATCAGCTACTTCCTCTGAATCCATTTCCATTTCATTTGCATTCCCTAAAGAAACTCCCTTGATCTCGCTCATAACGATAATTTTTGAAGTTACGTAATCAAGATTAGGTACTGGAAACTTCCACGAGTTTTTCGAATTACCTCTTAAAGCACGTTCCAACTCAAAAAGGTTTGCTACCTCTAGTTGGAAGTCGAGTTCTTCACAGATTGTTTCTGCAAATAATTCAACTAACGCAGGTGGATTTGTTAATGCGGCAATTGGAATTCGACCCACAAATTTTGGAGCTAACCATGCCATAACTTTTAAATCACTTGTCACTTGATCTTGAATTTTCGGTCGTTGAATTTTTATAACTACAGAAGAACCATCATTTAACGTTGCTGAATGGACCTGAGCGATAGACGCTGCAGCTATTGGGACAGGCTCAACTGATTCAAAAATATTTTTCAATGGGCCTAACTCATTCTCAATAGTCTTTTTTGCCGTATTCCATGGCTCTGCCTGCACTTCATCGCGACACTTTTTGCACTCTGTGATTAATGCTTCCGGAAAGACTCCTTCAGCTGCAGAAATTAACTGTGCGAGTTTGACATATGTTGGTCCGAGGTTTTCCGCGGCTTCTCGAATCCTTTTATATAAGGCGACTTTTTTTTCTTCGTCGTTTTTACGCGCATCAATAATTTTCCAAGCTGTAAATGCTTTGCCAAAAGTAAAAATAGTTAATAAGAGCCTTCGAATAGGGGGAAATTTAGGGCGTTGAACCAAATTAGGTATTGATTTTTGAATTTCAGTACGTTTTTCAGAAGAATCACTAATCAATAGATCTTCTCTTTTTTCTGAAACACGGCCTGAAACTTTTACTGTCTTATTTTCAAAGTTTGTTCCAGCTGAAAACACATCACTAATGGAACTGTCTTGAAAAGCTATTTCAAGACGGCTGGGTCCCCAAATTCCCATAGATAGTGGTTTCCATTCGACAGGGTTTACCAACTTTATATTAGGAACTTTTTCAACAAAAACAGATAAAGCTTCTTGCAGTTCCGCGCGAGCCAAAAATGCACCTAAACAATGATGCGCTCCACTCCCGAAAGCCATATGCGGGCATCCACGTTCACGTAAGATATTGAACTCATAGCCATCGTAATCATCTGTCTCTCCAAGACTCGCTGCGTGAAGACCTAGAAAAACAGTAGTTCCAGCAGGGAAAATTTTTCCATCAAATTCAATATCTTCAATGGCTAAACGAGCTGTTGTTCTAACTGCACCTATGTATCTAAGCGATTCCTCGATAGCCGCTGGAACTAAATCCTTGTTACTACGAAGAATTTCATACTGTTCAGGATGGTCAGCGAGCACTGCGATGACCGCACCTAGTTGATTTCTAGTTGTATCAGTTCCTGCTAACAAAATTGCTTCCACCATGGCAATGAGTTCGTCAGAGCTGAGAATGTCCCCGTCTACTTGATTTCGAATGAGTTCTGAAATCAAGTCATCTCTAGGATTTTCTAATCTATCTTGAATCAAATTTTCTATATAATTTTCAAGTTCTTTTTGTGCGTTTGCAACTTTGTCTAGGCGACCAATCACAGCATCGGTATCAGCATCTAAAGCGGAAAAAATAATATCAGCCCAGTCATCAAACAACTCCCAATCTTTATCATCAGCACCTAAAAGTCGACATATTATTGGTATGGGATAAGGACGGCAAAAATCTTGAACGATTTCACTTGTTGGTTTTTCAATTAAGGACTCAATTAGTTCAACTGCATATTCTCTCATGAACGGTCTCAACCGGTCTGCATTTTTTGATGTAAATGATGAATTAACTAATTTTCTAAGACGACGGTGATCGTCACCCTCTACTGACAAAACATTCGGCCTGATATTGAAATTCGTAGGAATTTCAACACCTGGGATTGAACGACGAGCACGCTCAAACAAAACATTCAAATCAGATGCAGTTGACTCTAAAGAGTCAAGCATTGAAATTCCAGATAATACAGAAATCCATTTTTGATCACGCAGTATTGATCGGACTTGCTTATAACCATGGACTAACAGACCTGCAGGAGTTTGAACAACCCAATCAGGACTTTCTGCAAGTCTTTTGCTTGAAGAGACAATTTGAGTGAAATTCTCTGGTTGTAAATCAACATAGGGAACTGCCCCAGGATCTGTAACTACCACAAGATTATTTCGTTCAATTGTGTCTGAATCGATACCAAGATTTGAATCTGTCATACCCGTTTAAATTTCTGTTTATCTTTTCAACCTATGAAGTATGGATTCTTAAAACCATTAAAGCAATATGAAATCTGACACTGATACAAGACCACTATTGAAAGGGTCATTATTCCAATCGCTTTTTATTCCTATCATTCACAGTAGATGCATCCCATTCGACATCTACAACCTGTTGATCAACGTTCTTTTTGGATCCCCATAAAAAAGCCTCACCTTTTTCTATCTTCTTTACAAAGCGTCGTGTTAAGAAAGACCGCAACATTATCCGCGTCAAAGGAAAGAGTAAAAGTAAACCGATTGCATCTGTAGCAAATCCCGGTGTAAGCATAAGAACACCTGCTAAAAGAATTAGTAAACCTTCAACTATTTGTTTGCCTGGAAGTTTTCCATTCACAAGTTCAATTTGAGTTTTTCGTATTATCTCTAATCCTTCTCGCTTTACCATCCAAGCACCAATGACGCTGATAAATACAAGACCAATTAAAGTGTTCCCAAAGCCAATTTGATGAGAAACCTCAATGATTAAATACAACTCAATCGCAGGAACTAATAAAAAAGCTGCAAATAGTAATAACAACATAAATTTATGCTACGTCTTCGTAACCTTAGAAGTAGATAAATAGCTTTCTTTCCAAACAAATAAAATGTCGAAAAAACTTGAAACACCTACAAATAGACCCCCTTCGATAGATCAAATCGCACGCGCAATCTCAGATTTAGATCTACCGCACCCACTTCTAGTAGACGCAGCACGTGAAGCAGTAAATAACTTCAATGGGGGTGATGTAATCGAAGAAGCTCGGAAAATTGGCGAAGTTGCTTCTCGCTCACTTTTAACTGATGTTATTAATGCCACCGGAGTTCTTTTGCATACAAATATGGGTCGTTCTCCAATAAACATCACAGAAAAGAATAACCATTTTAGGTTCTCTAATCTCGAGTTTGATTTAGAAACAGGAGAACGCGGTTCGAGGCATGACAGATCATCAAAACTAATCGCTCGTGCTTGCGGAGCAGAATCAGCATTAATTGTAAATAACTGTGCCTCAGCAGTTCTTTTAGTGATCGCGGCACTTGCTGAAGGACGCGGGGTTGCAGTTTCAAGAAGTGAACTAGTCGAAATTGGCGGAGGATTTCGAATACCCGAAATTCTCGAACAGTCAGGAGCTCATTTAGTTGAAGTAGGTACAACAAATCGAACACGCCGGAAAGATTTTGAAAAAGCTATAAACAAAAAAGGTGTTTCTTTAGCTTTAAAGGTTCATCAGTCGAACTATAAGATCATAGGTTTTACAAAAACGACTGAGATTTCTGAAATGGCCGACTTGGGTATTCCTCTTGTTGCCGATATTGGTTCAGGCTTGCTTGATTCTGCATGTCCTTGGTTGGAAAACGGTCCTCCAAAATGGCTGATTGGTGAACCAGCAGCGCGACAAAGTCTTGAATCTGGCGCAGACATTGTCACATTTTCAGGAGACAAACTGTTCGGAGGGCCTCAAGCTGGAATAATCGCTGGGAAAGCCGAACTTGTTGAACTCTGCGCACAACATCCTCTAGCCAGAGCTGTTCGACCAGGAAGCCTTACGATGTCAGCATTACAGGATGTCGCCATCTCTTACCTGGAACGCAAAGGGTCTTCAATCCCTTTTTGGGAAATGGCTACCACTTCAATAGATGAATTAAAGAGAAGAGCAGACAAAATTTATCCAAAGTACACAACTGAAACCACTGCAACCCCAGGTGGTGGAACTTTACCTGGAGTTGAAATTCCTTCAGCAGGGTTAAAGTTTGCAGGTGATCATGTGAAATTTTTCCGACAACAAAACCCTCCTATTATCTGTCGAGTTGACAATGACCAAACTGTTATAGATTTAATGACAGTCCATCCAAACGATGACGTATTTATCGATGCTGCGATTAAAAAAATTAACTAAGAATTTTCCAATTTAATCATGAACATAGTCGCTACAGCAGGTCACGTAGACCATGGAAAATCTACTCTAGTTAAATCTTTAACTGGCTCGGATCCTGATCGACTACTTGAAGAAAAAAGCCGAGGTTTAACTATCGACTTAGGTTTCACTTCAACAACTTTGCCATCAGGAACAGTTCTGTCAATTGTAGATGTACCCGGTCATGTTCGTTTTCTGAAAAATATGCTCGCTGGTGTAGGCAGCATTCAAACATGCCTCTTTGTGGTAGCTGCAACAGAAGGCTGGAAACCTCAATCTGAAGAGCACCTCAGGATCTTAGAGTTGCTTGGGTTTAAAAACGGAATAGTTGTTATTACAAAAATTGATCAAGCTGATAGTGATCTTACTGAAGTGGCCTTGTTGGAAATTGAAGAAAAAGTAAAAGGAACTTTTCTAGAAAATTCTCCCTTAGTTAAAACAAATTCATTAGACGGGACAGGAGTGGACGTTTTATTAAATGAAATTTCAAAACTCTTGGAAAACGCACCTGAACCGAAGGATTTCCAGCGACCGCGACTTTGGATAGATCGCTCTTTTTCAATTAAGGGAACTGGAACAGTTGTAACTGGAACTCTAACTGGAGGAAGTTTAGAAATTGAAGATGACCTAGAGATATGGCCTTTAGGTGGAAAAGTTAGAGTCAGAGGTATTCAAGCCCATCATCTAGAGCAAAAAAGGATCCTACCCGGTAGTCGTTGTGCCTTAAATATTGCAGGAGTTTCACATAGTGAAATTTCTCGAGGGAATGTACTTATTAGAGCAAAAGAATGGCATTTAACAAAAATATTGGATGCTTCTCTTCAAGTACTGAACGAAATTGATCACCATGTTTCACGAAGGGGTGCATTTATTGCTTATTTCGGATCTGGTGAATACCCAGTTAAGTTGAGAGTTCTTGGCCCGAGTTCAATCGCACCTGGAGAAAAGGGATCGATAAGATTATTCCTACCAGAACCCCTTCCTTTATTGCCAGGCGATCGATTTATTTTGCGAGAAAGTGGACGCGACGAAACAGTTGGTGGAGGCGAAGTACTTGATGTTGACCCTCAAGAGAAAGCTTCAAAGGCAAAACCTGACCGCTCAATAGAACGGATTGTAAAAGAGAGAGGCTGGATCGATAAAGAAGAATTAAAACTAATCACGGGTGAAAATATTGAACCAGATATAGATAATTGGGTTGTCGATCCAGTAACTCTTCAAGCAACAGTTGAAACAGTCAAAGAAGCAGTCGAATCTGCTGGACCTACAGGAATTGAATTGTCTTTGCTAGATCAATACCAAAGAGCCACTGTTTCCTTGCTTAAAGACACGATCATAGACAGTGGAAGATTAAAACTTTCTATCTATAAAAATCAAACTTCTAATCATCCTTTTGTAGAAAAATTGCAGAATTCGCTTTTTGCACCACCTGATCCTGTAGAAGTAGATCGTTCTGAACTTAGAGAATTGGTTCGTAAAGGAATAGTTATTGAAGAAGGTGGAATCTTTTTTTCTTCAAATGCTATTGAAGCAGCTTCTTTCCTAGCTGCTGAACTTCTTTCAATTAAGCCAGAAGGCTTTACGGTTTCAGAATTTAGAGAGGCGGCCGGAAATACTAGAAAACATGCAATGCCTTTGTTGAATCATCTCGACGGACACGGGATTACACGTAGACGAGATAACGTTCGTATCGCTGGACCTCGCCTCCCTCAGATTTGAAATCTAGAAATAACTAGATAAACGCAAAATTTTAACCTTTGCTCCCCTTGCGTTCCCTGTAGTCGCGGGCCGCTCCTTCTAAAGGCTCCACATCTAACTGAAACCCTTCTACAGCGGCAACCCTAATTTCCTCATTTGCTTTTATAGGAGTAGCTCGATTTGTTTGAGCTTTCCAAATTGCCCCTTTAACTTCAACAGTCCCATTAGGATTTATCTCTTCAAGAGCCGTACCAAGTTCACCAATAATCCACTCACGACCGATAGTAGGCGTGGCAAAACGTGTACGAATCATTGCTGGCATTCCTGCAGACATACAAATCACAGTTAATAAAATGCCAAATAAAAGAGTAAGCCAAGAGAGAGAAAGCCCATCAAACAACAAAAACGATCCAACTATCAAACTTATAGTTGCTACGGCACTCCAAAATCTAGGTACTCCAGTTTGAACATCCACTGCAAAGCTAAGCATTGAAAAAATCAAAAGTGCTATACCCCAAGGATTAGAAGGAAGAACAGCTAGTCCATAAAAACCTAATAAAAGGCATAAAGAACCCAGAACTCCAGCTATGCCAACGCCAGCTGTATAAAGTTCGAAAACAAGAAGTCCCATGCCAGCCAAAAAAAGTAAATAACTTATGGCCGGGCTTCCTACGCTATGAAAAAATTGATCTGGAGGATTCATTTCTTCAAATCGGGTCTGAGTTAATGGTTTGATTTCTCCTGACTCAACATCTGAAATCACTTCGAAACCTTCTAGACCAACAAGGTGTTCTAATAAAACTGGTGAACTTCTAGCAATTCCTTTTTCTACTGCTTCTTCATAATTAAGGGTTTTCTCATCTATTTGAAGTTTCTTATATAATTCAGAATTATTACTGGGAAAAATACTCTTACCGATTTTTCCTATTTTTGAACCTGGTGAAATTCCTATGTCCCCACTTATAAAAGCTAATTCAACTATTGGGCCTTTCGCTCGCGCTCCTGAAGGACCAACCCAAAATGAAACTGGTACCTGTGAGGAACTAATTGCGTTACCTAATGCAACAACACTCGAATCTTCAATAACACTTCCAGTAATATTTATTTGAAATACTAATGCAATAGTTTTTGCAGGATCGACTTCCACAAGTGTCTCCTCCATCATTCTCACCAAAACTGGATCCATCAAACCTGATGCCTCCACTACAATCACATCTCTGCCCAGGTCCTTTGAATTTGCAGTTGATTGTGCAAGAGCAACGGGTGAAAAGAAACTGACTACAGAGACTGAAGAAATTAAAAGGAGCGCACTCAAAAACAGTCTTTTTGAAGTTTTTATATTTGTCATCTTAAGATTCGCGAAATGAGTAAACGTAACTAAATTGCTTCGGGATCGTTTAAAGCTAAAACTGCTTCCTCTACTGTTTCACGAACAGGAACGATTCTGTCAAAACCTGTCGTGTGAAGAAGCCTTACCAATGCAGGTCGATTACATGCAACTGAAACATCTCCATCATTGTCTCTAGCTCTTCGAATGCCTCCAATTAAAGCTCCCAGGCCTGCCGAATCCATAAAAGGAACATCAGATAAGTCAACCAAAACAAATTTTTCTTCGGTAAGTTCCATCAATGCCTCACGGAACTGAGCAACGGTATATGCATCAAGTTCTCCAGTCGGTCGGCACAACACATAGTTTTCATTTCTTTCAACAGTTATCTCAAGCATGTTTTTACCTTATTTGAAACTTTCATAAAGAAGTTCGTAAATAGAAGATTACAAAACTCAACACAAAAGTAAACATTGAGTCAGTAATTCCTACGCTACGATCGCATTATGCTCGAAAAAACAAACGTTTTACTTGCAACTGCAGAAGATCATATTTTTCAAGAAATTAGTGCTTCTTTAAGCAAAAACCATCAAATTATAAGGGTTTCAGAGGGAGCTAACGTTCTAAAAACTTTAATTTCAAGCTCTCCTGTGCTAATTATCCTCGACCTGCAAATAGGAAATATGGGAGGAATGGCTACTTCTTTAGACTTGAGGCTTGAACAAAGAGCTGGTCGAATTCCAAATCAAAAGATATTAATGCTTCTGGACAGAGAAGCAGATGAGTTCTTAGGAAAACGTTCTGAAGCAGATTGCTGGATTATTAAACCAATAGATCCACTTTCACTCAGCCGCCAAGTCGCTGAGCTTTTAAAAAGTTAACTTTCGGGTAGTGGCGCAGCTTGGTAGCGTGCCTCGTTCGGGACGAGGAGGTCGTGGGTTCAAATCCCGCCTACCCGACAATCCCATATCTATCCGACAAATGTTTTAAAGTTACTCATTAAGGTGTAAGTAGATATGGCAACAAAATCTAACTCATTAATTATTTCGGCTTCTAAAGAAGAGATTTGGAGTGTTCTTTCAGAATTCGACCAGATTGTTAACTGGGCTGAAAATGTCGACCATTCATGTTTTCACTCAGAACAAAAAATAGGAGTAGGAACCACTAGACGCATCCAACAAGGACCAAATGTTGTTTTAGAAACTGTTACATGCTGGGAAGAACCTACTCATCTTTCTTATCAAATTGAAGGCCTCCCCCCAGTTTTTAAAAAAGTAACTAACAGTTGGACATTATTTGATGAGGGTGTAAAAACACGAGTAGAACTATCTGTTCATATCATGCCAATTCGACCCCCAGCTGAAATCGCAGCACGAATCTTAAGTCGATTTTTTTCAAGAATTAATAAACAAATGCTAACTGGACTAAAAAACCAAGTAGAACAAACTCAAACTGACGAGATGGAAAAACATGCATCATCCTGATGTTGTAATCATCATGACCGATGAAGAGCGAAATGCTCCACCTTATGAAGGAGCCGATCTTAAAGCATGGCGTGAAGAAGCTCTACCCGCAAGACACTGGTTTCAACAAAATGGTGTTTCTTTCGAACGGCATTACACAGGTTCGCTCGCTTGTGTACCAAGCCGACCAACACTTTTCACTGGACAATACCCAGATCTCCATGGAGTAACACAAACAGATGGCCTGGGCAAAGATGCTTATGATTCTCGCATGCGATGGTTGCAGCCAGGAGAAGTTCCAACCATCGGACACTGGTTTAAATCAGCTGGCTATGACACCCATTACGACGGCAAATGGCATATGAGTCACGCTGATCTGATTAACCCTAAAAGTGGATTACCAATCCCAACCAACACGGAAAATGGCGAAGTGATTGAAGAAAATGTCAAAACTTATCTAGAAGCCAATCCTTTAGAAGAATTTGGATTTTCAGGTTGGGTGGGACCTGAACCACACGGAGCACCTCTCGCTAATTCAGGTTTCATTCGTGACAAACTAATCGCACAACGTATTGTTGCATGGTTAGAGGATCGTTATTCGCGAAGAAAATCAGGGGAAGAAAAAGCTATGCGCCCATTTCTTCTTGTTGCAAGCTTTGTAAATCCACACGACATAGTCCTTTTCCCGGGATGGCGAAGACAAGAAAATAATCCAATAGAAAAAAGCAATCTCGATCCTCCTCTAGTGCCAGAACCTCCTACACGCCATGAAGACCTCAGTTCTAAACCTGCGTCACAAATTGCTTACAAAAACGCTTATTTCTCAGGGTACGGACCATACCGTCGAGTTAAGAACATTTATGAACGCAACGAGCAGGCTTACCGTGATCTTTACTACCGACTTCATCTTGAAGTCGATGGACCTATTGATAGTGTTCGTAAAACTATTACAGAAAATGATTCAAATGAAGCAATTATTTTCCGCACATCTGATCATGGAGATCTTTTAGGTGCGCATGGTGGTCTTCATCAAAAGTGGTTTACCTTGTATGACGAAGCGACACGTGTTCCTTTCCAAATCGTTAAGACAGGCAACCAACCAACGTCCTCTAAAATTATTTCAAACATTCCAACTTCGCACATCGACTTAATCCCAACTGCTCTAGGTTTAGCAGGCCTTAATCAAGAAGATCTGTCTGAAAAACTCTCTCCTTCTTTTACTGAAATGCATCCACTCCCTGGCTGGGACCTTTCTCCTTTGCTGGAAAATCATAATGACAGTTTATTTTCAAAAAGAGGTGTTTATATGATGACCAGAGACAACATGCTTGAAGGGGACACTCTGGCATCTGCAATTGCTCGCCATCTTGGTCAAGCAAATAATCCACCTAAACCTATGCGGATCCGTATTCCTTCTTATGTCGCTTCTAATTTTGAAGGTCTTGTAGTGAAAGTTGATGAAACTGATGCTGAGGGCGGAGGGGGAAATCTTTGGAAATTAGTTAAAGCATTTGATGATCCGTCTACTTGGTCTCATCCTTACGAAAGTCACCTTGCCTCTAGCTCTCCTATAGGAATAAGACATAGAAATTCTAAGATTCCTGATCAATGGGAGTTATATAACCTCGATTCTGATCCAATAGAGTTGGAAAACAAATCAAATGACCTTGCTTTTTCAAAGGTTTTCGATTATTTGAAAAAATCTTTGGAAGAAGAATCTGCAAACCAAGTCCCAAAAAGAAATAATCCATGGCCTTACGCTCAGCGAAAGCCCCCCAAAGAACAAATACCTCTTAAAAATCCTCCTATTCCTGCAAGGATATTGAGAAATGTTTTACAAAAATTAGGTTTACATCCTGAAGACTCAGAACCATTTAAATCGGACCTAAATGGTTTCCGCGCTTTAATTATTTGTACAAATCATTCATGGTTAGATGTGGCAAAACCTACTGGAGTATTTTCTTCCGAAATGACTGTCCCCTACTACCTGTTTTCTGATGCTGGGATTGAAGTTGATCTGGCGAGTCCATTAGGTGGGCTAATTGCCATTGATCCTCTTTCAATAAGAGCGGTCGTAAGATCTCATCATGATGACCGCTTTCTAGCCGATGATCTTCTTAAGAAAAAAGTTATAAATTCGATTTCAATGTCTGATGTCGAAATTGATACTTACGATGTGATCTATTTCGCTGGTGGATGGGGAGCAAGTTTTGATTTAGGTTTTTCTGAAATAATTGGAGAAAAAGTTACTGAAGCAAATGCCAAAGGAAAAATAATTGGTGGGGTTTGTCATGGCCCACTAGGTCTTCTACAAGCTCGCGACTCTCAAGGTCGTCCTTTAATCGAAGGCCGTCGTGTTACAGGTGTAACTAATAAACAGGTTTCAGAATTAGGAATTGATGCAACTCCCCACCATCCTGAAACTGAACTTAAAAAAATGGGTGCAGATTTCAAATGCGCTCATCGGTTCCGTGATCCGTTAGCAAACCATTGGGAGGTAGACGGCAATCTCGTTACAGGCCAAAATCAAAATGCCGCTCCGATGGTTGCAAGGGAAATAATGAAGTTGCTTTCAAAAAGCTAAATATTTTTATCAATTCGGTTAATAAAAGATAAAAAGTTACTCTAGATGCATGACTCTAGACATTGAAGAAATAAAGCTTTCTGAAAAACTTCAGAAAATGTACAAAGAGTTTCTTATTTATGTCGAACAAGAGAATGTCGAATTTGAGCGAACTGAATCTAAAAAACTTGAACTGCAACTTAAAGAAAAAATTCAATGGCTTAAAAGATACTTGATCCATTTAGAAAAAGGCGGAAAGCGGATACAAGCTGGAGCTGACTACTGGGCTCAACACCAAAACCATAAATTAATAATCGAAAACGGTGAAGATGAACAAGGAAATATCGACCAAGATATTTTATTTCTTTGGTGTGAGACGTGTTCTGACATTGTCAGTTCTCACATAAAAAAATCTGATGGAAATAGAGAATTCGAAAAAATAGAAAATCATTTAGGACATGAAATAAGCCCAGTCAGAGAAATCCAAAATAGTAAAAAAATATGTTTGACTTGCAATCACTGCATAGAGAACTCACTTATTTTATGCAATGAAATTAGTGAGTGGTTCAACGAAATCTAAACCTACCTTTCAAATCCACTGAAATTCGAGCTTAGGTATCAGCTGCTACCGAGGAACCTATACTTCTTGGCGTTATCATTAAAGCACTCTGGCAAATTTTGCTGGTGGGTTTATGGCGGGTTTCGGTTCACACCTCTTCCTCACCGTGAACCACTCTATTTTTAAGAAAGCGTCGTATAACGCCCAATAACTACCTGCACGCGCGGGTTAAAGGAAAACATGTCAACTACATTCGCCGAACTCGGCGTGCCTGAAAACATATGCAAATCTCTAGCAAACAAAGGAATCTTAAAACCTTTCGAAATTCAAAAGTTAACGCTAACTGACGGACTTGAAGGCCATGATATTTGCGGACGTGCTCCAACAGGATCTGGAAAAACTATCGCTTTTGGTATACCTCTAATAGCTAACACCAGGCGTGGAGAGCCAAATCATCCTGGATCACTGATTCTCGCTCCCACAAGAGAGCTAGCTGAACAAATATTTTCTGAACTTCGATCGCTTGCTGGGAAAACAAAAGTTGGAGTTGTTTATGGTGGAGTAGGTTACGGAAACCAAATTAGATCGTTAAAACAAGGAATAGATATTCTTGTTGCCTGCCCTGGAAGACTTGAAGATCTAATTGAGCAGGGTTTCGTAGACCTATCGAATGTTAATCATGTTGTTCTAGATGAAGCAGACCGTATGGCTGACATGGGTTTCATGCCCTCTGTCAAACGCTTGCTGGATCAAACAAACCCGGATAGACAAACTTTTCTTTTTTCAGCAACTCTGGATGGAGACGTAGCGAAACTCACCCGCGAGTACCAAACAAATCCAATACGTCATGAAATAGGTGAAGAAACACCTGATATTAAATCTGCTCACCATCTCTTTTGGAAAGTTACAAACACAAATAAAACAGAAGTAACTGCAGAAGCTATAAATGCAGTATGGCCTGCAATTATTTTTTGTAGAACGCGACATGGTTCAGATCGTCTTGCTAAACGACTAAACAAACTTGGAATCCACGGTGTAACAATCCATGGCGGTAAAAGTCAAAACCAAAGATCTAGAGCACTCTCCGATTTCACTAAAGGGCGTGTCCAAGCACTTATAGCTACTGACGTTGCTGCAAGGGGAATACATGTAGACGGTGTCGCTTGTGTAATCCACTACGATCCGCCAGAAGATCACAAAGCCTATATACATAGGTCAGGAAGAACTGCTCGAGCAGGTCAAAGTGGTGTAGTTCTTTCATTTGTAGCTCCCGATCAAAAGAAAAAGTCTCGTAGGCTCCAACATAAAATTGATATTGATCAACCAATCACAGAGCCTGATATTGAAATATTGAAAACTCTTTCTCCTGTAAATAACTCAGAGAAAGAATTTAAAGCCCCTGATACAGAAAGAAACGAAAACAAAAATTCAAACTCGGGAAAAAATTCTCATAGAAAAAGCAACAGCCATAAGAAACAGGGAAGCAACAAACATAGAAATAGTAATAAAAATCGAGGCAACAACAAACATAAAAGCACTAACAAAACTCGTAACAGTAGTAACCACCGTCCGAGTGGAGCAAATAAACAAAGCAATCAGCCAAAGAATAAAAAACATTCTTCTAACTCAAAAAAGAACAACCAGTCGAAAAACTCTAGAGGACCTACCCAATCTTCAAATAAAAACCGAAACAGTAAAAATCATCAAAACCGTAAAAGAAGTCAAAAAGCTTACGCTTCTCGGTAATTAAGTCTTTAAAAGAACCCGATTTTGTAAGCAAACACAGTTTTAAGTCGGCAAACTTAAAAGAAGACTTTAACGATTCCAGAAACTACAGGAAGAGTAAATGGACCTTTCAGACTTAGATGTAGCAGAATCAGTACTTGATTTAATTGGCAAAACACCCATGGTGCAATTAAAAAAAATTGCATCAAGTTCACCATGTCCAATAGTCGCCAAAATAGAAACTACCAATCCTGGTGGAAGTGTAAAAGACCGTGCAGCAGTAGCAATGATTGACGCAGCTGAAAAAGAAGGCTTTCTAAAACCAGGGGGAACCATTATTGAACCAACCTCAGGTAACACAGGTGTAGGTTTGGCAATTGTTGCGGCTCAACGAGGCTACAAATGTATTTTTGTAATGACCGACAAGGTAAGCGAGGAAAAAGTCTCTCTTTTAAAAGCTTACGGATCTGAGGTAATTGTCTGCCCTGGAGCAGTTGAACCTGACGACCCCCAATCTTATTACTCTACGGCTGAACGTTTAGTTAGAGAAACTCCGAATTCTTTCCAACCAAACCAATACCACAACCCTAATAATCCTGAAGCACACTATGAAACAACTGGTCCTGAAATATGGGAACAAACAAATGGACAGGTCACACATTTTGTTGCTGGCGCTGGAACAGGCGGAACAATTAGTGGTGTTGGAAAATTTTTAAAAGAAAAAAATAATAATATTCAAATAGTCGTAGCTGACCCTGAAAACTCTGTTTTTTCAGGAGGATCCGGACGTCCCTATCTAGTTGAGGGAGTTGGTGAAGATTTTTGGCCAACTACATACGACAAAGACATTGTGGATCTAACTATTCCGATTAGCGATGCCGATTCATTTTTAACGACAAAGCGTGTTACTGAAGAAGAAGGTCTATTAATTGGTGGATCCTGTGGTACTGCCATAGCAGGAGCATTAAAACTTGCAGAAAATCTCTCTGAAAATGACCTTGTAGTTGTACTTCTACCTGATTCGGGAAGAGGGTATTTGAGCAAAATTTTTAACCCTGCTTGGATGGAAAAAATGGGATTCTCAAGTGAAGATTCACAATCCGATAGAACCATTTCCGATCTAATAAAATATAAAAATCTGAAAAAAGTTGAACTTAAATACGCTCAACCAGAAGAAACTATTTCATCAGCTTTGATGACAATGGAAAAAAATGGACTTTCTCATTTACCCGTAGCCATTGGTGAAATTCCCCTAGCAGCAGCCGAAGTAATAGGTTCTGTTTCAAAAGAAATCTTGACTGACCAGTCAGATAAGGGTGACGAACTGACTATTAAAGATTTTTTAGAATCACCTCTTGAACTAGTTGGTGTAGGAGAAAATCTTTTCCCTAGAATTGTTACATTATTTGAAGAAATAGAAACTGCTTTGGTATTAGATGGAGGGAAACCTATAACTACTCTCTCTAAATCTGATATTGACAAATTTTTAAAAGATCCTGATAATGAAGTGAACGGTGAATAAATGAAAACACACGGTGGAGATCCCCTTTTTTCAGGATTTGAAGATCCTGAAGGCTTTGGTTTTGAGACTCGCGCAATTAGAGCAGGACAACCACATGACGCACGAAACGGTGGAGTTGTCACACCTATTTCACTATCAACCACATTTGCACAAGATGCCGTAGGGCAACCAAAATTCGGTTATGAGTATGCAAGAACCGGGAATCCAACTAGACATGCTTATGAAACATGCCTTGCAAGTCTCGAATGCGCACAACATGGTTTTGCATTTTCTAGCGGAATGGCAGCAGAGGATTCTTTGCTTCGTTTATTAGAACCAAGCAACGAAATTATCTTAGGGAATGATGCCTATGGAGGAACTTTCAGGCTAATAGACAAAATATATGGTCGAAATAAAATCTCTCATAAGGCAATGGATCTGAGTGAACCGGATTTAATTAAGGAGGCCTGGACCGAGGAGACAAAAATAGTTTGGCTTGAAACTCCAACCAATCCTTTGCTCAATATTGTGGACATTCAAAAAATCTCAGAGATAACTCATGAACTAGGAGGGTTACTTATAGTCGATAACACTTTTGCTACACCTTATTTACAAAAACCAATTTCGTTAGGTGCTGATGCTGTTGTTCACTCAGCTACAAAGTATCTAGGTGGCCACAGTGATGTGGTCGGAGGTTTTGTAGCAACAAATAATGAAAGTCTTATTGAACATCTCTCGTTTACTCAAAATGCGGTTGGAGCTGTTCCGAGCCCATTCGATTGTTATCTAGTTTTAAGGGGAATCAAAACACTAGCTGTGCGTATGGACCGCCACTGTGAAAATGCCAAAGCTGTCGTTAATTTTTTGAATCAACATCCTAAAGTCAAACAAGTTTTCTATCCTGGCCTTGAAGATCATAAAGGGCACGCAATCGCTGAACGCCAGATGAAAGATTTTGGAGGAATGGTCTCATTTACTGTTTCTGGGGGTCGCCAAGAAGCCGAAAAAATCTCTGCTTCTACAAAAGTGTTCACATTAGCTGAATCTCTCGGAGCAGTAGAGTCTTTAATCGAACACCCTGGTGCAATGACACATGCATCAGTTGCAGGCTCTCCACTCGAAGTTCCTGAAGATCTAATACGCATTTCGGTTGGTATCGAATCACAAGATGATCTTTTAGAAGATCTCGAAAATGCACTTTCTGTGTCTTAATCTTCCCTGATACTTTTAAAATTCTGTTTGTTAGGTATTGTGCATTATCGGTATTTTTTCAGACCATCCTTCATCAGTAGGAGAAACATGGTCCGAGCATGCTCTTAGAGCTATCAAAATTTCTTACTCCTTAGGCATAGCATCAGTTGCTGCATTTTTTCACGCTCTTTTCCCTTTTCTTTTTAAAACAAAAGCGAGTCAAACGATTAAAAAACTCAACAAGGAAATAGAGGATCTTGAAGCTAAGAGTAACGAGTAATCTTAAAAATCAAATTTTTCTACGACTTTCACCATTCCACCATAATTTTGGTTTTAGCCTCTCTCCGTAACCTAAGAAATCATTAAGAATTAACATAATGCTCCTTAATCTTGTAGAAGCTAGACGTAGACCTATTTTGTGACGGAACTTTGTGAAGTCTTTGTTATAAGGACAAACTCGCATACAAATCATGCAATCACTCACAATTTTGGCCCAATAAGAGAAACATTTCTCTCCATCAACTGACCATTTTTTTACACCTGAAATTGATGACAAATTTAGTTTTACTGCTGAAGGTTCGCCATCAGGTATTGCTTTGGGTGGGCATGCATTCGTGCATTTTCTACAATTTTCACAAAATTTTGTCACCCCGAACTCAACTTGATCATCAAATGCCATTGGAGCATTTGTGAAAATTTTGCCAAACCGGACTCTTGGTCCGAATTCACGAGTTATCACCATTCCATGCCTTCCATATTCACCTAGACCAGCTTGAATTGCTAAAGGAATTGCTAAAGCAGTGTCATTTAAAGTAGGAACCGCTGAATAGCCAAGATTTAAAAGCCATTGAGCTGTTGCTAAAAGCACTAGTGCATCTTTTGAATACCCAAGACCAACCGCCGCACCTGAAAGTGCTGAAGGAACTGTATCAACAAGATCATGATCCATAGCTTGCCCAATGACTATGACCCCTTGAAGGTTTTCTGGGAGACCCACAGGAAGCCCTTCAGGTTTACCTTTACTAGAACTTCGTGCGTACCGTTGGGTGTAAACCCATCGTTCATCAAATTTACAAATGCCAACTAAATCAGCACCAAAAAGTTTTGATACTTGCTTAATTGTCTTTGAAGCTTGTTCCGGAGTTCCTAAATCGAAAGCTTCATCAGGACCCTGCCGTAACTGGCTTAATGGTGAAAGAAATCCATCTCTTAAATCATCCGCGTCTCGCATTTCAGAAAAAACATCTGCAACATGCCAGGCAGCATTTCTAATCGCGTAATCCCTCTGTTCAAAACCAGATGCATTACGCCATTTTTTTAGGGGTTCACGGTGTGATCTAAAAAATTCACGTGCACCATCAGTAGCAATTTCAGAATCCCAAAAAGCGCGATTAAAAACATCGTTTACTTGATTGAATCTCTCAAAATTTTCCTGTACTTCCCAAGATGGACCCTTAATTAGATTCGACAATTATCTGAATCCAAGAAAATAACACCATTACCTCTTCCCCCCTAAAAATTTTGACTACCAATTTTTAGCTACTAACTAATCCTAGAAGCACTGTCAGGTAGAGGAAAGTTTTCAAAAAAATCATTCAGGATTTTTGAGATTAATCATTCCTTCGGAGGTAGCTAAAAGATTCACAAGAGGACTTTCAGAAATTTCAGGTAACCATTCATTCAGTTCTGAAGAAAAACTTTCCATCAGAGAATGTTCAAACAACGGATGCTGTTCATTTTCATCTGCTTCTAAATCAAAAAAAATGTCTGGCATACCAAGGAAATGCACTAATTTGCCTCTGCCGTCACGGTGAACAATCAAACGACATTCATTTAAAGGGAGTCCGATTCTCTCAGCAAATACTCTGAAATCGAATTCCCAGTGAACCGTTTTTCGCCATTTAGTTGACTTCTCTCCTTCTAGGAATGCCCTAACTGAATACCCTTCACATTGTGTAGGAGTTGATAACCCTGCTAGATCTAATAAAGTCGGCATGACATCAACATTCTCTGTGAATTCTTCAACTATTAAACCTTTAGGACCTTCTAAGGCTGGATATCGAATAATCATGGGAATATGAAAAGCTTGATCGTGAAAACCAAACTTGGAAACTAAACCATGATCGCCTAATAGTTCGCCATGATCTGATGTAACCAAAACAATCGTTTCATCAGCTAGTTCTTTTTCGTCTAAAAATCCGATTAATCTGCCTATTTGATCATCGACTTCAGTGACCATGCCAGAATAAGTCGCTTTCAATTGAAGTTTGTCAATTGATTCCGATGGAGCTTTGAAAAAATCAATTGTTGAAAGTGAATCTATAAACGGGTGGTCGCTACCACTAGGACTAATGGGTTCATCAAAATCTGCGGGGTCGTATAAATCGTTGTATGGTTCAGGCACAACGAACGGTGGGTGTGGTCTTAATATTGAAACATGCAAGAACCATGGTTCATTTAAATTTTCTAAACGATCTATAACTTCTCCTACGACAAAAGCGGTTTCAGTCTCATTTTTCTCATAAGGAGATGGAGGCCATGTTTTTCCCCTCCCATGAGGAATATCAATTTTCTCATCTCCTTTCAGGAACTTCCCTCTATCCGAAATGTCATAACCTTTTTCAGAAAGCCATTGGTACCAAGCTTCTCTATCTTCTGGGAGTGGAAGAGCAACATTAAAACCGGGTAAATGACCCTCATAAGTTAAAAGACGTGGATCATTTTCATCTACTGTTCGAGGATCAATCGTTGTATCTGTATATCCGAACAATAAAGGATCATAACCAGCTGCACGAAACTCTTTAGCAAGATTTGTAAATTTGTCATCGAGAGGTGTCCCATTAAAAACTGACTGATGAGTATGCAAGTACGTACCTGTTAATAAACTTGCTCGACTGGGACCACATGGTGAAGCTTGAGTGAAATGATTTGCAAATCTAACACCTTGAGCGGCTAATGAATCTAAGTTAGGTGTCTTAACAACACGTTCCGAACGTGTTTCAAGACAATCAGCTCTTAACTGATCAATAGTAATAAATAAAACATTTGGTTTTTTCATTGTCATCCAAACAAATCTTTTCAGATAGAAAAGCATGTGTCCTGATCGGGCTTCAAGGTAAAGTCCCCCGATGAGAAAAAATCAACTAAAACAATTTACAGAGTCGGGTAGACCTTTTGGTTTGTTTTTATCCGCTACTGGAATGTTCATTGTTTCGACAGACTCTTTATTTACAAGAGTTGCTGAAATAGATGGTTGGACTATCGCCTTTTTCGTTGGTGTTTTTTCTATTCCTTCCATATCCATAATTGTCTGGAAAACACTAGGCAAAAACATAATCACAGAAATTGCTGCATTTAAATGGCCACTATTGCTCTCTTCAGCACTAGCAGCTATAGGAACCACTGCATTCATTCAAGCTGTCACGCGAACTGAAGTCGCAAATGTTGTAACTATTGTGGCAGGTGCTCCAATTTTTGCTGGTTTAATAGCAAAATTTGCTATCGGGGAAAAAACTTCTGGAAAAACCTGGACAGCTATAGGTGGGACATTTGTTGGGATTCTAGTAATTGTTTCAGGTTCTCTAGCAACAGGAGGTATAGATGGAGACCTAATGGCTCTTCTCGCAATTTTAGTTTTCAGTACAAATCTTGTGATCTGGAGACATTTCAAGGAAATGTCAAGAACTCTCGTTGTTTTAATTGCCCCTATTTTTATAATGCTTTTTACTTTTATTCCAGCCCAATTCGACACACTAGATAGACGTGCTCTCTTATGCACTCTTGGAATGGGCCTGTTCGTTGGCCCTATTGCACGACTATGTATGGTTTCAGCTACACGACATGCCTCGGCAGCGGAAGTGAGTATGTTCACTCCAGTAGAAACTATTTTCGCTTCACTTTGGGTTTGGCTGTGGTTTGATGAAGTTCCTGAAATTACAACTTTTATCGGCGGATCACTAGTTTTGGCATCTGTTTTTTATGGGATTAAAGCAGGCAAGTAACTTTTTAGTAATACCTTGGAGTCATTATGAATGAACATAAAAAAATCGATTCTAGTATTTCGGTAATCTCCGAGCTAAATGAATTAAATGTTGAATATGAAATTATGCCTTGCGATCCAGATCTGGCTGATACAGCTAGTTTCTGTGAAAATTATGGAATCTCTCCTGAAGACTCAGCTAACGCGATTTTAGTTGTCGGAAAGTCAGATCCAAAAATTTTTGTTTTATGCATTTTACTAGCAACACATAAACTCGATGTAAATGGCGTAGTACGTAAAAAGCTTGGCACTAAAAAAGCTTCTTTCGCTGGCGGCGAAGAAACCGAAAGTATTACTGGAATGATAGTTGGCGGAGTTACACCGTTTGGTCTTCCCTCACCGATACCTATCTGGGTGGATAAAGCAGTTATGGAAAGAGTTTCAATAATTGTAGGGGGAGGAAGTCGGGATCAGAAAATAAGAATAAGTCCAAACACTCTTCTAAATCTTAAAAATCTAGAAGTCATTGCAAATTTGGCAAAACTACCTGATCCTGCTTAGTTCTTAGCCTTGTTCTGATAGATGCGCTGTCAATGCATCCCGAGCTGAACTTGCAGGTGCTTCTTGGAGCAATGTTCCAACAGTTCTACGCCTACCCATAGCAGTCAATAAGTCTGCAACTAAAGTATCGACTACATAAAGAAGGTCTAAACGCGATCCTTCTGTTAGTGGATCTGCCATTAACCCATCTATCACAGGTCCACATTCAATTTCAGCTCTGACCATCTTTAAAGCAGCTTGTTCTAATTCATCTAATGCATCTAGTGCTAGTAGAAGATTTGTAGCTTCACTTTCAGAAATCATTTAAAGAGATTGTGTCCCAAAAACCCCCTCAATACAGGGATACCTGAAAGTTTTACCTAGTCATATTACGGTCTTTAAATGGAACTAAATGAACTACAAAACTTGATGGAAAATCTATATGGGCAAGAAGATAGAAATCGAGGTCTTCCCTCAACTGTGGCATGGCTGTGTGAAGAAGTCGGTGAATTAGCGCAAGCTGTTAGAAAGGGATCGCGTGAAGAACAGTTGCATGAATTGGCTGACGTTTTAGCTTGGTTAGCAAGTCTTGCTAACCAACTTGACTTAACCCTTGATTTAGCGATGCAACGATACGTGGAAAATCCACCTTGAAAATTAAAGCTCTTTGAGTACAGACATTAGCTGAGGTAGTTCCATCCCCCTAGCTAAAATCTCATCCATCCCTCCAACTACACCCGTCAAATTTCCAACTACTAGATGCTCAAGACCCGCTTTTGCATATGCGTCAAATTGTTCACCTAGTTCATTAGAGTTACCTACAAAAACCACTTTTTTTACCATCTCAAAAGGAATTGTGGGCGCTAAATCTCTTAGATCATCTGCATCTAAATCGTGGATTATCACATCTATAAAACCTTTTGAATCGTTTCCTAAAGGATGTTCAAGACCATGCGCTTCCCAAAGCTCGCCCATCGCAAAAAGGCCAAAAAGTTTTCCTAATGGTTCTTTTTCGAACATCTCTTCAGCTTTGTCCATTGATTCACAAAACAGAATAAAAGCTAAATAAGAAGCCTCCGGAACAGGTCTTCCAAATGAATTTGCATGCTCAGTTATAATTGAAAGTTTTTCTGCGTACTCCTCAGGTGAAAACCACCACGCTGGAATCCAACCATCACCATACTGGGCTGTCAAACGCAACATTCTTGGACCGTGTCCTGCTATCCAAACAGCTGGTTTACCTTTCCCTTCAGCTTCTAAAGGTAAACCCATTCGTCCTATTTTATTTTCTGGCATATGTCCGTCATCAAGTAAAGAACGCAACTCAACAAGACACTCTTCAAAAACACCTACGGGTTTTTCGAATGGATATCCAAAGGGAAGAAGACTTTCAGCCTCCCCCGAACCTATTCCTAAAATAAAACCACCAGGGATTAAGTCATTAAGTGAAAGTGCCGTACGTGCCAGATCTGCAGCTCTACGGCGAGTTGAATCAGTTACTGAAATTCCATACGGTTTATCTGTCATTGTTGAAATTCGAGCTCCATAGACAAAGGGATCATAAAAAGCATCTGGATCAGCTGCTAATGCTGAAAGAGGTATTTCAGGCCAAAGAGCTGGATGGAATACACCCAGCAAATGATCTGGAGCCCAGTAAGAATCAGCTCCCATTTCTTCATAAATCGGAAGCATTTGTTCTGTACTTCCAAACGGAAATTGAGCGGGAAGTGTAATTCCGACTTTCATAATTGAGCCTTTCCTTCTTATATCAGCGTTTTAATAATTCTTCCGCAATTTGAATTGCATTCAATGCGGCACCTTTGCGAAGATTGTCACCAGATAGAAACAGAGCCAAACCATTTTCCACGGTTTCATCTTTTCTTATACGTCCTACAAGAGTTTCATCAATGCCCGTGCAATCAATTGGTGTCGGAACATCGCATAAAGTAACGCCAGAAGTATTGGAAAGTATTTCTGTGGCTTCCTCAGGAGAAATAGGGTTTTCAAACTCGGCATTTATTGCCAAAGAGTGACCGGTAAACACAGGAACTCTGACACACACAGGTGAGACTAATAGATTCGGAATATTTAAAATCTTTCGACTCTCATTCCGCAATTTTTGCTCTTCATCAGTTTCTCCTCTGCCGTCATCAACAAAAGAGCCTGCATGAGGTAACACATTAAATGCAATTGACTGCGGGAAGGAACTCGGTTCAGGAAATTGATGGGCTTTACCATCGTAAGCAAGTTGAGTAGCTTTGCCTGCAGCTGAACTTATTTGACCTTCTAGTTCTTCTACACCAGCCAAACCTGCTCCGGAAACTGCTTGGTAAGTCGAAATTCTAAGTGATAATAGGCCAGCACGTTTATGCAAGGGCGATAAGACAGGCATAGCTACCATCGTTGTACAGTTTGGGTTCGCAACAATACCTTTTGGAATTTCATCAAGAGCTTCTGGATTAACTTCACTAACTACTAGAGGTACTTCAGGATCCATTCTCCATCCCGATGAATTATCAACCACTGTTGCACCTGAAGCCGCTATTACAGGTGAGATTTCTAATGAAGCAGTTTTACCAGCGCTTAGTAAAGCAATGTCAACATTTGACCAATCTGCCTTAGCAGAGTCCTCAACAGTTATTTCTTGATCGCCCCAATTCAACGTACTCCCAGCTGACCTAGAAGATGCCATGAATCTAATATCTCCAACAGGAAATTCACGTTCCCATAAAAGCGACCTCATGACTTGGCCAACTTGTCCCGTAGCTCCAACAACAGCAATATTCATGTATTCAGGTTAGGGGCGTTCAAATCGGTGTTCAAAATTTTTAGACGTTTTTAATAAATTTTTAGAAAATTAGTTTGTATCAATATTTTTTTATTCGTTTTTAGACCAGATATCCAAAAAATCGTTAATAATACTCTCTGAATTTCCTAAATTCTCTAACTCTTTACTTGAAGTCAGGTCAGCAAACGTGGTCAACAGCGGATACCCAGGACCACAAGAGTCTTCTACATATCTACCTAATTGATTTGAAGCATTCAAAAAAGAATCAAGGCTGACGGAATCCCTAGAAAGAAGAGAAGAAGAGATTAAAGCTTGTATGCGAACTGTAGTGACATTTTCAGATGTAACTGAATTTAATGCCTCAGCTAACTCTTTATAAAAAGAAACAAGTTCAAAAATTTCATTAGCTACTACAAAAGGAACACGTGTCGATACCCAACTGACTAATTCTTCAGATCTTAAAATTAATTGCTGCAAAATTTCAGCTTCACTTCTGTCCATAGCTGCTAATTCTTTTTCAATTTCAATCATTAACTGTGCAGATTTTTTTGCAAGAGCAATACAAAAACCTTCTGGAATTTCCGTAGTTAAAGGTTCGTATGTAGGAAGTGGAGTCAACTTTAAATCTGAAGAATTTTCTTCATTATTTGAAAGTGTTTTATTTTCTTCATTCTCTGATTTAACTAAAGTGTCTAAAGGCTCATTTTGAGATTTGTCAGTATTACGAAGACTTGCACCACAGCCCGTAAGTAAGGTGAGAATCAGAGCAAATATAATTAGTTTTTTTAAATTATTTAAAAATCTCAAATCTTTTGCCCTATTCCAGATAGCAAATTAAAAAGATATATTGCTGAATCGCCACAAACAGAAATTAGATACTGTTCTAATCTTTCTTCAGAATTATTTATAGAAGTTCTCTCTTCAGCCAATTCAGTTTCTAATCTAATGACAGCAACAAACATTGCTTCTAACACTTCTTCTGGTTGAGCATCAGATCCCAAATCTTTAAAAGACTCAATCATTACTTCAGAAACGTATATAGATGCATCACGAACTATCGATGCATCTCCAGCAACTTCTATGTCAACATTTTTTGAAAGCCAAATATAAATCTCATCCGACATTGAAAATAATTCAATTAACAAACCAGGGTTAACTGTCGGACCGTCCTCAACTTGGATGCCTTGACGAATAATTGCTGTCATCATTTTTGCTACACGATCAAATAAACCACTGCATAAAAGATCATTGTTTTGATAATGGCCGAACTTCGCATCGAGCACACACGTAACCAAAAAATCCAAAATTCGACTTTCTAATAAAATATCTTCTACATTTTCAGACATTTCAGTTGAATCAATTTCAGAAAATACGACTTCAAACACTGGAACTAATTCTTTTTCTCTAATAGTTGAAAGGACACAATCCTTATCATTGGGAAATGTTCCAAAAGAATTGGTTATTCCTTCTAAGATCCCCAAATTCGCAACCGTTACTAGTAAATCGCATACCTCTAATGCAGAAAGAGAAATATCTTTTTGCTCAGCAGTTGGGCCTTCACTAGTAATAACACTGACTTGTTCCGGACTAAAAAAATTAAGTAATTGGTCTACTACACAACTCATTTGCGATTCAGAAAGGTTATAAAGCCCAAGATCAGTAGAAAAATCTTCTTGCGGCATAAAGTTAGGCACTTTACTGACTTGATTCGAAACTTCTGGAAGAAGTCCCACATCATTGTTGTTTTCAACAGACACTTCAGAACTGGAACAACTCAATAAAGCCATCACCAAAAAAAACAAAATAGCTTTTCGGAACATAATCTTTACCAGGTAAATTTTTTTCGCAAAATAAGAAAAATCAAGATTCTGCTAACCCGAAGGTTTCATGAAGTAATTGAACCGCTTTATTAATTTGATTTTCAGCAACCATACAACTTATTCGAATTGCTGAAGTTGAAATCATTTGTATATTAATTCCATTTTCAGCAAGAGTTTCAAACATAGAAGCCGCAACGCCTGGATTCGATCTCATGCCAGCCCCGATCACAGTAACTCGCGCTACTTCTGTATCTGATGCAACTCCAGAAGCTCCTATATCTCCAACTAAATTTTCAGCGATTGCCATTGACGTTTCAAGATCACCATGTGGAACTGTAAAAGAAATATCAGTCACACCAGCCTCTGAAGTGTTTTGAACAATCATGTCAACATTTACATCAACATCTGAAAGAGCGCGAAAAACACTCGCAGCTATACCAGGCTTATCTGGCACACCTGAAATTGTCATTTTTGCCTCAGAAGTATCATGAGTTACCGCTGAGACTATTGCTTGTTCCATTTCTATATTCTCCTCTCCTACCCATGTTCCTTCTTGCCATGTAAAAGCTGAACGAATATGCAATTTAACTCCATGGGTTCGAGCATATTCAACAGATCGCATTGCTGGCTTTGGACAACCAGTAGCTGTCATTTCTAAAAGTTCATCAAAAGATACGTTTTTCATAAGCCGTGCAGACGGGACTACACGCGGATCAGTAGTAAAAACACCTGTTACATCTGTGTACAATTCACATGCGTCAGCTTTAACAGCATGCGCTAAAGCAACTGCGGTCGTATCAGAACCTCCTCGACCTAAAAAAGTAACATCATTATCAACTGATACTCCTTGAGAACCTCCTACAACTGGGACCCGTCCTTCAGATAGTGCTATCTCTATACGCTCAGGTTTTACTTCTAAAATTTTGGCATTTTGATGATTTGTATCAGTTAAAAACCCAGCCTGACTTCCTGTAAATGAATCTGCTTGAACTCCCAAATCATGAAGAGCCATACATAACAGAGACATCGCTTTTCGCTCACCTGCAGTTATAAGCATGTCCATTTCTCGGCCAGGTCTTTTACTAGATACATCTTCAGCTAAACGCAATAATTCATCAGTTTCTTTACCCATAGCAGAAACAACTACAACTACCTGATTCCCACTACTCACCGTGCGTGCAATATGGTCAGCCACAGCTCGAATACGTTCAGGATCACCTACCGCGGTTCCTCCGAATTTTTGAACAAGTAATCCCATAGATATCCACGCTAGCGGGCGTAAAGCATCAGATTTGCCCAAATTAAATATTGATAAAACAACTTAAATTAATATGATCTATCTATGGTTAAAAAAACTCGCCGAACAATACAAAATTCAGCAAATTACTCTAATAAAACAAGAATCATTGCAGCTCTTTTAGTTTTTGTTCTGTTAGGAAGCGGAATCGCACTAGTCTTCTCGAATTCAGATTCAGATGAAAATAACAATGAATTTTCTAGCAATGTTGTCGCTACAAACTGCCCAAAGAATGATAAATCATCACCACGAACTATTGACTTCATTAGAAGGCCGCCTAGGTGCATCGAAACAAACAAAACGCATACCGCTATTTTCGATACTACAGAAGGTGAAATTAGAGTTCTGTTAGATACCTCTCTTACTCCCAATACAACAAATAACTTTGTTGTATTGACGAACTATGGATACTACGACGACACTCTTCTTTTCCGCCTTGATCCCTCGATCGGAATTATTCAAGGCGGCTCACCTCATACCAATGACTGGTCAGATCCAGGGCCTGGTTATACGATTTCAGATGAAGGGGGTCTTTTCTTACCTTTAAATAACGGGGGCGTAAAAGGCCCTTTCACATATTCACCTGGACAGTTAATTATGGCTAGATCATCTGGTCTTAATAGTTCTGGCGCCCAATTTTTCTTTTCAACGGGTGAAGAAGTAACTCTGCTAGACACCCAAGGCAGCTACATAGTTTTTGGTGAAACAGATGAACAAGGCTTATCTGTTCTGAAAAAAATGATGAATTTATACGAAAAAGATGAAAACTCTCCTTACGGAGGTGGGCCCAAAAGACAACTCCTTATCCGATCGGTAACTATAGAAATCGAATAAAAGTTCTATCCCCAAGTTGAACTTTGATGATTAGCGTTACTGCCTTCTAACCACCATCTACCAGAAAATTTCCACTTGTTTGATTCGTTATCTGACTCATTTTCATTATTGATGCAAAAAATGTCGACTGCCATTTCTTCGATGGCAATTTTTATCGCTTCTAACTCTTCATCAGAAGCACCTTCTGCTTCAACATTTAAAACTTTCATATTTTCCTAAAGTGGAATATTCCCATGTTTACGTCTCGGGGTTTCAGATCTCTTAGAAGCCAACATTTCTAATCCATCAATCAATCGTTTACGTGTCTCTGCTGGGTCAATAACATCATCCACAAATCCTCTTTCTGCAGCAACATAAGGATTGGCAAAACGTTCAAGATAATCTTCAACCAGTTCATTTCGTTTTAAATCGGGGTTCTTTTCTTCTTGCAATTCACGACGATAAATGATCTCGACAGCTCCTTGCGGCCCCATAACAGCTAGTTCTGCAGTCGGCCATGCAAGTGAAAGATCAGACCCGACTGATTTCGAATCCATCACTACATAAGCACCGCCATATGCTTTTCGAGTTATTACCTGAATGCGAGGAACGGTTGCTTCACAATAGGCGTAAAGCAATTTAGCTCCATGTCTAATTATTCCTCCGTATTCTTGATCGACTCCTGGTAAAAAACCAGGCACATCAACAAATGTGATAAGTGGAATATTGAATGCATCACAAGTTCGAACAAAGCGTGCTGCTTTCTCGGATGCTTGAATATCAAGTACGCCAGCAAATCTCATTGGTTGATTTCCTACAACTCCAACACTTCGACCGTTTAAACGAGAGAATCCACAAACAATATTCGCAGCCCATGAAGAGTGGTATTCCAGAAACTCACCATCGTCAACCACAGTTTGGATTATTTCTCTCATCTCATAAGGTTGATTTGAACTCTCTGGCAACAAAGTATTCAACTCAGGACATAGCCGATCTCTGTCATCTCGGGTATCGAATGAAGGCACTTCAGAAAGATTGTTAGATGGAAGATAAGACAACAAAGTTTTTACTTCATCAAGAACTTGTTTTTCATCCTCTCCAACAAAAGTCGCTACTCCAGACTTAGTCGAGTGACTTGAGGCGCCACCCAATTCTTCTAAAGTAACTTCTTCCCCCGTAACAGTTTTAACGACATCAGGTCCTGTTATAAACATGTGAGATTTTTCTCTGACCATAAAAATAAAATCGGTCATTGCAGGACTGTATACAGCACCTCCAGCACAAGGACCTAAAATCACACTAATTTGAGGCACTACTCCCGAGGCTTGAACATTACGCCAAAAAATCCCGCCGTAGCCGTCTAAACCAACCACTCCCTCTTGTATTCGAGCCCCTGCTCCATCATTTAAACCAATCAGTGGCGCACCTACTGATAGAGATAAATCCATCACTTTATGAATTTTTTCAGCAAAAACTTCTCCGAGTGCACCACCAAAAACAGTAAAGTCTTGAGCGAAAAGAAAGACTTTACGTCCATCGATCGTTCCCCAGCCAGTAATTACACCATCTGTATAAGGTCTTCCTTCAATTCCGCTTTCATGAGCTCGATGTCGTACCAGCATGTCAAGCTCATGAAAAGATCCAGGATCTAGAAGATAATCAATCCTTTCACGCGCTAAAAGTTTGCCTTTCTCATGCTGTCGTTCCACGGCTCTTTCTGGGCCTGCATTTATTGCTTCATCTTTACGACGTCGCAGATCGTCAATACGGTCTGCCATTGAATAATCAACCATGCAAAAAGGTTAACCTGCATGTGGGATATAGCATCAAGTAGCGGACAACTTTAAACAATTCAAAACTAAAGTATTTGAAAAATATGAAAAATTCTGAAAATAATAAGAAATACCCCAATACATGGCTTGGAGTTTTTTGTGGAGCCTATATGGGGGCTGATGAAACAGTTCATGAACTTGTCAAAGAACTAGGAAAGGCTCTTGCTAATAACGAAATTGGTTTAGTTTACGGTGGAGGCGGAATCGGAGTGATGGGTACGATCGCAGACGCTGTATTAGAAAATGATGGCTGGGTAATGGGTGTTGTACCAAAAAACCTTCTAGAAACAGAGATGGCTCACGCTTCTTTGGACGAGCTGATCATAGTTGAAACAATGCATGATCGGAAAAAAACTATGTATGAAAGGGCGGATGCTTTTTGTGCTTTGCCAGGTGGGTTAGGAACTCTTGAAGAAGTTTTTGAAGCAACCACTTGGACTAAATTAAAACTTCATGAAAAATATAAAAGTGTAATGTTATTAGACAACAACGGTTTTTGGTTGAGTTTCGTCGATCTGCTTGATCACATAACTTCTTCAGGTTTTATCAAACCAGAAGATAGAGCCATTATTTCTCGCTTCGATTCAGTTTCAGCATTAATTTCAAATCTTAAAACTCTTGAATAAATAAGTTTTATCTTGAAAGGTTTTTGAGTCGCTCTGCTAATTTCGAAGCATCAAGCCGATCGCATAATTGAGTGAAATGTTCTTTAGGTGAAACCCATTCGAGTTCAGAAACATTAGACATGACAGGCACATCTTCTCGAAGGATTGTGAGATTTTTATACAACTGTGCTTCATTAAAATTTTGAGAAAGTGTTTCTGCAAGTTTTCCGGCCCCTCTTACAGAAACATCCCATTTATTTGGATCCAACGGAATCTCTTCAATTGTTCCGTAACGATCTAATATAAGTGAGGAAGATTTTGCACCCCACCCAGGTAATCCAGGTATTCCATCAGCCGAATCTCCTACTAGTGCAAGAAAATCAGGTATAGAGGATGGTGATACTCCAAACTTTTTTCTTACACCCGCAACGTCGTAAATAATTTCTTGTCGACGGTCAAATTGGACAACTCTTCCATCATCTGTAACACATTGTGCTAAATCTTTGTCAGGAGAACATATTAGAATTCTACTAACCGTTGAATCTTCTTTAGCTATGCGAGCTGCAGAAGCAAGAGCATCATCAGCTTCAAACTCAATCATGGGAAATGTTATAAATCCAGCTGCTTCAATCAAAGCTTCGACCAAAGGAAATTGAGACATAATTTCTGGAGGTGTTCCTTCTCCAGTTTTATATCCATCAAATAAATCATTTCTGAATGACTCAACAACATGGTCAGTAGCAACTCCAATATGGGTTGCTCCGTCTTCAAGTAAACGAACTAAAGTTCCTAATACTCCTCTTGTCGCAGCTACTTCAATCCCTTCCGAAGTTTTATGTGAGGGGACTGCGAAATAGTGTCGAAATAATTCATAGGTGCCATCAACGAGATGAATTTCCATGGTTTTTTCTATTCTTCAAGATTTTCTTGCACTAGCTCAATAAGAGTCCCAAAAGATCCTTTTGGGTGAACGAAAGCTACAGTCGTCCCGCGTGAACCCGGCCTTGGTTTTTCATCAATAGCTCGTCCACCGGCATTTATAAGACTGTCTAAAGCCTTTTGACAGTCTTCAACTCGATAACCAATATGATGGATTCCTTCACCTCTTTTATCTAAAAAAATAGAAATCGGTGATTCTGGACTAGTTCCGGTCGTTAGCTGTATATAGGATTCTCCGACTTTAATTAGTGCTTCTTCTACAGCATCTTTTTCGACCTTCTCGCGATGGCATACTTCAGCTCCAAAAGCTCTGCCGTAATATTCAATAGCTGCTTCTAAATCATGTACAGCTATTGCTACATGATCAATTTGATTTAATATCAATTAGTTCTCCACTCTAATTTTTACTTATATTTTTCTTTATTTGAAGCATTCTGTAACAAATTTGTAATATTTCTGTAAATCTTGTAATGTAACCGTAAAGTGTTGGGAAACTCCCTCCACCCAACTTTAGAGCGCCTGCAGCTGGTTAGCTTCCCAGTTGCAGGCGTTCATTTTATGCTTTTTTATGTTCTTCATTTACTGGATAACGGCCTAATAATGCTCTTCCTAAAGTTAATTCGTCCGCATACTCCAAATCTCCACCTACCGGCAATCCACTAGCTATTTTTGTCACTTTTACACCCAGAGGTTCGAGTAAACGAGCTATGTAAATGGCAGTAGCCTCACCTTCAATATTTGGATTCATAGCGATAATAACCTCTTCAATTTTTTCAGGTTCAATCCGCCTAAGAAGTTCTGCAACTTTCAACTGCTCAGGTCCAATACCATCTATAGGGCTTATAGCCCCACCTAAAACGTGATAGCGCCCTTTGAATTCAGCTGTTTTTTCTAAAGCAACAATATCTTTTGGTTCTTCAACAACACACATCATCCCATTGTCCCGTTGACTATCTGAGCAAATAGGACATAATTCATGTTCAGAAATATTAAAGCAAGAATCACAGAATCTAATTTTCTCTTTCATTAATGAAATTGCGCTTGTCAAACGTTCTATATCTTCAACAGGTAGCCGCATCAAGTGAAAAGTGATCCTTTGAGCTGACTTAGGTCCAATCCCCGGTAATCGACCCAAAGCGTCAATAACTTCTTCTACAGCATCAATGTACATAAAATATCATTTCTAAATAACCCTTATTCTGGTGCAACTATTTCGGCACCAGGAAAAGCTTGAGAAAGTCTTTCAACAGCTGAACCGGAATTAGGATCTGCTTCAACCAAATCAGATAAATCTAAATCTTCATCATCCTTTGTTGGCTTTGGAGGTTTTGCAGGGTCTGGTGGCGAAATCGAAGATGTTGATGAAGCATCAACGGAAAGCAAAACTGGCACCACAATACCGAACGTGTTTTTAATGGATGTTTCCACTTCACCTAACAATTCGTTACAGCGCCTTAAATGGGGTTCGTTTGGTAGAGCAATTGTTACACCATTTTCATCAACTGAAATAGGCTTACCTGCTGCGAATCTAGCCCGCGCCTTCTTTGAAAGTTTGGGTAATAAATCTTCTACCCAAGAATCTAAAAACTGTTGTTTAGTCGGAAAGTCTTTTTTTTCACTATCAGTTATAGAAGGCTCATCTGAAGATTGAATTTTGTCATTGTCTTTATCATCAATTTGTTCTGGCTTAACGTCTGGGTTTTCATTATTTAATTTTTTAATCGGAGGAGAACTAATTGGGTGCTCATCCTTCGTTAATTTAATATCTCTAATTTTTTCCTCTAACAGAGCTACTCTGGACTCCAATAAATCAATTGCAGAAGAATCTGGAGAAGGTTGATTCGAGGCAATTTTTACCATTGCAACTTCGAGATCTACACGAGGATCTGGTGATCTTCTCATATCAACAAGCGAAAGGCCCAAAATTTCCAATGATCGCGTGATCAAAGCAGGATTAACTTGTTCGGTAAAATTTTTTATTTTTACTTTTTCTTCTTCCGCTAAACCTTCCAAAGGCACTCCCATCGAGAATAAAAAAGCTTCTCTTAACGAAGACAACAAACTCTCTCCAATGAATCTTGGTTCCTTACCGGTTGCAATTGCTTCATTAACTGCCTTAAGTGTCTTTTTAGAATCTCTTGTTGCTATTCCATCTAATAAATCATCGACGGAATTTTCAAGAAAATTTGAGCCTCCAGCAACTATTTTGTCAAGTGATGACAGCGCATCGCGAGCTGAACCCCTAGCGTCACGAACCGCTTGATTTAAACCTTCTTCGCTAACTTCCAATCCAGCATCTTTTGAAATTTCTTCAAGTAATTCTCGAAGTTGTTCACTTGGTAGCAAATTAAGTTCTAAATGTTGCGATCGACTTCTTATCGTTTCTACAACTTTATGCGGCTCAGTTGTTGCCATCACAAAAATAACGTGATCAGGTGGTTCCTCCAATGTTTTCAACAATGCATTTTCTGCTCCAGAAGTAAGCATGTGAACTTCGTCTAAAAGGTATACCTTTGTGCGACCTGGTGTACCCAACGCGACCTTTGACAGTAAGTCACGAATGTCATCTACCTTGTTGTTCGAGGCTGCATCCAATTCATGTAAGTCAAAAGAGGAACCCTTGTCGATGGATAAACATGAATCACACTCACAACACGGTTCTCCTTCTTGGATATGTTCACAATTTAGTGCTTTTGCAAGAATTCGCGCTGCAGTTGTCTTACCGGTTCCCCTAGGCCCGCTTAACAAATATGAATGGAAAACACGATCGTGTCTTATTGCATTTTGCAAAGCAGCAACTACATGGTCTTGACCTTTCATGTCCGCAAAACAACGGGGCCTATAACGACGATATAGAGACGTGAATTCCATCGAACCGAAGCCTAGTAGCAGACTTTCTCTTCGTAAGAAACGAGGCAAAGATACACAAAAAAAATCATATAAATATAATTTGATCTTTTAGCACTGGAGGAAGGTATGGGATTCGAACCCATGGTGACCCGGAGGCCACATCACCTTTCCAAGGTGACCGAATCGTCCACTCTCGCAACCTTCCAAGATTCAAAAGGAACCTAACTAGAGGTTATCGCCGACTTTTTGTCCATAATATTTTTTTCTCAAAAGAGTCCTTGTCGTAAAATTATAAAAGAGGTTATCGTGCGCATATGACAAACGAAGAATTAATGGAACTAGCTATACAAGAAGCACTCTCTGCAAAAAATATTGGTGAGGTTCCTATAGGGGCAGTAATTGAAGTTGATGGCCAGATTATTTCTAGCCGTCATAACGAAAGAGAAACAACAAACGATCCAACTGCGCATGCAGAGATTCTAGCTTTACGAGATGCAGCAGAATATACGAAAAGTTGGAGATTAGAAACAGCCACTCTGGTTGTGACACTTGAGCCATGTCCGATGTGCGCTGGTGCAATCTGGGCATCGCGTATAAAAAAAGTTGTTTGGGGAGCACCAAATTTTGAAGCCGGTTCTTTAGGGTCTCTTTACAATTTGGGAGTCGATCCTCGCCTTAATCATCAAATAGAAATTGTCGGAGAGGTTAAATCGTCAGAATGTTCAGAACTTCTAAGTGATTTCTTTAATGTTCATCGCTAATAAACTTGGTAAATCTATAACCGCAGTACCATCAATGTGTTGAGGAAGGTTGCCAGAGTGGACGAATGGGGCGGCCTCGAAAGCCGTTGTGGCCTCCGGGTCACCGTGGGTTCGAATCCCACACCTTCCGCAAATTACTAAAAGGCTTTAAAGTCCCATTTCATGATGGGGTGGGACTTCAAAACGCTCTATAGCCTCTGCTCTTCTATGGAGCAGTTCAACAGTTTCATCAAGGTCTTTAGCAATAATGTATTGACGTTTGATGACACTATTGACTACAAATCTGCCTAAATCATCAAGATCTGCTATTTGCACTTCACGACCAGACTGTTCGAGCATGTTTTTTAGTTCTTCAAAAGTCATGGGTTTACGCTTAGCAGGATTTTTAACTCTTTCTAGTTCACTTGGTCGGTTTCTCTGCGAGTTAAAAAGACCTGTATTCATAAGACCACCTGAAGGATAAAAAACAGATGCACCTATATCTTTGCCTTCCAGAACTAATTGATGTTGTAAAGCCTCAGTGAAACAACTAACAGCAGCTTTGCTTGACGCATAAATAGAAGCCATCGGAACTGGTGCAAAACCACCGTCCCCTGAAGAGGTATTAATTACATGACCTGGTTTACCTGATTCGAGCATTCGAGGAACAAAAGCCATCACTCCATTAGACATTCCAAAAACATTTACACCAAAACACCATTTCCAATCATTTGGTTCATGCTCCCATGCTTTTCCTCCACCTCCAGAACCAACACCTGCGTTGTTAAACAACAAAGTGCACTTATCGAAAGTTGAAAAAACGTGATCTGCTAAGGATTCGACTGAACTAGGGTCACTTACATCAGTCAGAAAACCAGATACTTCACCAAACTTTGAAAGCTCTGCGACAGTTGCATCAAGCACAGATTTTTCAATATCAGCTATGACTACTTTCATTTCTTGTTCAAGTAAAGCTTTTACAATGCCTTTTCCTATTCCATTCGCTCCACCTGTAACAACAGCTATTTCATTTGTTAGCTCTAAGGGTTTCAAAGTCATACTTGCTGCACCTGATTCAAAGGGTTCATACCGGGACAGCCTTTCGCATCTTCAGCTATTTCTGCATAATTGATTGGATTTGCTACTTCAGCTTTTGTTGGACAAACTTTTTGAGCTAAAGGTCGAAGTGCTTCAACATCAAACTTATACAAGCGGGCCGCATTTTCAGTCAAAATTTGTGTTGCCTCTTCTACGGAAAAATCAGCAAAAGTTAAACGAAGATGATCACGCGTATATGGATAAGAACCTTCAGTATGTGGATAATCAGATCCCCACATAATTTTGTCAATACCAATTTCTTTACATAAATGAGCCTCAGTCGGCCTTAAGAAGCTTGCTCCGATATGACATTGTCTTGTCCAATACTCACTAGGTTTTAGAGATAAATTTTCAACAGCCATCCCTCCAAAAATTGTTTCTGAACCGTATTTACCATATTTCATTCGCTCATAAAATGAGTCAAGTTTGTCTAATGTGTCGGGCAACCACGCAGTGCCCGTCTCTGTATTGACAAACTGTAAGTTTGGATGCCGTTCAAAAACCCCACTAAACATCAAATGCCAAAGAGCCCTTTGGCTCCACCATGTGACTTCAATCATAAAAACTGCTAATGAAGCTGGAAAATAAGATCCAAAATCTGGCGTTGCCCCTCCTGCATGATGATTTAATGGCATTTCAAAATCTGCAGCAGCAGCCCAAATGGGTTCATAGTTAGGAGAATACAAAGGTTCAAATGGTGAATCAGGAGGAGCGCCCGGAACCAAAATCCCTCCTCTTAAACCATTTTCAAAAGCCCAGTTAATTTCTTCTACTGAACCTTTAACATCACCAAGAAAAATCTGTGCTACCCCTGCGCGTCTTTCTGGTGCTTCAGAAACAAATTCTGCTAACCAACGGTTATGGGCTCTTAAACCCGCCCATCTTTTTTCGAAGTCGTCGCTGTAAGGCGGTGCTTCAAAAGGGCTCGCTGCAGGAGGTGCAAAAGGTGGTGTGGTATTCGGAAACAATACTGTCGCTACCACACCGTCGTCTTCCTGCTCTTTCAAACGACGCGAACTTGAGAAATTACGATCAGCGTCAAGTTCTGGATCTCCACCGATTCCAACATTTCGCGGTGATTTTTCCAATCCGGCATATAGCTCATCCATTTTTACTTGATTGGCTTCAATTACATCTGCCCACTCATCAAAATCATTGTGAAATTTGCTTTCCAAGTAATCTTTATATTGACGTAGATCTGCTCCACAATGGCTATCTGCAGAAATAATTACATGATGTTCATCCATGGGAATCCTCAATATTGCAATTCACAACCATACTCATCAAGCCACCAACGGGCTTCACGAAGTGCATTTTCAGAAGTTCTCAATTCAAGATCTTGATTGAGTTGTTTAGGAGTTGGACCGACACGATTTGCAACACTATTCAACCCTTCAAAATCAAGTCCGTAACATTCAACAGCGTTGATACCTAACAACCGGCGAGTGTCTTCAATCGACACATCTCTAAAATCATTCTCAAGTCGTTCAACTGTATTTGGCCACGATCCTTCAGGGTGTGGATAATCAGTACCCCACATTAAAGCGTTGATTCCATTTACATGTCTACGTCTTATTTCTTCTCGCGACATTGTAGAAGCACCGATAAAAACATTAGTTCCAAAATATTCTGAAGGAAGTCTGGTTATCAATCCTTTCATTCTGGAACCCATTTTTTTAATTTTGTTAGTACCTCCAAAATTTATATCAGCTTTCCATAAAATATCTCCGATCCAAAATGAACCACATTCGACTACCGCATATTTCAGACCAGGGAAACGATCAAACTTGCCTGAAAACAAAAGTTGCCACAGGATTCTATGAGTCCAAAAAGGCACCTCGCTGATATACATGGCTATGTTTTCTCCATAACTTGGAAAATCAGCTTCTCCAGAATGAGTGTGGACAACCAAACCAGTTTCACTACAAGCCGCCCATACCTTGTCGTAATGATCAGAACCATAAGGAGGAAAACCATGCCACATAGTTGGGACCATCACACCATAAATACCCGGCTTTTCAGCAAGTAGCTCAATTTCTTTTACAGCTTCATCTACATCATGGGTTATTGGAACTAAAGCAACCCCAGCACGTCTAACAGGATCATCACCGCAAAATTCTTCTAACCAACGGTTATGCGCTCTTGCTCCCCCAAAAGCAAGTTTTGGATCAGTAATCTGACCAGCGGCTAAACCGGCACCAAAAGGTGGTGATTCTTGTCCCGTAACAGCATCGCCATCAGCAAAAATTATTTCACCTGAAATACCATCGGCATCCATAACACCATTTCTAACTGAAGAATCATATGCTCCTTTGAGACCTTCCTCGTTTTCTCCCTCCCATTTCTCCAAGAACTCAGCGTTAACTTCTTCAGTAATTCGTCGATGTTCATGCCTTTCTTCTACATATTTGTCGAACTCGTCATGTAGAGATGACTCAAGATAGGGTCGATAATTCTCGCACTGAAGCCCAGCATGCGTATCAGAAGAAACAATTAAATATGGTTCTTCACCTGTACTTACTTCAATCGACATTTATTCTCCTTAGTCATCAGTGTCTTTTGCTCCTAGAACCGAAAGGTCATCGTAACGTTGGTGAACAAAAGGTATCAAATTTTCAGCCGGAACAGTCCCCACAGTGCGAGCATTGACCACTGTTGCACGCTGAGAAAGAGTGATCGAACGCAACTTTCTTACTGGTAAGTCTGCTACTGGGTCCAGTGGTGAATCACCTAAAATAACTTCACCTTCTACAACTTCTGCTTTTCGTTCGCGTGAAGATTTTTTTGAATGAACTATAAAAGGATCTCCATCAAGTTTTGTTGGCCCTTCAGGTGATGGAAGTAATTTGAAATAAAAATCGATTCTTTCATTTGATATTAGATCTCTTTCACCCGTAATCTTTCCTTTTATCTCTGCGACTGTAAAACCTAAACGCTTTATTGTGCTGTGAATATCATCACCTTCTCTTTTTGCTTGAATCTCAGCAATCTTTTTGGGTTCCCCAAATGTCTCACGACCTCCAACTGTTGCTTGTTCAGTGGTCATCGGCATTAACAATGGGTATTCGCCTAAAACTTCTCCATGGCAGGCTTGAACTCCAAACCATCCAGCTCCAAATACCAAATTACCAGGCATTGTTACCGTTGAAATATTAAGCCTTACTAGTGGTTCTGGTCCTGGTTCTAAAGGTGGCGGCAGAACAGCAGCAATGACTTCAGGATCCGTTTCGTAAACAGCTTCTAAAGAGTCTGACCATGTCTCTCTACCTGTTGCTTCAAGCTCTCTATTGCGGATTGCTTCTTGTGATCGAGCTCCGTATCGAATACTACTCATAACTCTCCCTGCTAAATAAAATCTATGTTTGTTTAAATTCTTTCACGCGTTGATTTCGAATGACCATACGAAAATTTTTGTTAATAAGAAAAAGGCCAAGTTTTAAAATAAGTTTTTATGCGCATCCATATTCCGGCAATTCCTCGAGGCTCAAGTAGCAAAAATGCTGCGATAAGCATGCCATAGATAATATGATTTAAAGAAGAGATAGAGAGCATGCCTCCAATTCCTCCTTGGTCTCCGCTAACGCCTGGAAGGTCATAATCTCTAGAAATATTTTCAACCAGTCTGGGAAGACTTCCTACAACAAGAGCCCCGATTATTGATCCATGAATCGTTCCCATTCCTCCCAAAATAATTATTGCTATGTATTGAATTGCTACTAACAAGCCAAAATCTATGGGACTGATAAATGACTGCAATACTCCGAAAAGTGATCCAGCAAGAGCAGCAATTGAACTAGAAATTGCAAATGCCATAGTCTTGTAATGCAAAAGATCGACTCCAATTATTTCAGCTGCGATATCACGATCCCTTACTGCCTGTAATGCTCTTCCTGGTCTTGTTCTCACAATATTTTTAACAAGTAGTGCAATAAGTGCGACGAAACCCCAAATAAGCCAAAAAAATGATTGGGATTTTTCAAATTCATGACCAAAAACTTCGAAGTTTCTAAAATCAATAGGACCAATTTTTAATGAAGCTCCTGTAACTGAAACCCCAGTACTTCCACCAGTAACTGACTTCCAATTTCTGAAAATGTGGTCTCCTAAAAAAACCAAACCTAAGGTCACAACCACTAAATAGTTTCCCCGAAGTCTTAGCGCGAGGGGTCCCACTATAAAACCAATTAGAAAACCAACTAAAAGTGATCCCGGCAACCAGACTATGAAAGGTAAATCCCATGTTGACCCCGCATATGCAGTGAAATATGCCCCAGCACCAACAAAAACTGAATGGCCTAGTGAAACTTGCCCTGTGTATCCGGTCAACAAATTTAAACCAATTGCCCCAACAGCAAACACGCCAACATAGTTAAGTGTTGTCAGAGTTAGCCCTATATCGTCAAGAAATTTAGTTACTATAAAACTTTCCCAAATTATCGGGCTCAAAACGTAAAGAAATAAGAGAGTTAATAAACCAACTCTTAATAAAGGGGTTCGCCAAATCATTAGGTCTTGCTGATATCGAACTTTTAGTTCTTTTGAAGGAGTAGCCATTTCAACTCACACTCTGTGCACTTCTTTAGTGCCGAAAAGTCCGTACGGCCGAATCATTAAAATTATAAGCATCACAATAAATACCATTACTCTGTCGAATCCAACTCCCAACCAATCCAAATCCCATTCGGGCTGATACACCTTTGTCAAATTTTGAATAATTCCAACGATAATTCCTCCAATTACTGCGCCTCCGGGGGAATCAAAACCTCCTAATATCATTGCTGGAAAAGCAAGAAATACTATTAGGTCCATATTGGGTGTTAACTGTGCTATTCCCACACCAGTTGCAGTTCCGGCTAAAGCAGCCACTGCACCAGCGATTCCAAAAGCGGTAGCGAAGACAACCTTCAAAGAAATACCTTGAGCAAAAGCTGCTTCGTGGTCGAAATGGGCAGCTCTCATTGCTATACCGATTTTTGTGAACCGGTTAACTAAGAAAAAACCTGAAAGTGCAATTGCGGTTAAAGCAATTGTCCAAAGCTTTGCGTGTGTAAAAACTAAATCACCTACTTTGACTATTTTAAAGCCCCATGGGTCTCCCATATTTTTTTCAGCGAAACCCCAGATGGATGGAACTACTTGTTTAATTACAAAAAGTATTCCAATAGTGACAATGATTGACCCAAAGATTGGTAACTCATTTGATTGACTTGCTCCGAAACGGTTTTCAAATTTTTTGACTAAGAAGTAAACACTTGCTCCAACGAAAACTCCAAGTATCAATGAAGTTAAGTGACTGTTGCCGTTATAAAAAAATACTGACCAAGAAATTAAACAAAAGACACCACCAGTTATTTCTTTTAATGAACGGTGTAAAAGTAATAACTGAATGAGAATTGCGATTATTGCCGTGGCAATCATTGAGAGAAGTAAAGAAAGATAAAAATTCCATCCCCAGGTTTGGCTGAAGTTGTAGGTCAAAAATGCACCTATAAGAAGAAATCCTCCTTGAGCGAAATTAATTATTCCAGTTGCTCGGTAGATAACCACAAAACCAAGAACTATTAAGGAGTATCTGGCCCCTAGAGCTAACCCATCGAATATGCCTTGTAAAAGTTGATCCATTAATACATACTCTCGATCAAATCGGCAAACTGTTCGGTAATAGCTGCTCTCTTTACTTTTTGTGTAGCTGTAAGTTGACCATCTTCATGGTCAAGTTCTAGCGGTATTAATTTAAAATACTTAACTGTTTCCACTTGAGCAAAATCTTTGTTTGCGTCATTAATAATCATGGAAACTAATTCGTTCACTTCATCTTTCGATGAAAGATCCTCATAGGTGGTGTATGGAATTCCTTGACGTGTAGCCCAATCGCCCACCGTGTCACTTTCAATTCCAATTAGCGCCGTTAGATATTTACGCTTATCTCCGATAACCATAGCTTCTCTTACGTAAGGCGAAATTTTTATACGATTTTCTATTTCAGATGGTGAAAGATTCTTTCCACCTGCAGTGATGATTATGTCTTTTTTACGATCTGTAATCCAAAGATGCCCGAATTCATCTATATGACCTATATCTCCTGTATGCAACCAACCATCTATAATCGTTTCCTTGGTTGCTTCTAGATTTTTAAAATAACCTTTAAATGTACCTTCTGAGCGAGTAAGTATTTCTCCATCTTCAGCTATTCGAACTTCACAAAGAGGTAATGCTTTACCAACAGAACCTAAATGCAATTCATCAGCCGGAACAATGGTTGCAACAGCTGTATTTTCAGTCATCCCATACCCTTCACGAACAGGTACACCAACTGACATCAAAAATTCAAGCACTTGGGGCGCTATCGGTGCCGCACCAGACAGAGCTTCACGCACCCTCATCATTCCTAGTCTTTTTTTCAGTGACCTAAAAACAAACAACCAGCCAATTCCAAACCATATCGAATCAATAAAATTACTTTTGTTTTTCAAACGTCTTTGTAGCAGTAATCCGCCTTGTTTTATCCAAAAATTAAACAACGATCGTTTTAACCATGTTGCGTCATTTGATCGAATCTGAACAGCAGCCAGCATTTTTTCCCAAACACGAGGAACTCCTAAAAAAAATGTAGGTTGCACTTCACGAAGATCTTCTGTGAATGAATTGGTGTCTTCGCCAAAGTTAACCACATAACCGTGATAGACCGCATTAGCAACTGAGATAACACGCTCAGCCACATGACATAAAGGAAGATACGATAAAACCTCGTCATTTTTTCTGTAATCATAAACAAGACCCCATGTAATTGCAGCGAATCTCAAATTCTCATGAGTTATCATCGCTCCTTTTGGGGGACCTGTTGTGCCTGATGTATAAACGATGATTGCGGTTTCAGAGGATGTGATCGTTTTTGTCATTTCCTCAAAACTTTTATCAACAACCAAATCGCCTAAGTCAAGTAAATCTTCAAAAGTTATGATTCTTGGGTCATTAAGATCCTTTACACCACGTGGATCAATAACAATTATTTTCTGTAATTTTTCTAATCGATCCCATGCTGCTAATGCTTTATCAAGTTGCTCTTCATCTTCAACAACTAGGACACTGGCCTCGGAATGGCTCAAAAGATACTCGACTTCTGATGCAGGGCTCGTTGGATAGATTCCAACTGACACGGACCCAAGTGTTTGAGCTGCTAAATCCGCAAAAACCCATTCAGGTCTGTTTTCTGAATGAATTGCAACTTTGTCGCCTTCTCTAACTCCTAGTTCATAAAACCCTAAAGAAACTGATATGACTTTGTTTAAATACTCTTCCCATGTAAATTCTTTCCAAATTCCAAACCTTTTGTGCCGCATGGCAACATCGTTCGGACGTGTCTGTGAATGTTCAAGAAGTTTGGCCGGCAAGTTGATTAGTTCATTTTCTGCGAAATCAATTTCGTCATGAATTTGAGATTTCATGATGCCTCTCCTAAATAAGCGGCTATTACTCTCTGATCACTTTGTACTTCTTTTGGAGATCCAGTTGCAATTGTTTGTCCAAAATCAAGTGCCATTACACGGTCGGCTATATCCATAACCATCGCCATGTCATGTTCAACAAGCAAAATAGAAATTTCCAATTCATTGTTAATTTCTAGGATGTACCTAGCCATATCTTCAGTTTCTTCGAGGTTCATTCCCGCTACAGGCTCGTCAAGAAGAAGGATCCGTGGTTCCATAGAAAGAGCTCTTCCTAATTCAACACGTTTTTGGATTCCATAAGGGAGCAGGCCTACTGGTTGATAACGGTGAGGCTGAAGTTCAAGTAGATCAATAATTGTTTCTATCTTCTGACGATTTTTTATTTCTTCATTTTTAGCTCGACCCCACCAAAGAGCGCCTGATAAAAATCCTGTCTTCATTTGGAGGTGTCGACCAAGCAGTAAATTATCTATAAGGTTCAAGTTCATGAACAAACCAAGATTTTGAAAAGTCCTTCCTACACCTTTTCGCGCCACAGCGACAGGGCTCTTACCTATCAGTTCACCACCATCAAATAAAATTGAACCATTCTGAGGTTTATAGACGCCATTTATGCAATTAAAAATTGATGTTTTCCCAGCACCATTCGGACCTATTATTGCAAAAAGCTCTCCTGATTTAACACTAAAATTTGCTTCTTCAAGGGCAGTTACCCCTCCAAAGCGAAGTGTCACATCACTCACATCAAGTATCGGTAAAGATTCCACTAGGCACTCCACCTTTTTCTGCGACGATAAGTTTTTACGTCCCTGAAAGAACGTCGACCAGTCTCACCTACACCTAAATAAAACTCTTTTATATCATCGTCTTGCAATAACTCACCGCTTAAGCCTTCACGTACAATTCTTCCATTTTCGAGTACATATCCTCGGTTGGCTATTGAAAGTGCCATTGTCGCATTTTGTTCGACTAGCAAAACGCTTGTTCCTTGTTTATTTACCGTTTCAATTATGTCTCTTATCTGTTGAACGAGTAGTGGGGCAAGCCCAAGGGATGGTTCATCAAGCACTAACAATTTGGGTGAAGTCATAAGTGCCCTGGCAATAGCTAGCATTTGTTGTTCTCCACCTGAAAGGTATCCCGCAGTCGAACGTGACCGGGTAGCCAACACTGGAAAAAGACTTACAACACGATCATGTGCTTCAGAGATTTTTTGACGTGAGGATACTGTGTATGCTCCAGCGCGAAGGTTTTCTTCAACTGTTAACTCTGCAAAAATTCTTCTACCTTCCATAACCTGTGATAAACCTGCACGAACTAATTTTGATGGATCATCTCTATTTGTTTTTTGTCCAAGAAATGTGACAGAACCTTTAGTTATTCGACCCCTATGAATGTCAAGTAAACCAGTTATTGATCTCAATAAAGTTGTTTTGCCGGCACCATTTGCTCCTAAAAGAGCAACAATTTCTCCTTCAGAAATATTTAGGGAAATACCACGAAGAACGAGTATGACTTCGTTATAAACGACTTCGAGGTTCTCAACCGAAAGTATCGGAGATTCTTTATTTTCTAGAGTTCTAGATTCCATTGGGCTTATATTAACCAACTAAAAGTTTAGGGCCCATGGGTTTAACCCATGGGCCCTAAATTCACTATCAATTCGATTAGAAGTCGTAATCAGAAGCGTATTCGCTTTCGTATCCAACCTCGACAGCTTCAACACCATTTGGAATTTCCGGATTCACCCGGAAAATCGTATTTGATATTGAAGGTTGCCTTTCATCGACCGGTCCATAGTTATAGTCACCTGACAAACCTTCAAAATCGATACTCACCTGAGTTGATGCTTGAAGTATTCCTTCACGTGATAGATCACCGTTTGCAACGGCTCGTTCAAGTACTCCTGCACTTGCCATAGACATCACATATCCGGCCGCAAAGTAATAATCAGGCGCCTGATCTGGTGCGTAAGTGGCCATTCTTTCCATCATCGCAACTGCACCGGACATACTTGTATCTCCCCAAGTGCTTCCTTCGCCTACAATTATGAGATTTGCTTGGAGATATGGAGCCAAAGCTGAAGCAGCAAAAGCATTAATCCATACAGGAGATTGGCCTATCCACGTCGGTGCAAAACCTGCACCTGCAGCAGCACCACCTATTCCTCCAACTGCAGATGGAAGCGCTGTTAGCCATACCACTTCACACCCTGCTCCCTGGAGTTGTCCGATCTGTGCACTGAAATCAGCATCTCCGGGCACATATCGTGCCACTTCACTAATTGTGATTCCTACCTTTGGAGCAATCCAATCAAGTCCAGCTTGGCCAGCTTCACCATATGGATCATCTTGAATCAAGCTGCAATACACCTGATCCGTTGAACCTCCGCCTTTGTTCAACCACCAATCGATTCCGTTAATTACTTGGATTTGATAAGGCGCTCCCCATGGAATCAAATTAGATTCACGTACCCATGCTGAATCCAGCGATGCAGGAACTGCCATTAAACCGTCTTCATTCATTGATTCAAGAAGTGCAGTTACTACAGGTGTTCCAAAAAGATTACCTATTAATGAAATTTCATCTTTCATGTCGTTATATGCCTGAACAGCAACACTCGGATTGTAAGTACTATCAGCTTCTACGAGTTCAACTGGATATTTCCCAGCAATACCACCTTGATCATTAACCCACTCGTAGTAAGTTGCAACACCTGCCTGCAATGGAAGTCCAATAATGGCTGCAGGTCCACTGAAGTCATTTACGATCCCTACTTTGATTGTTGTCCCATCAAAACCGGCAGTAACTTCTGGATCCCCTGCGCTACATGCTGGGTTGCTGTCTGCATCCCATACACATGCGCTCATAGCACCTGATTCGAGATCTGCTTTCAAAGTAGCAAGCATTGATTTGATGTCGTCACTAACCATTGAATCGAAATCATGGAACGGAGCGAGACCAACAGCACCACCATAATTACCAGAAGGCATGCTTCCAGCAGCAGATTGTGA
>MPLT02316421.1_pt1 | contig 83159 bp, 93 predicted proteins | sample 1617391 | NCBI WGS metagenome assembly MPLT02 (sample SAMN05944800, study PRJNA350692) | marine metagenome | biome: marine; feature: ODZ; material: water; isolation source: 70 m water sample filtered on 0.2 um supor filter | place: Pacific Ocean | collected 2012-04-08 | depth 70m m
CATCTTGAAATATTAGCCAAGGTCTAAAAGAAAAGAATCTTACACCCCTAGCTATATCATCCATAGATATTATTTTAAAAGATCCACGAACTACTATAGAAGGATTTTCTTCTGTGTCCCATTCTATTATCTCACAGATAATTTCATCACCTGTAGTTAATTTAAATTGTTTAATTTCTTTTTGAGTCATACAAAATCTACTTTAAACGTTTTAGTTAAAAATTTTTCTTTTTCATATATAAGTAACCTTTGATCAGCATGTGTTAATGCAAAATTTTTCTTTTTATGCCATTGCAAGTCATCTATAATATCATATAACACTGTAGGTTCATTATTATCACTCTTTCTTAATCCTCTTCCAATCGATTGAAGGACTCGGATTTGTGATTTCGAGGGAGAAGCAAATATAATGTTATGCAAATTACGGATATTAATCCCAGTAGAAAAAGTACCCAAACTAGCGACAATAATTGCATTTTTTTGTTTCTCTACTATTCCTCTAATGGCTTCCCTGTCAGATGTTTGTGTATTACCTGATACAAAAAAAACTTTTCTTTTTTCACTTGCTTTATTATTTATAATAGTGTATAGTGGCTTCCCATGTTTTTCAACTAACTTGAATAATACTAATGTATTTCCTTTTTGATCAATTGCAAGGTTTTTTATAAAATTATTTCGTTTTTCATGCTTTATAATATAATCTATTTCATCATTATATACTTTATTGGTATTTTCTTTCCTCTCTGTATCATTATAATTTAATACAATTCTATTGATTTTTAAATCTGCTAATGTATCGTTCTCTTGTAATTTTTTAGTACTAGTGACTCTATAAGTCTTGCCAAATAAACCTTGTAATACTAATTCATGGGTTTGAGTTCCATCTAATGTTCCAGTAGTACCAAATCGATATTCTGCTTCTCTGGATTTATTCATTATACTCATTAAAGATTTAGATTTAAATCCGTGACATTCGTCCCCTATTACCATACCATATTGTGCAAACCATTGAAAGGGATACTTATATATTGATTGCCAAGTGCTAATAACTAATCTTTTGTCAGTATTTTTATCTTTACCAGAATATATTTTGTGACAATATTCTCTTACATTAAAACCATATTCTTCAAAATCAGAATACATCTGTTCTACTAAAGAAGTAGTTGGAACTATAATTAAAATTTTCTTAGAGTAATTTTGTATATACCATCTATTAAGACAATATATTATTAGGGATTTACCTGAACCTGTTGGTGATAATAATATACCATTTTTATGTTTAATTCCATAAATTACCCCTTGCTTTTGGTAGTCTCTTATGGTATAAGGTAATTGTAAAGTTTCAATAAACTTATCTAAATCTTCAAATGTAATTTTATTTTGATCTAAAGGGGAACCATAATCAGTAGAATCTACTTTAGCTAGATATCCGCGATCTTTACAGAATATCATTAAATGAAAAAATAAACCAGCAGGTAATTCGTGATTTTGTGCATTAAATAGTCTAATTTTACCATCCCATAATCTATTTCGATAAGATGGTATAAATTTATAGCCCGGAACATAAAAAGAAAAAAATTCTCTTAGTTCAGCTGCTATTCCACTATCACAGTCTATTTTAAGTGTAGCGTGATTTAATTTCCAGACTCGAATTGTTTCCACTTAATAATATTACCAATTGTTTGATGTCGCCAATTTAAATTATTTACTATTTCAGATAGTGTTTCAACCACAGTTTTATAGTATAGTATTTTTTCTTCAGACTTTTGTATTTCAGGATCTGAATCATAATAATAATCCATTTCACCCTTTAAAACTTTTAAGCCATTAAATGGATCTGGGACCCATCCTTTTTCTTTTATTTCTTCCTCATCCATTTTTCCATTATAATATAACCATTTTTCTTTTAATAATGATTTCTGAGAAAATTCATAACGCTTCAACTGTAATTTAGCAGTTGATAATAATTCTAAATATTTGGAATGTAATTTTGGGGTGTCTCTAGATGATTTATCTAATTGATTATTCTCTATAACACAATCTTCTTTCCACATATCAAGTATGTTTTTTATATCCATAATATACCTTTATAATATTTATATCAATTCAAAATAAGTAAATCTAAATGATACTCCACATGTTAAAAATTCAGTTCCAGTAGCAGTGGCTTCAAATTGTATATCAGACAAGGATGTTGGTATACAATCTATATATCTTACTTGTTTAGTCTTATTATTATGACTTGAAAGAATAGATAGAGTTATATCAGCCATAGCTGGAGGAAGACTAGATGTTCTTTTTGAAGGTACAACATTGTCTTGATCTAAAACCCGTCTCATCCATTGATACATATCATCATAACCAGATAAATTTTCATCTAATATTATATTAGCTAACATCTCATTAAATGTTAATTTATCACCTATAAATGGAACACTTTGTATTTTTTTATATGGTATATCTATAGCATTCATCATCATACCCGGATGAGTAAAACTCTGAACAAAATATTCTAAATTAGGATAGTTCTTTCTATCGATCGTTAATTTAAACGACGTAGGCTGTAGATAATTTAAATTTGTAGTTAGATTTACCATATAGTTATTTATATAAAAAAAAGAGGAGGTCAGAGACCCCCTCAGTAGTTAAGTTAAATTGAAGTACTATTAAGCTCCGAGTATGTTATCTACTCTGAAAATTCTGTAGTACTGATTAGATTTCGCGGCTGCAAGCCCGTCAGAAGGTGATGAACCAACGAAAGGATTAGATGCCATTCCATATCTGGTTTTGAAACCAATTTTTGGTTGGAATGTATCTTCCCCTACTGCTCTGACCATTGTTAATGGTACATATGGGCAGTAGAAAACACCAGCGTCATAAGGATTAGTTCCTTTATATCCACAAGTAACATAGTCGGTTTGTGAATAAGGATCTACATAGACTTTGGTTCTTCCGTTAAGAGTACCAGCAAATGTATTACCAGTATCATCAACAGCTAAGCTTGTATTCATTGCAGGAGCATAATCCATCATACCAGCAGCTGCTAGTGAAGAAGCAACGTCAGAAGAGCAGATAATAAAGTTACCTTTACCCCTACGAGTTTCTTTTGCGATGATGTTCATCTCACGCTCAATTTGCATGATTAAACCTTTGAACTTCTCAACTGACCATCTACCATCAGCATCTGTCTGTACATTGAAGATACCGTTAATAGCTGTGTTAGATTGAAGCGCACCGGTTTTAGCCTGTGAGTTAATTGTACGAATTACTTCGCGGTTAATTTCAGCTAGAATTTCTGTTGACAGAATATTAGCTAGTTCTGTCTCAGCATCAAGACCATGAATTGCTTTTAAGTCTTGTGCTAATTCTAGAGTGTACTCAGCTTTGAGTGCTCTTGACTTTGCAGTCACTGTAGATTTCTCAATGGTAAAACCCATTTCAGCGAAAGAAGATGAAGGACCATCGCCTGTTGAACCTAATCCTTCTGCATCGCTTGTTGACATACCACCACCAAAACCAGTTACATTTCTCTGGTCGTCAAGGTTTGAATCCTGACCTGCTGAGTCCACACCTTTAAGTCCAGAAGGACCAGCTGCAGTGTTATGAGTTGAGCTTGAATCACCTGAGAAAGGTGTTACTGCTTCGTCGAATAGAGCTTCATCACCAGATGTAGCACCACCACGAGTAGATTTGTATTTTGACTTCATTGCGAAGATCAAGCCAGTTGGACCTGACATTGGTTGAACACCACAAACGTCATACGCCATTAGATTTGGCATAGCACGTCTAACTAGTGCAATCAATACTGGATTCCAATTAGCAACGTTAGTTGTTGAAGTTGCAGGAGCTGCTTCTCCGAGGAAGGATTGATTACCTTCTTCTCTTAAAGCAATTTCCTGGTTCTCAAGAATAGCGGCCGTAACAGCTTTTCTATGAGAATCTTTAATAGTACCCGCAGATTCTTCATTAAGAACTGGGGCCCATTTTTCGACTAGTTTGTCGTATGAGACTGCATCCATTTAAGGCTCCCTTTATCTCTTTTTAGAGGTTTGTTTTAAAGCGGTCAAATACTGTGACATAGCTCCGGAAGCTTCAACAACATCATCTGATGTATCTTCTTCTATAGTGCCAGCTACAGTAGCTGATTTAGCTTTTTTGAAATATGATTCTTTGAGTTGGGAAACTTTTTTAGCAAAAGATTCTTCATCATCGAAATCGACTTTTTCAACTAAAGATTTTAACTTGTCTACTTGAGTATCTGTCAAGTCACGTGATGCTTCACGAATGATCGCATCTCTTTTGTAACTTTCTAGTTCCTCTTGCATACCGATAACATCTTCAGTCGCTTTATTTAGATTTGTTTCAAGTTCATGAACCTGATCTGATAGATCGTCAACTAAATCAACTTTACTTTCTGGAACCTCAATATAAGACTCTGTGAATAAACCTTTTAATTTATTCATAAATTCTTCAGCTATTTCGGTACGTAATCCAGTTTGTATAGCAACTTCGTTGTCTTTCATCCAGCTTTCAACTACATAATTAAGGTAGTTGTCTACTTTCTCGACCATCTCAGATTTTGTTGATTCAATCTCTTGAGTCAACTCTTCATTATAAGATTTTTCAAGTCGGTTAATTTCTTCAGACAGCTTAGATTTAACAGCTGCTTCGAAAATAGTTCCGGCTTTCTCTTTGAAACCATCAGATAGTGTAGCTTCTTCATTTACTAAAGCGTTCAAATCATTTGAAAAGTCGTATTCGACATTTTGTAATTCATCAGATTTTTCCTCTTCAGCAATAGGCTGACCCTCAAAAGCAGTCTCATCAGTACCACTAGAAATAGTTGCTAGTACTCCTGATAATTTATCTTTTGACATCCCCTGCATAGCTCCGACAGCAGCGCTCATCATAGCAGCTTTTGTCTTGAGTTTAGGCATTGGTTCTTGCTTCGTATTATCACCTTTACGTGCAGGTGCTTTTTTAGCAGCGTCGTCAGCTTTATCGAGAGATGCTACAGACTGAGCTTCAGCATTTTTTGGATCCATAGCTTCATCTACAGATTCGTCTTCTGTAATTTCTTCTACTTGATCCACTTGATTTTCATCAGTCATAATTGACTCCCTATAATTGATTTTTGACTAACGAGAGGAAATTCTTAAACTCACGCACTTCTGTCTCATAGAGATTAGTGCGAGAGGCTTTTTTAATTTCAGTCTCCATTTTTTCAATAACTTGTTGCTCGATAACACCATTGTTCCATATCCATTCTACTCCTTCCATAATCCCATTAACAAATGCTCCAGGAGCTGATGGATCTTGTACAATGTCAATCGCATTTAAAAGAAAATCTTTTCCTACGACCATTGATCCGTTATTTTGCGCCAAGCTTCCCATACCACGAGTCGAAACACCAAGCTTTACACCACCTTCGAGTAAACCTTTTACAATATTACCCATAGGTGTATCTAAAACTGTGGCTCTTCCAACAACATCGTTACCCTCAAATTTTAGGCTATCGATCTTGTGTGAAACCTTGTCTAAGTTAACAGTCGGTCCTTCAGGGTGATTTAATTCACCAACAGCACGTCCTTTGGATACTTGCTCTTTGGTATATTTACCAACAGCTCCTTCCATAACGTCCATAGGATATATTCGACCGTTACGATTCTTTTGTTCTGCTTGCGCGAAGATACCTTCAATTACATGTTTACTCTTTCCAGATTTTTCATCTTTCTCAGTAATAAATTCTAAATTTTGATCAGTAAATTCAGCAATCAGTTTCATTTGTACTTCCTATATTGTTTAATAAACAATCTTCCAGCCTTTTCGGCTTCTTTTTGAGTTCGATACGCGTCTAATCTGTCACCATCTATATAAGTCACAAATTTTCCCTTTTCTTTATGGATCATTAATTCGATCCTATTAATCTTCGTATCGAAAACATGCTCACCAGGTGGCATGCCTCTCATCTTTTTTTCTCTTATCTCAGAAAAAATTTTCATTTTTCTTCCCAATTAGTATTATTTATACTTTTAAGTTTTTTGAGAATTAGATAAGTATCTAATTTCCTTTTCTTTATCCTTTTCCATCACCGTCGTCGTCTCCCATTTGCTCCCCAGCATCACTAGTGGGCTCTTCTTCTCCCTCTGATGTCGATTCTTCATCGCCATCATCTGCCTGAATGTCAGCTGACTCTTCACCACTATCTTCTGGTTCGATATCGGATTCGATGTCTTCTTCTGGGTCTTGAGATTCTCCATCATCTTCAGGATTTTCTCCGGTTTCAATTCCATTGTAGATTTGGTCCGCTAGTTTAATTTTTTCTTGATCTAAAATATCATTTAATTTAACGGTCATAATATCACCAAAAACTTTATTAGCTTTATTATAATCTTTTTCTAATGAGTTCACCACTAAATCATGTATAGGGTTTTGTTCAATTTCTTGTGCTTCTTCAGCCATTATTTGCTCCATTTACGTTTATATCGATACTGTGTTTTTGTCCATTGCCATTAGCAGCTCCATTAGTTGCTGCTGGTTCTTCCTCTTCTTGAGGTGGCATTTCTTCTTCTGGTTCAGCTTCTTCACTTTCACCTTTTATTTGTTTATCTATTTGTTCAATCTCTTCATCTTCTAATTTAAGAATATTCTTTCTAACCCATTCTTTAGAATAATAATCTCCTACATAATTAGAAACTTGATCTAATGTTTGGATTTTTTCTCTTAATAATTCTGCATCTTGTAATTCTGCAAAATAATTATCTCTAGCAAATTCACAATATATATGGGGAATCCATTCTTCCCAATCTTCTTCTGTTATTACACCTTTTAATATTAATTGTTTTTTAAGAATGTCATAAAATAAATGAGAAAATCTTCTACGACATCTTTCAATAAATTTCTGAAATTTTAATTCTTCTCTAGTTATTTCATTAGATCTACCTAAATTAAATTGTGTTTCTTGTTCAAGTCTTTGAATAGGAACATTTAATGTTCTATACATTCTTCTTTGAAAATAAACAACATCTTCTAATTCACCTAAATTTTGGCCTCCAGGTAATGATTGTACTTCTGTTCCTCTTCCACCTTCTCTTCGTGGTAACCAGAAATCTTCGAGCATTGACATATGCTTACGATCATCTCTTATTTCACCAGTCTTAGCATCATAAACTAATTTATTTCGATACTTAGCCATAATATCTTTCATATATTGTTCGGCTTTACCTCTAGGCAAATTACCAACATCTATATAAAACATACGTCTTTCTGGAGCTCTGGCTAATCTATAGATAACAAGGGCATCTTCCATCATACGCAATTGATTGATTGGTTTTATAGCTTTATGTAAATGGGATATAACTTTTTTGCGGCCTTCATCTAATAAGCCTGATGTTACATAACTTATAGAATCATTACTCATTTTTACACCAGCGACTTGTTGTCCTGGTTTTTCTTGGTAGATATAATATTCATCCACCTTTTCAACTACTTTAGCTCCTGTTTGAGGATCTTTCTTAGTTTTAATTTGTTTAACTTTTCTTATTTTGGCAGCATCAATATGTCTAATTTCTTGAATACCAGCTTTTAAATTTTCTTCATGAACCACTAAATGATGAAACATTCGACCATCTACATACCATCTTCTAAATATATCGTGAGCATTATCATGAAAACTTAACATTGTTAGAATGCCATCAAATTCATCTCTAATAGTCTTTTTTACAGATTCACTTACTTCAATATCATCTAAATTTAACTCTACTGGTTTTTCATTATTAGTAGCAGCTACAGCTTCGTTAATAATATCTTCTATAGCCATATCTACTTCAGGGTGCATAGCAACCCCTCTATATTTCATTATTAATTGATGATTATCCTTAGAATCATCTCCGTCCATATTAAGATATTGACCGAAATGAGTTCCAGCCGCAGTGGCATATCCTGAACCATCATCGTCACGAGGAGGAACTACAGAAGGAAGTTTTTTTAAGTCTTCCTTCTTTTTCCTTTTAATTTCAAAACCAAAAAGTGTTATTGCTCTTTCATCAGCCATTTATTAAACCCTATTTAAGGGGGAAATAAATCCCCCTTTTATTATATTTATTAAGTTGTTGTAGTAGGGTTTAAACTATCAAAATATTGATAATTAAATGTAACAGTGAATCTTTCTATATCATCTGTTGTAGCATAACTTACTTCTATCGGACTGATATCAGTAGGATGTGCACCACGCATGACATAGGTCTTAATAGACTCTCCTGCCCTATCTAACTGTTCAACTTTTAGATCTGCTTCATAAGATATTGGTGAAGATAATCCAGTATTAGCGGAATACGCATTCATTCCATTAGACCATCTTTCCATTGAATTACGAATAGCAAAATCTGTGTCATTAATTATAGTGACTGTCCATACATCGAATGTACGGTCTCCAGCCATTTTTAGTTGCCTACCTCTAAAAGGAACAACAATTGTTCCTATAGTAGATCCTGGTAATTGTGCTGCTTCACAGAGAAACGAAGTTAATTCGGGATCTCCATTTGCAAAAGCCGGGAAGTTAATAGTAGCTTTAAATAGATTGGGACGAGCGCCCCCACCTTTTAACTTCGACTTAAAATCATCAACGCCTAGTACTGCCATTTTCTATCTCCCTAAACTGTGCCAGCTACTTCAGCAAAATCCACACCAGTTCTAGTTGCTACGAAATTAAGTGTAACGTAGTTAATAGATCTTGCGGGTTTGATGAAGATATTAGCAATGAATTCATTTCTATCAATCACAGCTGCAGTATTATTAGTCTCATCGGCTATAACTCTAAAATCTGTTATACCTCTTCGACCTTTAACTTCTCTGAGTACTGGTTCGATAATATTTACAAATTCAGCTCTAGTAAACTCATCGTTAAATTCGAAGAGTACACTTTCAGCTGCTTTTGCAATAGCTCTTTCTAGTACTAAGAATAATCTTCGGACGTTAATCCTACTAAAAGCAGATTGTGTTGTTAAGAACGTTTTATCACCAAATAGTATTGGACCGGATCCCGGTATATTAGCTATTGGATTTACTCCATCTTTATATAGAGTATCTCTTTGACCTTTAGTAGGTGTCCAAGTTAATGATGTTATTCCTAAATATTGACCTCTCTTAGATCCTGCTGGTGAGAACCAGGCTGCTCTATTTAAATCAGTAGCCGCCATAATTCCAGCTGTTGAAGGAGCCGCAGGTATTCTAATATATTGATCGTTATATTTGTCATATATCTTTGTGAAATTTCCATCTGCTACTAGATAAGAACTTCTTGTCCAAGCTGAAGTTCTAGCTGTCATTGAATTTACTATATTAGTTGTTATAGTAGCTGCGTTATTAGTTCGTAGAACAGCATCTCTAGCAGGTGAAGCAACTGCTATACAATCTTTTCTAGTTGCAGCAATTGAGGTTATATGATTAACTTGAGTTGCTTGATTTTCGTAAGAATTCCAACTAGGTGCTATTAAGAAATCAACTTCGACTTGATCTTTATCAGCTAAAAGGTCAAAACCAGAATTATAATTGCCTATAGTTGGCGCTGCATTTGATCCACTGTCAAAATGAAATGTTTGTGTTGAAGAATCTCCTAGGTAAGCATAAAAAGGTACTGCAGAGTCATAATTTTGACCTGAAGCGTTATTACCATGATGAGCTTTATGTGCTAAGTGATTAGCAGCCCATATATATTCTGATTTTTCGTTAATAACATCTAACATATAGTTATTAACTCCTTGAGATGTAGTAGCGTCTTTAGCTACAGAAACATTAGGATAAGTCTCTAAAACTGTTCCTTTTATTCCAGTAAATAAACCATTACTGTCTACTACAACAACATGACATTCATCATGTTTAGATCCTTTACTAGCAGCAAAAGCACTTGTAGATGGCCATGTGTCAAAAGACCCTTTGTATGCCCAGTTTTTAAAATTTGTTGCTGAATCTACTGTACTTATTGCGCTATCAACAAATGGAGCTCCAGCAGTGTTTTTGTATTCTGGAGAACACATATGAACAGCAAGTGAATTTCCAATAGTACCTGGATATTTAGCTATAAATGTTTCGGTTCCTTTTGCGGTTATCCCGCTACCAGAAGCGTCCCATTCTGATTTATTTCTTATAGTTACTCCCTCGTTTGAATCGCGATAAGTATAATCCCCAGTTTGAGCTCTTCTAGAAATTGAGTTTCTATCAAGAGCAATTCCATTAGAGGAATCTTTTATAGCTCTCACGGTCCATAAACTATTCGAATAACGTAAAAATGTGGCAGCCCGATGCATATCAAGAGTATTACTAGCATCCGGAGCACCAAATGTATCCATTAGTTGTGCTTCAGAATTAATAAGAACTCTCTCTCCAGCAGGCCCCCATCTCGACCAAACGACTGTCCCACCAGTAGTAGACTGTACGTTCGGGACTCCGCCAGTAAGATCTACTTCTTTTACGACAACCGCAGGTGATTCGGAAGGTGTAAATAATGCCATTTTTTCTTTCCTTATTTATCGGTTACAAATTATAAGTTTTACATAATACGGTTGTTCAATTCTATATAGTATTTATCATATTTTAATTTTACAGATCTGGGTCGTATTCATACTGCACAGCCCATTCTAAACTCTGTGCTTTACGCAACATTTCTTGTTGATCTACATATTCTGTTCCATCATCAATAATTCCAAATGGAACCATATCTTCTTCAATTTGTTTCATTTTTTGTTTAAATATCATTTCTTTTAAATTAATATCAGTCATATCAGCAAAATATTGGCCAGATACAAAATAACCGAATAATACTAGGTTCATCATTAAATCATCATGATTGCCTTCAGAAGCTTCAAAGGACTGTCCTCTTGCAATAAAAGTAGACATTTCCATTATAGTTTCTTCATCAACAATAATTAACTTTTTATTTTCTAATAGATCTTTAGCTGCTGAACAACCAAGCCGCTTTATTTTACGATTAATTTCTATTCCAATTCTATCTGATCTTATAGCAGATTCTAGGTGTATATTTTCATATTCTAAATCATAATATAACCCATTACAAACTACAGTGCCTTGATCATTAGATTCAATTACCACATAAGCATCATTGTAGCTTTTCGCATATTTATAAATAATATTGGGGAAGAGTATAGGAGAGATAGTGTTATTGCGATACACAGCAACCTGTTTAAAAGGTTTAACGCTTATATCGATCAAATTAAAAGTTGAATAATCCTGTCCTCTTCCCTTCGCCACATCAACGCACATAATATAATCATGTTTCTTCTGTACATCTTCATATATTTTTAAGTCCCCACCTTCTAAAACTTTTTTATAAGGAGTAGCTCTTAATTCCATTAATGTTTCAGCACTAATTAATGTGTCTCCTGTTCCAAAAAATGTATTACCAAATTCTTGATCAAATTGCAACTGTGAAGTATTATTAATAGTAGATTGTTTCCATTTTTTATCTCTTCCGGGAACATGCCACCAATCTACTCTGAATGGTTTAAATTCATTAATACCTTGTGTTGCCCCTTGCCATATATTATAAAATGTATTACCAATACCATTAGCAGTAGATGTTACTATAATTTTAGTGTCTGTTCCAGCAGAAATAACTGGATATGTTGATGTATAAAATTCAGCTGCTCTTTCTACAAATGCAAATTCATCTAAGTATAGTAGATTAACAGAGAGGCCACGGATAGAAGAGCCAGAAGTAGCAGCAGCGATGATACGAGAATTGTTACTAAATTCAAGAGATCCCTTGTTAAGCGCTTTACTACCGGGCTGTAGAAAAAAGGGAACATTTTCCAGCATGAGAGTAATCCTCGAAAGCATTTCACGAGCAGTGGCGCCTTTGTTTGCAAGTATAGCGACGGTTTTTTCTGAGTTGAATAAAGCAAACCAGAGGAGGTATGCGCAAGCGCTAATTGATTTACCAGATTGACGACATGCGAGAACGACATTGAATCTGTTTTCCTTAAAGTGTTTAAACATCTTTTTTTGATAAGGATATAACTCAAACGGTACCAATCCTTTATCTAAAGATATTATTTTAACATATTTTAACGCAAAATATATAGGATCTTTCATACATTTGGCGTATTCTTTTACTTCATCTGCAGTCCATGGCTGAACTACATTATGTTTTTTTACATTAATATTACCAAGATAAGTATCATTTTGTTGGTGTAACATCAACTATATCACTTTCATCTTTTAGTAATTTTTGTAAATCAGCGGTAGATCCCAAAAACACATTTGTCTGATTTTCGACTTGTTTAATGTCATCCTGATTTATATCTTTATTCTTTTTATTAAGATCCATTAATCTATCGTTAACATCAGATAAATTTTTAATCATATTAGATAATACTTCAAAGGCACGAGGATGTTCCGATTCTCGAGCAACTTCTATCATAGTATCTAAACTGTTTTTACCTTTTTCTAAAAGATCATAATATGTATCTCGTGAATATTCATAATCACTTTTTATTTTATCATTTTCACTCATTATTATTCCTCAAAATCTTGAATCACATGCAATCCTAGTTTATTCCTATTACTTAAATGTTGTTCTTCTATTTCCTCTTTACTTTGTCCGTGATATGCTACTCCATGATGTTCTCTTATCATTATGTCGTGCAAAGACATTTGTCTATCTTCTACATTATCAAATACTAAAAATTTACCTAATATTCTTCCAAATTTTCCTGTTTTATCTTTTTGTGTTTCTAAAATTTGAGTAGATCCTATAGGTAAAAAAGATTTAACATATTCTTTTGCTGCGTTGCCGTAAATCTTTTCTACATCATCTCTGGTTCTACTTTCCGGAGTATCTATTCCAAACATTCGAATTCTTTCTTTATGCATCCAAATACCAAAACCCAAATCGATATCCACATCTACTGTATCACCATCTACTACTCTTAATATTTTACAATTATATTGAAACATATTTACTCCTATGCACTATCCCAAGTTAAATCTATGGTTGTGTCAAAATTAAAATTACTATCAGCCATTCCAAATGTATCTACTGGATTTGGTGTTACCTGAATTTTTTCCAATCTAACATCTGAATCTGCCGAACCTGCATTTTGTTCATATATATTAGCAGTAGAAAGTCTAATAATATCTTTAGTGCTTATAGGCCCATAAAATTGAACTTTCATTTCAAAAGATAAAGTATAAATTATAGTTCTTCTGGCTTCTAGCGGACCTTCAAAATCATCTGCCATAGCTAAACCAACCATTATAATAGGTATATCTTCTTTAAATGTAGGAAATTCTGAACCAAATGGGTTAATGGTAACTGAATATTGAGGATTAAAAGTAGGTAATATTTGTTCTACTATTTGAAGAGCATCGTCTTGTGTTTTAGCATAAACATTTAATTCAAAGTTAATAGAATATGGAACTGGCGTATTAAATTTTTGTCTAGAATTTCTAGACGACCCTGAAGTATTAAAATTAGTAGTTTTAACTAATTGTCTAGTACTATCATAAGCATAAGATACAATCTCAAAAGACATCCTAGGTAATTTAAGTGCTACTTTAGTATCATTAACTAAATCAGGATTTTCTCTAATTCTTTCTAAATATTTTTGTCTTGGGGCATAAGATAAAGGAACTTTAACTTGCCCAGAACCACCTCTAACAACATATAAATTGTTAAAAAGTGTTCCAAATATAGCAACACATTTTCTTATTTTTTGATGATAAAAATGAGTTCCAAACATTAATTAGGATCTCCAAATGGATTGCTTTCACTAAAATCTAAGAAATCTTCGGCTTCAGTACTAAATATATCATTTTGTTCTGTTGGAGAACTCTTAAGGTCTTGTGCTATAGTTCCAGAGATTTCTCTAATCTTATTAGATCCGTCTGAATCCATAACTACGGTTATTGGTAAAGTTGTAGCAAAACTATGATATTTACTATCACTAGCATTAACATGAATAAGATGTAATTTGTTATCAGAATCAGAATACGCTGAGACTTCCCCAGATATAATAACTCCAGAAGATAGTGTTTGTTGTGCTGTAGAACCAACCTTTACTACTCCATCCTGATCTAAAGTTAAAGTATATGTATAGGCATAATCTCTTTCGATAGCATCTATTTCATCTACTCCTGTATCTAAATCTTCATCATTGTATTCGAATAGTTGACATCTCATTTTATACACAGGAACATTTCTTAATTGGTAAAAAGGTTGTTCGTGCTCTACATGTAAAATTTGAAACATAGACTTAGACATAGGGAGATAAATTAAATCACCTTCTAAAGGTCTAACAGCATTTATTTCATTATCGTATCTTTTAACCGTATCATTCCATCTTCGTCTAGCTACAATAAATGTTGCTTCATCTCTTATTTCAACACCGAAACGCGTCATCAAATCACCTTCACCGTCGAAACCATCAGTGTTTTCTATATACATTTCTAATTTATGAGATGAATTAAATCGAGAAGGGACATCTTCTCCGAAAATTTTATTTTCATTAACTAAATCTTTAGGAAGATAATATACCTCTTGGCCATAGATCTTTAAAGATTCTATAACAATATTTTCATATAAATTCTGTTCCGATTTAACATTATCAGAAAAATATAAATTTTTAGCCATATTAACCTACTTGAAAATCAATCGGTAATTCGTGTTCTAATCTTAAATTTTCTCTTAGTTTTTCTATTTCATTACTAGCATCATCAAAGATCTGTCTGCCATTTAAAGTTACTCCGCCCGGTAATTGCATACCCTCAAATTTAACTAAATTTGTTCCCCATTGTTGTTTTATTAATGCTGTAGTATATTCCTTTAACCACTTATCATTATAAATGGTTGTATGAGTATCTGGGTCTATAGTTGTATATACTTCTGCAATAACATATTCTCCCTCTTTAATATCTTTATCTCCAAAATCTCCAAAGATATATAATCTATTTTGCATTCTAGAAAAACTAACTTGTGGAGTTCCATTTAATTTCATATCTAATAAAGATAGATATTGTTGCATTTGTTCGTAATAAGATAAATCACCTGCAAAATTCTGTAAATCTGCTATATCATTTAACATCATTTGATATTTAATATCAAAGAAATTAAACGAAGAATTAAATGAAGAAGATATAGGAAATAGTTTTGAGACAAAAATTATATTAGAAGCCAATGAAATATATTCATTAGTAACATCTGTGCCTGTTATTAAATGTTTTAAATATGTTCTTTGAGTTGCATCTGAATGGTATTCTTGATAATATTGTAATGCTTCATCAACCCTATCTTCAACCTGATCTTCATCAACATTTATTTCAATAACAGGGTCACCTAGCCGTCTTTTACAATAATCTATTAATGTTTCTCTTGAACTTGGAACTGCCATTTTATCCTCTATATTTTATAGTATTTATATAAATTTTTTATTGATCTGTAGTATTCGTACTTGGAAACGCTCTTCCTGCACCATATATAATTCTTACAGCCCCATCACCACCATCACCACCAGGATTTCCAGAATCATCTTCTGCACCAGTTCCACCGCCTCCATAATTTCGACTTTGTACAGCTGAACCACCTCCGGGCCCTCCAACTGATCCTACATATCCTTGTCCTTGAGCAGCATTCTGCGCATTATTAGCATCAGGGCCATTTGCTCCATCACCACCTTCACCAAGAATTTGAGTGCCACCTCCACCCCAGTCTATTTCCGCTGTAACAGAATTAGCACCACAGCCGCCTCCACCACCGCCTCCAGAACCATCAGCATGGTTATTATAGGTTCCAGCATTACCACGACCGCCAGCTCCACTATAACCACCAGCTCCGCCTCCGCCTCCGGACTGATGACCATTTCTTCCACCACCACCTATACCTCCAGTACCACCACCTCGAGATGTACCTGTTGAAGTGTATGTTCCAGAATAATCGGTTCCACCAGCTACATCAGCATTATAAGTAGATTGTCCATTATGGCCATTTACTCCTGTCGCACCATAAGTACCTTTTCCACCACCTCCTGCACGAGCTAATATTGTTCCTGAATGCGAACCTGTTCTAAAATAAGAATCTCCTCCAGCAGTGTGATCATTATTTCCAGCTCCAGAACCATTAAGACCTTTAGCACCAACAGTAATATAATATGTTGTTCCTGGAGTAACGCTTACACCACTAAACCATGAAAGACCTCCTCCTGCTCCTCCTCCACCAGATTGTCCATTACTAGCTGCAGTAGATGAAGCACCACCTCCACCCCCTCCAATCAATACTATACTCATTTCAGTTACACCAGAAGGTGCAGTCCAAGTAGTTTGACCAGGAGTAGTAAATGCATCTTGCCCAACTGGAATTGCAGTCTCAACTGAACTAGCAATAACACCTACAGGAGATAAACTTGTCATGCTTCTAAATCACCCACTAAAACCCAAGTATTGGTTGCATATTTTATTAAAGAAGCAGCAGAATATTGAGCTCTTAATTTTAAACCAGGAGTAGCATTTATAGTAGCACCATTTGCAGCTGCAACTGTTACTTGACCAGCACCAAGTGCACATAAATCTATTTTTGTTCCTATATTGTAACTCACATTAGAATCTGCAGGAACAGTTAATGTTATAGCTGAACCATTATTTAAAGTTACAAGTCTGCCTTCATCTTTTAATACTGCGGTATAAGTTGTTCCTGTCTGAGTATTAATTGTTTGACCAACAAAATTATTGGCTCTAACATTACCAACAACATTAACTAAATCACTATCAGTATTTCCTGAATCTGTAGTAGTACCAAATAATGCTTTTCCATTATGACCAGCTATTTGTATTATACCATCATCATTAACTTGAATGGAAGGAATTCCAGATACATCACTAACTGCAAATATTGTACCATCAAAAGAATTAGTTATTGAAAATAATTGACCAGCAGTTCCAGTAAAACTTAATGTTCCACTGTCTTGTGAAAGAGCAGTAATAGTAATTGAAGCAGAATCACCCACACTAGAATCTGCTCCAGTGAATTTAATTGATGGCCATACATCTATAACACCATTAACATTAGGTGTTATTAAAATATTTTTATCTGATAGTGCCATATATTATCCTTTATAATTGTATTTATATACCAAATCGCGATTTAAGTGCGTTATAGTTTTGTTTTACTTCTGCAGCAGTTAAAGCTTTTGTATAAATTGTATAATAAGCTATATCAGCACCAATTTCTTGGCTTCCTTGATATCTACCCATTTCAAAAGATTCCCCTTCTGTTACTAAATCAAATGCGACAGATTCTTGTCCTAAAAGAATTCCGTTATTTCCATATGTTTTTGTTTTTTTATCAGATCCATATACAGTAGAATACATTGCCCAATCAAAAGCGCTGAGAGTAAAATCATGATCTGGCGTACCCCAAAAATTATTTCGAAAACTTGAAGGATCTGCAGTAGTGCTCCCATTTCTTCTTAAACTGTTATGTCGACCATTAACTCCGTAAGTACCTACGTCGTATAAACCTCCAATAGTAGATCCAACTCCGCTTTTTAATCTGGCTACACAAATTATACTTCTCGGTAATGCACCATTAATACCAAGATTTGTAGGAGTAGCCTCAACAGACCCTGAAATTGTACCATCGCACTTACCGTAATGATTTGTACCGTTCAATGAAAAATATTTTAATCCTGCATCATCAGTAGTACTTGTAAGAGAATTTTTAAGAGACATATGAAAATTATTACCACTTATATCATACCATTCACTCCCTAAACCAGGATAAGACTTTTTATTCCCCGCATCTAAACAAAGAACTAATCCATCAGTAACTATTTTTGGTGAATAATTAACAGCCATTATATCTTACCAAGTAGTTTTTGTTTCATGGGCCCAAACCATCCAATCTTTAACTGTATCATAATTTTGTTTTATTTGTTTTTGTGATAATTGTTTCGTATATACTCTAAGTAATCTTATTGCACCTCTAAAAGTACTAGTTGTAAGTCCCCACCAAGCTTGACCAATATGCATATTATCAGTGGTGTGACCTGCACCCCAAGCCCATGGAGTTGTTTGAGAAGCAACTTCTTCCCCATCAATATAAATTTTCATTAATCCTGGATTTGTTTTAATAGTACCCACATAATGATACCATTTATTTTTTGTTATAATATTACCAGTTTTTAAAGTTGTTGTAGAACCATTCCCATTTTCTCTAACCCAGAATTCCCATTTTTGTTTATCTTGTACTAATCTCCACATTGACCCTTGACCAAATATACCTATATCTTGATTTTCAGTAGTTTGATATGTTTCTACAACAGCTTCAAAAGTTGCTTCATTTGTTGGACTTTGATTTCTAAGATCATTTGAAAACACCCAGCCAGTATTTGCACCATCAAAATTATCTATATTTGCATTAACAGCAGGAGAATGAACTGTATAATATCCTCGAGGATCCCATTGATTAATGTTTAATTGGCCAGTTTGTTCCACATAAGTTTGTTTAGTTGCTTGAACTAAATCTTTAAAATTATTTTCTGCAGAAAGCATACTTGTTATATTTGAACCATCAAAACTTTTTTTATTGGCAAAATCCCAACAAGCCCATAAACCATCAGTAACTATTTTTGGTGAATGAAATAAACCCATTAGTGCCCAAACCTTACTTTTTGTGCGTCATAGTGTAGTTTTATTTCTTCTTGATCTAATGCCCTATCATAAAAAGTTGCAGTCGCGATATAACCAAAAGGTTGATGCCCATCCGCATCAACATACTTATGGCCACCAATATAATCTACCGACTCACCTGTAGCATTATTACTTACTACTGCACTTACACTTCCGTCGTTTATGTATATAAATTGTTTAACTCCAGCAAAACCAACTGCGGTAAATAATGTCCATTTATTTGCATATTGTTCTGAATCTATATTATAAGTTTGGAAACCACCCTGATACATACCTAATTTATTTGCAGAAGTGGCACCTCCACTATTAGGAATAGCGATAGGATGATCACTTGGTTCACATCGAAATAAAGTTCTCCAGCCATTAGAGATCGCGACACTTTGAGCATTATTAATCATATGGGCCCAAGCCATTAAAGTATAATTATCGCCTAAATTAGGCATATCATTATTTAGTATTTGTCCACCGCTAGTTTTATCAACACAAGATATTCCTTCCATTGTTGTAAAACTAGCAGTAGATGTTATGTTAAAATTTCTTTTATCTACTCTACTACGTATATCTATCCAATCAGATCCGCCAGGATTTGATTTAATATTAGATGCATCTAAACATAAAGATAATTGATCAAAATAATTTGGAATTGGTTTAGGTCCGACTGAAGCGCCCATTATTCATACTCCACCTGCAATTTATCTACGTCTTTACGTTCTCCAAATACGTGATAAAAACATTGAATATTATTATAAGAAGAATTTATATAAACTTTATTATCTTCTATTTTATCGACCCATACTTCATTATATTTCCCAATTGGAGTTAAACTAACTGTTATAGTATTTTCATCTACTAAACCAGTCCAATAATCTGGTAATTCTATAATATTAGAATCTTGTAATTTACCTCTTACATAAACTCCATTTTCTGGACCCTCTAAAGAACCATATCTTAATCTCATACCTTCTTTAGTTGGATGTTCAATATCAAAAGATTTAGTGGTAGCAGTTAGTGCACCAGTTATATCTACTCCAGTAGATTTTGTTGTAAGCTTTTCAGAACCATAATGATATAACTTAGTTTCGCCAGTTGAGCCAGACGCGTAAAAGTAAAGGGCGCTCCCACCAGACCCATCATCAGCATATATACTGACTGGTTGATCATCTGCGTTTTGAAAAATATTAAAAGACCCAATCGAATTAGCAAGATAAGAGTTACCGAGATTATGATACATACTTAAAACATTAGCGCCACTGTCATTTTTGTATCTTATGAGAGCCGTATCATGAAGTACTAACTCATCTGTACTCTCATCCCATTGCATATATGAGCCAGCGTCCGCACCATAAAATTTTACATCATATCCAGTATCGTCTGCTCCAATAGTAAATGTGCCATCTAACTGAATTGCTGAACCACTAATTTTTAATTCGCCAGTCCCAGCATCAGTAATATAACTATGAGAACCGTCATGATATATTTTTAAATCACTATCTGCACCAAATGTTAATCTATTACCATCAACAGGATCACCTCCAACTGAATCTGCATCAGGAAAAGAAATAGCTTTTCCATTAACATCTAAAATACCACCTAATTGAGGAGATGTATCTTCTACCACATCATCCATTTTAGCATTCCAAGTTCCAGAAGAAGCAATATAACCATTAGCTATTGAGGTTCCTTGCCAAGTACCAGTCCCTATTGTTCCTACTGCTGTTATTTGAGTTTGTGATGCATCAACATTAAGAAATGAACCAGTTTTTGTTAAACCAGTTCCACCAGAATCTATATATCCATTTACAACTGTAGTTAGTGCTACAGTTCCAGTTGAATCAGGTAATGTTATTGTTCTATCTTGTGTTGGGTCTTCAACAGTGACTGTGGTTTCATAACTATTATTTGAAGCTCCTTCAAATGATATATCAACGTCTTCTCCTAATCTTAATTTATTATAAGGATAAGTACCTCTCTCAACTCTAACACCCTTACTAGATGAGGTATCATCCAATATCAAAGAAGGGTAACCTGTTCCATCTTCTCCATAAAATTCTAATGCGCCTCTTTCACTTCCACTACCTATGCTACGAGATATTCCTCTCATACCGTAATATGACTTTAAACCACCAACACTATTTCTGCTCATCCAAACTATTTCACCTAGATGATCACTAGCCGCTGGGGAAGGAGTATCAAGAAAAAATTTTAAGTCTGGACCGTTATTGGATCCAGTAATTCTTCTCATAACAATAGCTTGGTCATCCGACTGATCAATAACCAAATCATTTGGGAGATGGCCAGAACCGGATCCCTGATAACCTATCTTAAAATCATTATCAGTACCAAATACTAATGTATTTGTAGAAGGAACATCAGAGTCTACATCGTTAAATTTAATAATATTATTTGTTAAATTTAATGGATTAGTTAATTTTGCAGCTGAAACAGTGCCATCACCTGGCACGGAAATTATATTACCGCTAGTACCAAATATTTCTATTCTAGCAGCTGAATCTGGGGTAGCAGTAAATGTTAATACAGTTGAATCTAAAGAAAAGTTTGTACCTGGAAATTGAATAACACCATCAACAAAAACTAATAGATAATTATCTCCAACATATGTATTAGCTAATGTAATTGCATTAGAATTTCCACTAGCAGTAAATGATTCCCGAGAAACATTACTTGTCATAGTGACATCTGAAAATTCTATAGCTGTACCAGTACTATCTACTCTAAGAAATCTACTAGCAGCACTGTCATAATTTACTGGAGTATCCGTTAAATTTAGAAAATCACTAACCGATGAATCAAAAGATAAATTACCAGAACCATCAGTTTTAATAAACTGATTTGATGTTCCATCAGTAGTTGGATAATTTAAAGTGGCTGTAGAGCCACTCTGTGTGTGAACGGCCAAACCATGTTTAACCGTAAATTTACTTTTCGTTGCCATTACTCTGTTTCCCTATCCACAGATTATTTTGTTTTATCACGTAACTGATTATATAACTCGAATATAGACGCTATTTTCTTTTCTGTTTCTCTTACCGCGCTTTCAGTTCTTACTGAGCTAACAAAATTATTTGATATTTTTTCATTAGCGTTTTTACAATCTTCTTCTAATTTATTAACATCTTTTCTCAAACTTAATACTTCTGTATGTAATTTCACTGCTACTATTAATGCGCCTAATAAAAATACTAGTTGTTCCCAGTATTGTAATATTCCTTCCATACATTGTTATGCCTGGCTTTCAGCCCATGAGACCCTTCCTGAAACTGTCCACGGATTAGAAGCATTAACCGATGAAATATCTTCTGCTAATACTGCTACAATTGTTAAAATATCAGGTCCATCTGGAAATACATTATCTCCACCTAATATTGAATTTCCTAAAAATGTAATTTCGCCAATATCTTGATCTGTTAATACAGCTGTTCTTCCCGTAGCCCCTGAACCACCTTGGGCTCTAAATGAGTAAATAGTATTTCCACCTGTTATAGTATCGGTTGAAGTATGATAAACCAATTGACTTAAAGATGGTGTTGTCACTCTTTGCCAATCATTATTATCGATTGAACCGTTCATTCTTAATTGTACTTCTACTGCGTGTGTTGAAAGAATTCCTACCTGTTTCAAAGCCAATTGCATTCTATTAATAATTTCTCTTTCACCTAACAATCCAGGAGCATTTGTATCCACACTTGGTGATAATCTAATTGAAATTAATGGATAATCTGCAGTTAATGGTGTTCCTGCAGCTGCAGTTAATCCCAAAGTATAATCTGAATAAGTTACTGTCTGACCAGAAGGATTTTCTTCTATAAGTAATAAATTCTTAATACCTTCAGACCAATTGGGACTATATGGATCACCAGATCTTACTGCTATACCCGGCTGATATGGACCAGAGTTAGGTAACGCGCTACCATATGAACTTACAGAATAAAATGGATCAGCAGCAATTGCAGAACTATCAGTTCCTATATTACCACCTCCAGCACTATGAGTTATAGTGGTTCCAGCGGTTACCTCGTTAAGGGTAGATGAAGGAGTTTCAACCTCTAATGCTCTTCCTAGATATTGATATCTAGAACCAACTTTTACTTGGTAATATCCAACAAAACTTGCTGAAGAACCACTATAAGGACCAGTATTATTAAATGCTCGTGCGCTTACTGTTGCAGAAGCTTGACCAGTTAATGTTAAGTTAGTTCCTGAAGCCGTAAAGATATAAGCTTTATCATCATCAAATTTACCATCCATTATAATAGAAGTACCCCAGTGTGCAAGAGCAGGGACATAAGTTGGAGTACCTACATTTTCTATTTCATATCTTCCAGGTACGTTTCCTGACCTCATATATGCTTCAGTAAATAAATTATTATGAACAAATTGATGCATATATTGAACATCACCATTTTGATCTTTAAATCCAAATCTTACTTTACCAGCACCATACCAAGAATAATCTATATATGTCATTTGAATTTTTGTTTTATCAAATACAAATCCTGTTGGACCAGTTCCATCAGCTGGATCTAAATTAAAATCTGATTGTGCAACTTTAGTATCTATAGTTTTTGTTAAAATACAATTATCGTTGCTGGAACCTCTATAAGATGGTAAAACCACCATAGAAGTATCTCCTGCAATTTCTACTACTTTATAGGTCTGGCCTTTAATAATAACTTTATCTCCAACTGCTAATTGAGTTGAAAATTTAGTATTAACTCCTGATACGGTTTGTTCACCAAATGTTACCGATGCCATTCCAGATAATTGTTGAGTTGAAGATCTGACAACCGCATAAAGTGTACTTCCGTCATATTCCCAAAATAACCCATTTTGATCATCAAATAATCCAGCTCTTAATATACTGTTTTGCCAAGCATCAACACTATATGTTATTATTCCTCCGGCTGGGCTAGATGAAGGACTTGTAACTTTACTTTTTGGAAATTGATAAATAGTTCCAGATGTACTCCCAGATAATGTATATGAAGACATACCAGCCGAATCAGCTACATGAAATGTTCCTTCAGTGTCGTATAATTGTATTGTATTTCCTGCTGGAACTGTACTACTATCTCCACGAACTAATCCTGTCGCATTAGTACTAGCTTGCGTTATAGTCTCACCTACTGTTAAACCAGTATGATTGCTATCTAATGTTAAAACTTCATCAAATTTAATAGTAAAAGAATTATCAGTAGGTCGACTTAGAACTTTATAACTTTCATTATATAAATTAGTTCCACCCGATACTGTAGCACCTTTAAACGTTGTTCTTAACCCATCTGAAAGTCTATGAGCATAACGAGTTGTAATAGTTCCTGTACTACCTGAAGTTGTAAAAGTGTCGACATCAGTAGGAGGACTAAAATTAATAGCTAGTGAATTTTGAATACCTTTACCAGATTGATATCTAAAATATCTTCGAGTTTGACGAATCATTTGACCATCTGGATTAGTAGATGGAATTAATTCTACACCACCATCATATGGTCTATGAAGAGCAAATCCATCAGCTCTCATTAAGAATGAAGATTGTACTAGATAATCAGCACCAGAAACATCAGAATCTATAGCCTCTTCTAATTCTATACTAGTATTGTTATTTACATGTTTAATTGTTCCAGTTTTATATCTTTCTCGTGCTCTAACATGTGTAATTTCTTTAGTACCACTTCCATTACTTGAAAATGCAACTACATTAGTTTCAGCAACTGCGTCGGAATCTGTTGGATATAATTTAAAGTCATTTGAAGATATTGAACCAAGATAATATATAGTGTCATTATTAAGTTCTGAAGGATACGTAGAACTAAATGATATATTTACAGGTTTAGCGGTTGCCCAATCAGCACTTTGGTTGCCATTTGTAGTAAAAGTTTCTGTAGTATGATCTATACTAGAAATTGTAACAGTTTCAGAAACCTTATCCATATCTATTTTAATAGTATCACCAGGTGAATATTTAGATTGAAATAATGTATCAGATCCAGTTATAACTTTTTTACCAGCATCAATTGTTACTGTTCCAGGACCTTTCGATTGCCCAGAAATTGAAGCAACTGTAAATAATTGATTATCTGGATTAACACTAGTTAAACTAATAGCTGTTTCATCTACAGCATTAGAAGAATCTGCTGCTAATTTAAAATGGTCTTTGCCTGAATTTATAGCATAATATGTAACACCAGAATCTAATCCACCAATTAAATGACCATCAGTAGAATAAACTATTGAAGTACCAGTTTCTAATCCATGATCATCATATAATATAGCATTATTATGTGTGTCTACTTTTTGATTTGCTGTTACTGTTAGAGCTCTTTTAGGTATTTTAGCTCCAGCTTTAAGAGTATATGTTTTAGAATCAGCTGATGAATCTACAGAATAAACTCCATCAGCAGCACCAAGAGTAGTATCTTGTAATATATGTGTACCTGAACTTGCAGATTTTAAAGGAACTATACTTGTATGTCTAAAATCTCCAATAAGAGAATTAACATTATTCCAGTAACCCGCTATAGGTACCTGTCCCATATGAGCAGTCTGATTATTATTCGCCCAATCAATACCACCAGAACCCACTGATCTATTCGTTGCTTGATGTTTTAAATAATGTAGTTGAAAATAAGTATTAGCAAAGAAACCATAGTTCCATATACTTTGTATATAATAAAAAGCGCCTGGTATTAACCCTCTAATAGGTTGACTCTTATAAAGATATTGTACTATATCTCCATCTTGGAAATCCATATCACTATACCTAAACTGGAGAAGACCATGACCATTTTGATAATTATATACTTGACGGAGTTGACTTCTATTTTCATTGTATTGAATTCCATTACGTTTATTATAACCAGCTGGATATATTATTGTGGCTTGTGAACCCAATCTAATATTATTATCATCTACTACATTACCATAGTATGTAGTTAAATCTGTAAGACCACCAACAGCGGTATTACCATTTCTATTATATACTAGGGCAGATCCCTCTGGTATTCCATGTCCTGTAATAGGTATTTTAAAAGCTTCGGTGTCTGCATTTCCTCTTTGATAACCATTCCAAATTTGACTTGATCCAGCTGTCGCATAAGGTTGTGAAAATGTAATTTTATTTGAGCCATAATCTACTGCACCACCAAAAGTTTCACCATAATATACTCTACTTCCATTACCACCAGTAAGATTATATGGGCGACTCATAGTAAATGAATTATCAGTTACATTTGCTATAGTAGAAAAAGGACTAACTGTCGAAGTAGCTTTAGCATTCGCATATATATGAGGCCCAAAACCAGATCCGGATCTTGGTTTAGCTAATCTATGCATAGTATTTGTATGTGTAGAAGAATAATTAGTTAATATCCAAGCTTGATCATTTTTTAAACCATGATTATTAGCATATACAGTATTCCAATCAGATTGTATCTCTACAGGCATTACCCATTTAATATTATGAGTAGTTTTTTCCATACCAGCAAGATAAGGATTTAAATCAGATATGCCTTGATAAGTTGTATCAGTAGCACCGCTAGAGTACGTACTCAATTCTAATCTGAGATAATTATTATTATTACCAGCACTATAGTATGCACGACTTACAGTACGCCTTCCAAGCCATCTTCTATCATTACCTCCTACTACTGAAGTAGAACTATTGTATAATCTCCATGGCGCGCACGCTGTATTGCCCATATGAATATTATATCCAACAGAAGTATTAGTAGAAGTATCATTTCCTGCAGTTACCTGCATTGCAGCTTGTTTATCTGATGAACCACCTGAGACATACAACCAATTGGGTATCTTACCAGGATTTGCTCTTTGTCTGAACCATCCACCTGCGGCTGAGGGTGTATAAAGTGTTCCCCCACCCGGATATTGTTCGAAATATGTAGAAATATAGTCATTAGAGGCTCGTTCGTGACTAATTTTATAGCACGGTATAAACTGTGTTTGAAACTGCGAACCATTTGTTATAGTATTACTGGTAAAAACATGATCTGCATTTGAATCTCTCCAAAGAGGAGAATATTTAGATAAAGCAAAATTATTATCATCTATTACTCTTGCATAGAATATACCTACTCCAGCTGAATCCATATTAGCCCCAAATCCACCATCGTTTTGAGACGCACCCATAATATCACCGTACTTATTACCAATACCAGGTTCAATGTAATAAGCTTGATTATTTACTAAACCATGATCAGTAATAGTCCATTTATTATTAGCTTGATCTAAAGTAACATTTTCTGGATTATAAAATTTAGTTTTTGGATCTGTCTTTTGGTTCGATGTGTAAGTACCATCAGCTGCCATAGTAGATGCTCCGAGAAACGCATAGGATTGTATACCTGTACCCCTTCTGTGACCAGTTAATGAAGAATCAAATGCAAATGATAATGATACATCAGATGAATCTATAGATAATCCTCTATCTCCTGAATCAATCCAATTTACACTATCACCATTAAAATTAACCTCTCTAGCTCCTAAAGAATTGGTCATATAAAAACTAGTACCAGTATTAAACGCTGTTGCTTCTTTAGTTTTAACTGTGAGAGTAGATCCACCAGCTAATGATCCTGTAGAATCACCATCTGTAATAATAGCATCTAGTCCATCTAATTTAAATTCTGTACCTTGATAAATTGAACCTGAAAATACTTCAGTAGCTGAATTTTTAATAGATCCAGAACTAGTAGCTGTCGCTTTAGCCATATATGTAAATGTAGTAGATGTTGGAACAGATTTTACAACAAAACCACCATTAGCTAAATTTAAATCAGTACCTATAACTATAACAGGTGCTCCTGTAGTCAAACCATGTTCTTCTGAAACAGTGACTGAAATTTCTTTAGAACCAGAAGTAGAATTAACAGCAGTTATTATAAATCCAGTATCTCCATCTCTTGAAAAGAATGTTGGAATATTTTTAACTAATTCAATAGTTTCCCATTTGGTACTTTGAAGTCCATATTCAAAGTCTGTGTCAATTAAGTTTTGAGGATTGGAAACTCTAAGCTTACTAACAGGATCTGTATATGCTTCAACCGGCTGGATTAAATTTCCATCATGTTCAACAAATATTTGAAGCTTATCAGTTTCATTCATTGATGAACAGTCTTTATCTAAGACTATTGTAGTTTTCTTATTAACAGTGTCAATACTATAAGTAACCATCCCAAAAGTATCACTGTTAAATATAAACATAGGAGTATTAGAGTAAACATTAGTTATTATAAGAAATCGTTCTTGTCTTATAATATCATCAATAACAATTTTATTTTGTGATGGGGTAAAAGTATAATTATGAATTAATTTTTTAGACAATTTTTAGCCTCCCAATGCAACCGCTAATGCCGTAGCATGTTCTTGAGTGCTTAATACTCCGTCGCCATCAGGAAATTTTACAGTCCTGTCAGCAGTTGGTTCTTCGAAAACAACCTGTATTTCATGCGCATCGGCATTATCACCTTCTGCTACCCATTCTAATGCTCTCTGAACATTTATTTTATTAATCGGCATTTTTAACTCCTATAGTCCTATTTATCTATTTATCTATTTTATACCTTAATTACCGTTCTATGATATTTAAATGTTGTGCCAGCTATAACTGGTTGAGCTTCCAAGATAACATCTCCTCCAGTTATTCTAGCATCATAAGTAGCTAAACTAGAATCTCCTATACATATTTTACCATATTCTGTTATATGAGGAGTAGATCCATCATGTGTTAAAAGTATTTCGGATACTTGATATTTAGAACCTTGAGTAGCTTGTATTAAATATTTAGAACTTCTATAAGTAGTTGATGAATACCAATCTATTGGTTTTAAACTACCATTAGTTCCTATAGCCACAGAAGAATCAACTAAAAGAGAATGGTCTAAATCATCATAACCAGCTGATAATAAATCTGAATCAAAATTATCTGAAGTATATACAGTTTCAACATCTAAACTAAATACACCAGTTCCGGAATCATAAGATATATCCCCTTGTCCAGAAAAATGTGATCTTACTTCAGTTGCACTTGGACCTCGATATTTAAACTTTCCAGTTGCTTGTTCATAAGAGAAAGCCCCATCACCACCAGAATCAACTGCTGAAAAATGAGCTCTAATTTCAGTAGAACTAGGTCCAGTATAAGTAAAAACTCCAGTAGAATCGTTGTACGCTAATGAGCCATAATGTAAACCACCAGTATTATTTACACTAACAGCATTTTTAGCATCTGAGTCTGCTCTAGCAGTTGTATAATATAAATTATTACCTTCACTTAAATTTGTTGTAGAATGATTTGATATATCTGAAATTTGACCTACAAAAGTAGTCGCTTGTATATTTCTATTAGAAACTAATCTTGCATCAGAATGTGAATATGTAAATGTAGGATTATCTACTATGTCATTACCACCCCAAGTAAATCCTCCACCATTTAAGCCAGCGCTATCTGTAGCACTATCAGCTATAATGATATTTTTATCTGCAACAGATACAGCAGTAGAATTAATAGTTGTTTGAACACCATCTACTCTTAAATTACCTAATATTCTAACGGTACCAGTACTATCTCCGATAGCTGCAGGATCAATTAAAAATTCTGCTGGACCTCTTAATTGATTAAATGTAGGATTAGCTGCAGAGTCTAATGGTTGAGGTAATCTAAAATCACCTGTACTACTACTATAGCTTAAACTATTACTTGCGCTAAAATGTGCTCTGGTTTCTGATGCACTTGGTCCTGTATATGTAAAAACACCAGTTGTATTATTATAACTAAAAGACCCATCACCTCCTGCATCTGAATGGGAAATATAACCTCGAATATCTGGTTTATAATAAGCTTCTAATTCTGCGGAATCTATATAGATTCCATTAGCTTCATGAGAAAATTTTAACCCAGCACCAGCTGTTACAGCACTATCTAAAGAAGCATTAAAATCAGAATCAAAATTGGCTTTAGTATATACATCTTCAACATCAAAACTAAATTGTCCTGTATTTGAATCATATGTTAAATCGCCAGAAGCTGATAATGAACTACGAACACGATTTTTAGTCCAATCTGAATCCATTATAACTGTTGTGGCAAAAGCATTACCATCAGCAGTACTAATAGTAAATACACCAGTAGCGGAATCCCAAGCAGTAGAAGAAACTCCTGCAACTGAAACAGTTCCAACACTATCAACTAATCCATATTGATTAACTGTTACTGTTGGAATTAAAGTAGCAGATCCATGAGTACCAGCAGCTAAACCAGGTTTTCTGGTATGAATCATTTGATTAAATACACCACCATCTGCAGTATTAATTGTATAATTATATGTTGCACTATCAAAAGAAACACTAGATACTCCAGCAACATCAACAGTTCCAGCACTATCTATAAATCCAGAAGAATCAATAGTTAGTCTTGGTATTTTTATTGCTGTTCCATATATACCTGGAGTTACAGTAGTTCCGGATCGATTGATATTAGTTATAGTAGCAGAGTCAGCTGTTAAATTGGTTAATGTAGCTGAATCGGCATTAATAGTTCCAGTTACAGTAGCACCATATATAGTAGTAGCTAATTTAGAATTATTATTATGATATAATGTTACAGCTCCACCTGATAAAGCTGTTAATTGATTTTCTGTACCTGCAGCATTTTGTACAGTAAGATTATTTGATCTGAGTTGTAATGATCCTGTTCCTGCGTCTTCAATAATACTTTGTGATTCATTATGATATATTTTTAAATCACTATCATTGCCAAAAGTTATTTTGACATTATCAATAAAAGCAGCTCCAGTATTATTAATATTAGAATCTACTCTTGCATCAGTATAGTATAAATTAGTTCCTTCGGAAACATTAGTAGTTGTTAAACCATTTACCCCAATAATTAAAGTATCACTATCATGATGCCAAAGGGTTTCAATTCCTGTTCCGTCAACTATTTTAGAAGTGACATATTTATTGTCGCTAGAATCCCATATTAATATATGACCATTTTCTCTAGCTGTCGTATTGACGCCAGTCATACTATGTATGGAGTTCGAACCTGAATGAGCCACACTTTGTGGCACGCCTACAGTTATTTTTTTAACTATAATTTCCGGTGAATATATCTTTACCATTTATTTATCCACCTATTTAGTTACCGAGGGGGTGACAGTAATAATTCCTTCTAATATTCTTTCAATAATTGTGGTAGCGCTACTATCTTGGTAGGATGCTTCTACGTCATAAACATATCGACCTGCTTTTAAATTACCTGTTTGCGTATTTGTTAAACTTAAAGTACAAACACCATTTGTACTTGGAGATACTATAGTAGTAGTCCAAGCTGTTGCTTCTCCACTGCTATCACTATAATTCTTTTTAATTTTTCCAGATATAGTATAATTGCTTAGATCTTTTTTAGAGCCATCTGCATTAACTAACTCTAAGCTTATACTAGCATCAGCACCTTGATCAAGTGTTATTTCTTCGTAAGTAGCCATATGTTATACTCTTTTCTTGGATTATTTATATGAGTATTTATATCCTTTTTGTTTCAATACATCATACCATTCTGGGAACACTCGAGTAAAATCTTGTTTTCTAATAGAATCTTTCCAAGCCGTCCATTTTAGAAACCCATCGGTCATATCTTCGGCCTTCATATCTGCCATATTACACCAATTTAACCATCGTTGATGATACTCAGATAATTCTTGTTCTTTTTTTATATTATTAATAATACCTTTAAGTTTAGGATTATTATCAAATCTTTTATATTTTTTTATTATCTCTTCTTTTATACTAGGATGTAAAAATTTTGGAGATAAATGTCCGGTGCCAGTTTCATGAACTATATGAAAATTAATACCTAATTCAAAGTCTTCCGCCCATTGAATTAATTCATCTAGATACCAAATATTATAATTATTAACAGTACAATTTATATTCATATGGTTCGGATTTTTTCCACATCGAAGAAACATATGTTTAAATTTTAATATATTAGTTTCTATAGTTTCCCATTTAGATTTATCTCTAGCATATTCATTTCTTTCATATAAATCGTCTATACTAATACCTTGAAAATATGATCTAAATTTAAACAGATCTAGTAAAAAATTACTATCAAAATAAGACCCATTAGTACATAAAGATACGTCTATATTTTGGGTTACTAATTTTTCTTGTAATATTATTTTTACTAATTTTTTAATTTCTTTATTTTTAAAAGGTTCTCCACCAGCTATTGAAAATATTTGAATATGAGGTATCCAAGTTTTAAATATTTCCTCGTGTTTAGTCCCTATAATTTGATTGCCCGTAAATAATTTAATTTCAGCATCAAATTCTTCTTTTTTATGACCATATAATTTAACTTTTTGTTCAGCTAATTCTTTTTGTATTAAACTAGAAAATTCTGGGCCACACATTCTACATCTTAAATTACAAACATTAGATACGTGTATATTCCATTTTTGGGGTGGCGGAGCTATAGAATTTTTAATATGAAAATTTGACATTTCATGATCAATAGTTTGTCTCATACTTTCAAGACCAGCGTCTTCTCTAGACCAACAATCATCACATTCTTCTGGTTCTACGCCATCTAAAAAAGCTTGTCTTAATTTTTGAAATTGTTTACCATTCCACACTTGGTCCATTCTACCTTCCGATAGAGATGGCAATTTAAATTCTTTTTGAAATTTCTGTAAAGCAAATCTACAACATGGTAATACTTGACCATCAGATGTAGTAGATATAGAAGTCCATGGTGCTTTACATAGTCTGCTCATAAAGATCCTTTAAACCTTTGCAATGATCTAATAAATTAAATCCTCTAAATTTGTTCATATTTTCAATAAATTGAAATTCTTTTTTTAGATCTCCAAATTCAGTATGTGAATCATAATATTTTTTTAAACTATTAAACATTACAAAAGGATAACCGTGGCGAATTTGATAATTTAAATTATCTTTTTCCCATTTTGCCATATATTTTTCTAAGTATTCTTTAAATATATTATTAGGAATTTTATTTAAACCAAAAGTTAAGTCATTACCATCAATTCTAGAAGCCACATTGTCCAAATGTACACAATTAATATAAGGTATATCTATAAAATATTCTACTATTTTATCTAAACTAAAAAAATTATGCAATGAAACAAAAACATTAATACTTATTGGAGCTGGTACATTTTCGTGATATTGTTTCAAAGTTTTTACAGTTTCTTCAAACTTATTACTTCTAATCCAATCATATTCTTTACCTATTCCATCTATTGAAGCCCCAACATGCGTTAATTGATTCTTTCCCTTTTTTAAAACTTTAAGCATATCTGGATTAATTTTATAAAAATTTGATATAATAGTAACTTTGCATTTTTCATTACAATCAAATAATTTTTTTAGAATTCTAAAATTATTTTTATCTGCAAAGGGCTCTCCTCCCTTTAACATTAGCCAACTTAGATCTGGTAATAACTTTTCTATTTTTTGTATATCGCGATCATTTAATCTTACTATTTTAGATTCTTGATATGGAATACCAGTATATGGACTACTTATATCATTTTTTTTAAAAAATTTGTATACATCATTCCATTTACTACTAAAAAATCCAGTGCACGTAGAACACGAAGCATTGCATATATTAGAAGTTGTTAATTCTAACCATCTTATGGGTATTTGTTTTTTACTTTTACGCAAATCCCAATCTTCATCAAACCCCAACATAGCCTGCTGTTCATTAGTGTATTTCTTATAAGTACTACCTGTACCAGCTTTTTCTGTTTTAAAACAATTTTTACAAGGATCTATATTAGATCCATTCTTATTTTCTAATTCTCTTCTGAAATATTCCATTTGTTCAGAATTATAAAATTCAGTTAAATTTTCTATTTCTTGTATTTTAGGCCATTCGCCATTAGGATAATATGACCCAGCTGGGTTATGAGGATCAGAACTGGCCATACAACAAAGTGTTATTATACCACCAGCATCTATACAAAATCCCGAAAAAGGAGCCCTACATAAATGATCACTTCTCCAATATAATTCTGTCTGACCCAATTCTAAAGCATCTTTTATATTATTAAAACTACTTACCATTTTCTAAATTCTCCCATAACCAATTTTCTATTTGATTATTAATTAAATGGTTTACTTTATCAAAGTTTTTTGATAGAAAACTATTAAAATTTATTAAATAAGCATTTTCCAAATCTTTTTTTAATTGTTTAATTATTCTTGTTAATTCCTTCGAAGGTAAATTAAATAAAGCTAGATGGGCTGGATATAGTATTGTATTAAACCATAAATTAACATTATGGTTATCACACCATACTGCGAAATGAACCATTTCACCCCAATTGTTTCTCATTGGATTAACCATAATACAAATTTCTCTATTATTATCATGACAATATTTTTTAAAAATCTCAAAGTTTTTCATTAACATATCAAAATTACCATTGATTCTTATTTTTTCATATTGTTCTTTTATAAGACTATCAATACTAATATTAAGATGGATATTACATTTTTCTAATAATCCTTTAACCCTCTTATTATATACCGTACCATTTGTAGCTATATTGATTTTTAATTCTGGATTTATTCTAGATATGTTTTCACATATATCTAAGATTATTTTTTGGGCTAAAGGCTCACCACCATTAAATCTTATTTCTGTTAGATGTGGTATAAATTCATTTAATTGTTCTACAAATTTATCAGTATAAACCATAGGCATTGGTGGTAATTTATCTCTGTTTTTTCTTATACCACTACTTAATGTTCCATTACACATTATACATTCTAAATTACACTGATTACTTAATTCTAATTCCATCATACTTGGCCAGAAATCATTTACTGGATATTCATTATAAGCTCGAGCTAAGGGCCAAACATCATTATCTATATCTTGTTTACACTCTTTACATCGTTCTAAAAAAATATCTTTTTTTAAAGCAGATCGATACTTTTTAAATTTATCCCCATTCCATATATCCATTATAGATCTATCTTCAGACCATTGGTCACAATAATCTGTAAGTTTCCAACAAGGAGAAACTTTACCTTCTAGAGTTAAATATATATTATTGAAAGGGGCATTACAAATCATTTATCTTCTAGTACCATCTGAGGGATCTACATCACTATGTTTATTACATAACCTCCAACACTGATGTATTATAGTATCGGAATCATTCCAGGATTCGGGTAAAGTTTTTGTAAACCAATCATTTTTGACTATTTCATCTATAGATTTATTAAATATATTATGTTCTTCTTTATTATCAATATATTCTTTTAATACCGGATTTAATGGATGCCATTTCACAGACCTCTCTATATTTTCTAATTGTCTACTTAAAGTTACTTCTTCGGCTACTTCTAATTCTTCATCTTTTAATTGTTCATATAAAAAATTAGGATTACCCAAATAACAGCATGGCCAAACCTGGCCATCTGGATTAACTAGAATGGTGTCTTTTTCTTTCCACTCACATTTTATTTTTAACTTACCTTTACACCAATCGTTTTGATATTTTTTCATTTTTTAATTTCTCTATAAATTTTTCGGTTAAATGATAGGATTTCCATCCCCATTCTAATTTAGATTTTTTTAATTTTTCATTTTTATTATTCTTTATATAATGAAAGTTTTGGAGTGTTTCTACTAATGAAGTATTGTGATGAAGTACAAATCTATTTGAAGGTGTTAAACTAATTTTCTTAGCCCCTAAATCATATACCATTTTAGCTATATCATATATTTTATCTTCATTATGTTTAAACAAAACTGTAAAAACTAGAGCTCTAGCGTTAGTCTGTGCCACAATTTCTAAATGTTCTAATACTTTAGCTAATACTGTTTTTTGTCTATATTTTGCGTGCATTTCCTGTGTAGTACCATCTACAGCAAATTCTACATCTAATCTATTACCACATAAAACTCCTAGATCCCACCAAAATTCACCTTCTCTCATACTACCATTTGTTTTAATCATAATTCTAGCTTCACTATTATTAATAATATATTCACATATTTCATATATTTCTTTATTCATTGCAGGATCTCCCCAAGACCCACAAAGTTCAAATTCTTGTATAAAATCCATTTTTGGAAAAGCTTTTTGAAATTGTTTTAAATCCCATTGTATTAATGGAAGCCAATCTACCTTTCCTAATCCATCTGGATTAGTGCGGTGACATTGTGGACAAGCAGCATTACAATATGTAGATAAATCTAACCATATTCTTAATTTGTTTTTTTTAATAATATCATTATACATCTAATAATCTTTACGAGTATAATAATCTCCAATAGATTCATATTGTAAACACAATCTATCAGGGTTTTGAAGAAATTCACTATATGTTTTTCTAGGAAATGGTTTCGGTTTGTGAAATTTTTTAGCATCCCAAGAAATTAAAGTTCCTGGTTTATCAAACAGTAATTCTTTTTCTAAAGTTAATCCATAGGTGGCTTCATATGGAAAATCATCTCGTTCATCTAGATCGTTAACTCCATATATATGTTCAATGATTTTATTATAATCTTTTTTATCCATATGACTATGACTATAGTGTCTGATTTTTTCACCCCACCTATTATCATCATCTCCTTTATAAAAATGCATATTTTGTCTATAGGGGGCTTCGCCAGTAGACCAAGTAGAAGTTTCATCTTTAGAATGATCTAGAAAATGACACATTGGATACCATTGATCAAATATTATTGTTCCATGATGTGGATCTGCTTCTAAATTAATTAACCCTTGATGTAAATGTATATAAGGACTTCTTCTTTGTTCTTCTTTTACCATTTCTTCTATTCCGGAGTCGGCTCTAGTAGTAGCAGAAAATTCGGGACTCAAATGAAATCCATCACAATGTGTTTCAAAAGGGAAAAGAAAATTAAAAAAACTTAATGTCTCTTTTTCTCCCCCATCTCTTCCCATAGCATTAAACTTTTTTCTAATAATATTTTTTACATCTGAAAACCAACTTACATCAACTGTCTGCATAAACAATTTAAAATCTCTATCATTATGTTCTCCGGGATGACCATATAATTCATTTGTATCCTTATTAACTCTAGCTATATGTGTAATATCATTACAATCTATATTCATTATATGCATACATGTTATCTTAGAAGATCCTGGATTATCTTCAAAAAATTCTTCTAAAATTATCTTTTCTAAATTTTCATAATTACTTTTTACTTCTTTTACCTCTTTAGGAGTAAAAAAATTAGGTTCTTGTATAGAAGAAAACATAGATTTATTATAATATGTTGCTGGCTGTATTCTAAAAAAAGACTTTATGTCAGATTTTACTTGTTCTTTAAAAACATTATATTGTATATTACCAACATTTAATTTTTTAAATTTTGTATCTCCTGCGCCATCATATTCTTTAAAGACATTTTTCCATTCAGTTGTAATATCTTTTATTTTATCTGAATATGTATAAGTTGGTATTTTTTTAGAAAAATAATCACTCCAATATTCGTAAGTTATCTTAGAATGTTCCAATATTCCAAAATGCATTTTTTTTGACTCTTGCAATTTAATAAAAAAATCTTTATTATATTTAACTTCTTTTTTATCATTACCTATTACATAATTATTACTATCATATATCATAGAACCATAAGCCATTAATTGGCTTGTAAACTTATCCACAAAACTATCTCTTGTTAAGTATAAGCATTTATATTGTGGTAAAACTTCTTTTTCTAAATAATTTTTTATTAGCTGCTTATCTTTTTCTGTCTGTGCGAGTCCAAATAGAGGTTCTAAGCTAAGTTTAACAATCCATTTAAACGACCCTTTCTCTACTGTTTTTAATTTATTAAAACCTAATTTACATAAGTGTACCCATTGTTTTGCTTGGTGCATACCACTTAAATGAAAAGGTATATCAATACATTCAAAGTTAATTTCTTTATCCTTTAAGCCTATATTAAAAAATTCATTACTATTATAAAATTCATTACTATTATGAATTTCTCCAAAATATTCTCTTTCTTTATTTTGAAAGCCTTGGCCAAAGGCATTAGAACCTGTTCTATTAAAAGCTATTATAACTATATTATCCATTATCTTTCCGGTATATTTGTAGAATGTGTGTAATGAATTAATTTAATATCAGGATGCCAATCACCCATTTTAAGGTATTCATTACCACTTACTTGTTTATATTTATTAGATATTTCATATTGCCAATCTAAATCACCATCCTCTTTCCATCGTGTAACCCAAGCAGGAGGAACTAATTTTAATTTTAATTTTTCATTTACACTGTCTTCTACAAAGTATTGCTCACCATTAACTGGGCCTACAGTAGTTCCGTTTTTTATATAATGTAATCTCCATTTATTTGGATCTGCCATAAACTTATCATATATGTAATTACAGTCTATAGGATAATATTTAAAAAAGCCACCATTAATTTTATATCCAGGAGCATCTTGCCACCAACTAGGTATAGATAAAAATTCACCTCGTTCTATAGGATAATCAAATAATTCTCTATAATTATTTTCAAGTAATATATCAATATCAATAACGCATATAGGTTTTTCAGATTTGTAACTCATAGGCAGCATCTTATTCCACTGGTAATGAATACCCTCGCTATATGGCTCTCTAATCCAGTATATAGGGTAGTTTATCAGCCTACTTTCAATGTAGTCTTCATGTTCTATACCATATTTGTCTCCTATTCTAACACAATAAATTGTTGGTGTCATAAAAAATATCCAAACTTTTTATTCATAACATGAAACATTTTAGCATCTTCTTTCCACAGATAAGAATCTACTCTCCAGTGCCAGTCGTCTACAATATAATCTATTTTTATATTATTGGCAACCCTTTTATAAGCAAAAACTGTCTCATTATCGTAATTAAATACTCTTTGTATATTATGAGGATACATAGAATTTTTATCTTCTTTTAATTTTTTCATTAACTTTAATGTACTTTTAAAGTTGCCAAAATAATCAAATTGGTGTATAATAGAATTAGAAGCTATCATAATTGCCGTATTAAATACATCTGTATTAGGATCATAACCTTCTTCTGATAACATGGCATGACAATTCCAATATTTAGAAGATGGGTTTCTTATACATGTAGCATATTTACTAGGAGATACTTTTTTACCCCATGCAGCCAAAGCATTGTTTTCAGCACAAGCAAAATGGGTGTTTATTTTATGAGCTTTAAATATATCTTCTTTAGTATTTGGTATGACATCAAAATCTATATAACAAATGTTTTTATATTCATTAGCAAGATCTTTCATCTTCCAATGTTTATAAAAATTTATTACATCATATTCAGAAATCTGTGGATATTCTTTTTGAAATGTAGTATAATACTTTTTATATTCATCATCACCTTCAAATAAAATATAATCAGCTCCTATACTATCAGCATATTCTTTTTTAACTATATTTAATTTATCATAATATTTTTTTAATGCTTTCTTAGTTTGCAAACTTTTATCGGTTTTAACTTGAATTCCTTTTTCATACCATCCAGGATTATCTAGATTTTCCTCAGCAATATCTACATATATTGAAAAAATTACATTCATATTTTATATTCAAAATTTTGAGTATCGGGATTATGTTTTATAAGTTTAGCACCATTTCTAATATGGAAATGTGTAGCCATAGGAGTTAAAGGTGATAGTGTCACTAATCTGCTAAAATTATTTTCTTTTGCCCATTGACCAAGTTTATTAATAATTTCTTTACCTGCACCTCTTTTTCTTGACCATACTGTATAGGCAACCATAACATTACCTCGTTGGTCTTCTTGATTAGCAGCCTGTGACATATAATCCATTTCTCTAACTGTATAAGGAACCTCTGGACAAAATGCTGTACAAACTATAGCTTCTATTTCTTCTTGATATTTTAATCCGAATATTCTTCGACCATTTGCTATTCTAAAATCTAAACTTAATTCTGGTCTTACTGGATCTTCTTTAATATCGATATTATCCAATTCAACAAGTTCTGTGCCTTTAACCCACCTAAAAAAATTTTCTGTTTTATCTTTAAATATTTGCATTATTGACCTATAATCATAAATCGATTAAAGTCTCCTAGATCAAGAGAGGCTTTAGATATTATCCATTTTTTAGATAAAAGAGGTTCTACAAATTGCACAAATTTTTCTAAGTTTTCTATACAATTGATATGTGAATCTAAATCATAATAATCATTAGATTGTAATACTATAATAGACTCTTTAGGTTTTTTAGAAATAAATTCTTTTAGATCTTCTGTATCAATATGTTCACAACTGGTATTAATTATTATATTAGCATCTAGATCTTTTGAATCTAAACAATTTTCTACTTTGAATTCTATATTTCTATCATAAAATAACTTATGACCGAAATGTTCTGACATCGGATCTATATCACCACAAACTATATGATCGTTCTGAAAAGTTTCTCTTAATAGATGTGCCAGTAAACCATACCAACCACCGGCTATATAAATTTTACTTGTACCAAATTCTCCAAATAATCTTTGATGAATAGGTCTTAAACTATCTACTAACCATTGTTTACTTACCCAATGATTTCTATCTAATGAATGCACCATATCTTTTATGCGATATAAATCATCTACACCATATTGAGATTCATCATATACTTCTTCTATAGCTTTAAGGCTACGATTTAATATTTGTTCCTTCAAAATCAACCTCTTCAAATGTTGTAACAGGAGCTATTTTATTTTTTTCATATTTATAGGATTGTATAAAATCTTGAGGAAATGTATTATAACTAAAATCTTCGTGAACTATATATCTATCAATACCAACATATTTTCTTAAAAAATAATCTTTATAACCAGAATCAATAAAATGATCCCATATCTCTTCAGCATTAGATTGTTCAGTATCCCAAGCTAAAACAGAAGAATTTACATTAACATCATAATTAGATAACCTATGATAGAGATCAGATTGTTTCCAATGACAATCTATCATAGTTAATTTGTCCCAATTAATTTGGTCTAAAACTAAAAAAGGATCAGAATTTATTTTAATATCTAAATCAAAATATAAACATTTTCCAACTAACGCATGCGGAGTTAAATTGTTTACCGGTAAATTTTTATCAAACATTTTTAGTTTATTCCACCATTTTTTTAATGCTGGTTTATGGGATAATGATATTGTTTTTATGTTATGTTCGATTAAAGTATCAGCATCGCTATCTGTTAAGCAATAATAATTACATTCAGAATTATATTTAAATAAAGATTTATATAGATTAATAACGTGATCACTGGAGTACTTATCACCCCATTTGACGAACACTACGTTCTGGATATTTTTCATACTATACTTTGTTTTGTATTAACTTCAATAGGTCTATGACAGTTTTAGTTTTTCTTATATCAGTTTTAAATTTTCGGTTTTTAGATTTTTTAATTTTTTCTTTTTCAAAGACAGATAACTTTAATTTAAAAAGAGTATCTTCGTTGGTATTAACATCTAAAACTACATCTAATAAATCTTTTGTTGTTGGTTCTAAAGGATCTATTTTTTGATAACTGGATTGTAATTCTTGTATTGATACGTCCCGGTCAGCAATTTTATTAGTTAATTTTTGTATAACTGTATCCTTTTCCCAACCTTGTTTCGCGTGCCCCCAAGCTTCTTCAACTTCAAATTTTAATGTGTCTCTTTCTTCTATAATATTAGCTATAACCAATTTTACTTTTTCTTCTACTTGTCTATCTATTTCTGGTTTGAGAAGACTATCTAAATGCCGTTTACCAGCTAGTTTCCATTCATATGTCCATTCATGAATTTGTTTTTCGGTAGTTAATTTCATCAATTCTTTATATTGAAGTTGGTCAGGATCAACCTCTATATGCTCTTCCATTATTTCCCCAGAAGGCATTTTAAATAAAGCTAAAACCGTTAGTTGCTCTACATCTGTAAATCTAGCTTCAATTAATTCATAATCTTTCCACATTATTCTCTCCGTATTCTCAAATATGTTGTATTTTGTGTAACAGGTGAACCAGATGGTACATCTTGTGAACGATAATCATCACCTCCGAATTTTTTTTCAAGTGTTGTTTGACTATTTAATTTAGTATCAGTCATACCAGATCCCATATTTTGACCTGCTGATGAATGCCCACCACCATTATATCCATATCTAATCCTATAATTTGTTGTATTTCTTGCTACATATCTCATCTCTTGTTGTAAAATACTTTGAAATCTAGCTTCTTCAAATTCTTGGATATTACCATCCGGATGTATCATTAAAGGTCTAGTATAACCAGCATTACCGTAAGTATTATACCTTTTTAAATAAAATGTTGTTATTGTAGTCGCCTGAAGTTGCGTTTCAATTAAACCACCTTCAGTATAAGCACCAGCATCTGCTCGTGTATCTATCATAACTGCACCCATAGTATTACTAGAACTTGTAACTATTTTATATACTCCTGGTCTATCGGTTCCATCAACATAAGTTTCTATAGCTGGTTTTATAAATGTATCATGCACATCTGCTTGAGTCATGTGTTTTATATTACCACTATCATAATAACATGGATATGGATTAGTAGTTACATTTGATACAGAAGACAAATTTTGATTTATTTTAGAGTAACCAACAGTATCTGTTGATGTATCTTCTGGATCTTGAAAACTTGATGCATGAGTAGAACCGGCACCCGCCTGCAATCTAGTATCATTAATATTTCCTAAATTACCACCTGAACCCGTCCAGCTTAATGTTACTGAAGGATTTTCAGACCAAACATGATGACATAAAAGTCTAATCTGATCGACCATAGCAGATGTCATGGTTTTTGGACCACCACTTGAATTATCCCAATATAAAGGAAACCTCGTCGCCATGTTATGATCCTGGTGATCGTATCGTCTTTAAAGTACTTCCTGCTGAATCGTAAATTGTTAAAGTTACGGGACTACCAAAATGACTACTTACAATATCTACTAAACTTACTTCACCCGTAGATACTGAAAAATCTGCTGCTGCAAACTTAGCTATACCTTTATTAGATGTTGATGCATTTTCTCCTGATATTTCACCTGACGAAATATCTATACCTTCTCCTGCACTTATATGGGCTCTAACTTCAGCCGCAGAAGGTCCAGTATATGTTAATACACCAGTACTAGCATTATAACTTAATGATCCATCTCCGCTAACATCAGTTACTGATATTATACCTCTTAAATTAACAGAATCAACATCAAAATTACCTGTGCCTGAATTATATATTAAACCTTTGTTACCAGTGAATATACCTCTAACATTAGCAGAATCAATGTCAAAATTGCCTGTACCTGAATTATATATTAAACCTTTGTCACCAGAGACAGCAAACGTTCTAGCCAAAGATATAACATCAGCCGAATCTATCGGATCTAGCACTATAGAATTTATTGATCCTACTATATCTGAATCTTCACTAGTTTCTAATAATGCTAAATCACCTAATGCATTAGATATGGTATTAGTTTTAGTAACTAATGTTGCTAATGTATCTGTTAAATTTATTATCGTTTTAGCCATTTAACTTCTCTACTATGTTTGATAACAAGGTTTTTATATCTTGTATATCTTTTTTCATGGTTTCTATTTCTTCAGCTTTTTCTTTATTAGCCTTTTTTCTAGCTCTTGCTGCTTGTATTGCATTACTATTTATATTTATTATAGCTCCAGTATTATTATCTCTAACAAAACTAGTCTCACCTTGTATTTTAGTATAACTCATATATTATGTACCCATTGCTATTACTCTAAGATTTCTAAATAGAGGTACATGGGCTTGATTGGTTGATTGCATGACTATTTTCAATTGGAATTGAGTAAAATTAGGTAATTCACCACCTTGACCACCAATTAAATAAGCGTATTCTCTAAATGTTTCATTATCATCATCTGAAGGATTATTTGTTTCTTCGGGTTCTAATGTCCAAGATTTATTTGTTAACATTTCGCCATCTGTACCTGTTCTAAAATAGAGATCGAAATAGGCATCGGATGGTCGTTGCGCTTCTATAAAAACTCTTAACCCCACAGCGTCATTAGCTAGTGTAATAGCTTTAGTTAAATGCTTAGATGCAGCGCTTCCTCTAATATGATTTGTTTCTGGTACGTGACTAAATACAGCATTATAATATCCAGGAGAAGTTGTACTTGAATCTAATTGCCTATCTATTTGGTTAGATATACCAGTTAATGAAGCTCTTTGCATATCTAATACTGGTGTTACATTAGTATTATCAGTATACATATTTATTTCCATTTCAGCGGATCTATTAACTACAGCTCCACCACCATTCCAAATATCAGATTCTTTTTTTGGACTTGCTATAACATACATTCTATCACCAATATTATTTTCATTTAAAGCAACATTAAAAAATTGATCAGTAGAATGATTCATAGAATAAGCTGTTTCTGCGCCAGCATAAGACTTAAATGTAGAACCTCTAAAACCTGTTGTTATAGCTGTTTCATTTGGCATTAAAGTCTGTAAATGAGGATATAATATACTATAAGGTATTTGTTTAGTGGCAGTTACTTTTTTTCCTCCACCCGTTAAAGATGCTGATGCCGTAGTACCAGCATTAAATTTATATCCGGTTGGATCTATAGCTGTAATAGTACGTTCTCCAGTTATATGAGAACTATCTAAATTACTAACAGATCCACCATTCATTCTCATAGTAACAACATCACCGACTTGCATTCCATGATTAGGATGGCTTACCTGAACTGATGCAGATCCAGAAGTGGATACCAAAGGATCTGTTCTTAAACATCTTACAGGCACATCAGTATTTTTTAGTCTAACTTTAGCTGATGAATATTGAAAATCTGCTTTATATAATTTAAAAGTTAAATCTTGTTCTTGTGCAGCCGTAAATGTTATAGCATTTTGTGAGTAAAATAAACTACCTAGAGTCGGTTGTTTAGTTATTCTTTTTTCTGTGGATCCATATTCAAATTGATTTCCTTCTGCAATATACAATCTGTATTGAGATGAGTTAGTATATATTACTATACAATAATCTTGTCTTCCATTTAAGAAAACTGGTTCATCAAATGTGAAAGAAGTAGCATTACCGGCAGTTGGTCCAGTAGTAGTAGTTGTTATAGAGGAGGTAGGTAAGGAAACTGTAGATCCTGGTACAACCAAAGAAGATGAAGGATATCCATTTTCCATTGGTCTTAATTCTATCATTACTGGCATTAAAATAGATCCGGATACAGCTGTATCTTTGGCATAGAACCATAAATCTACCTTTGTTACAAATATACCAGCATGTTCATACACAAAAAATGATTGAGCCAGTGAATGTTTATCAGTTTTATATCCTAATGAATTTAACATATTTTATATCCCATTTAGTAATGCCATCTATCGGTTGACCAGTCCATTATAGTTGAACCAGTATAATTACCAGAACTCCAACTATTATTTCCATATTGTGTTTGATTACTTACATGTGGAACATAAGGTTGAGTTTTACCATTAATATTCCAAAATGGTGTCCCGTTTATATGATTTATAGATACTTTATCTGGTTTTGTTATCTTTGGTTCTGGTTGTGGTTTATTAGTAACCGTTTTTTGTCCTGCTATAGTTAATACTCTAGTAGATTTTACAGTTTGTTCCACAGTATCTAGATGACCAGTAGATATATATGAAGTTCGAGCTATTGCTGTAGAATGATCTGGATTATAAGCACTAACATCTAATAATATTAATTCTCTATATCCACAAGGAAATCTCTTTGCGTCATTGTTAGGTATAAAGAAACTGCCTTCTAGACCACCGTTATTGTCAGTTGTTAAAGCTGTACTGCCTTCTGGATGGGCAGTGGCGTTCGTTAACGAATTACCATAATCATCTGTAGTATCTGAATATCTTTTAAATGTCTCTGCTTTACACCAATCACTTCCAGTGCCACCTACGCGATCACCATCAAAATAAACCCATATTTTAGCATTTGGTCTTAACCCAGAGGCTTTAAAGTGTATTTTTTTAGATCTCATCCATGGTATTAAAGCTGTTTGTAAAACTCTTGTGCCTATAACTTCTTTAACTATTTCACTGTCTATTACTTTATTAAATTTAGAAATATTTTTAGAAGAGTTGGATTCATCTTTAGTATTAGTAGTAGATCCAATACTTAATTGGTCTATAGATTTGCCTCCCCAATTCCAACTCCAATTATCCCATAGATAAGCTTGAGTTGTATTTAATAATCGGCCTCCATCTACAGCTTTAGTGGCTCCTACTACTGTATCTCTCCATTCGTCGGATTCGGGAGATATCTTTAATTGTCCTTCATACATTATAACATCAAATGGATTTATCTGAATATGTTCACTAGCTAAACTTGAACTTAAATATTCTGATTCGGTGTGGTATATGTAAACATTATCACCCTTTTTAATGGTTTTCATAACATCACCATTAGCAGCTCTAGATGCAGCAGAATCATAGATCATTCGAACATTATCTTCAAAGAATCTAGGTCTTAATATTTGTTCTGTTGGATCTATCGAAGCAGCATATTCGCTATTTCCTAATTCTGATAATAATTGTGTAGAAAAATTATCTATAATAAAACCTGATTTTGTTCTATCATTACCTGCAGAGTCTAGAACTTCTATATTTTTTGTATCCATTTCCAACATATTTAATGCTGTTAATTCTTCTAATGAACCCAAACGATTTTCTAATTTATTAATGTCTTTCATAGTATATCGTCTAGCGTGTAATTGTCTAACAGTAACGTCAGAATCATTAAGAGTATTTGGGTGCATCATAATATCGTATATACCCATAGCTCCTATTGGTGCTTCTGGAAAAGATGGATCTATTTGAGAAGCTCCTTCAACTAATCGAGCATCAGCATCTGTATCAATAACTAACTTATAAGCTTGAGGTAAATAATAAGTGGTATCTGCAGATACTATACTTGTAGGTTTAGGCAAGAGATTTAAAATAGATCCAGCCCCACTATAACTACTATCGATATGACTTTTTACAGGTCTAAAATCAATATAGTCTCTAAGATTTATGGACTGGCCAGTTGCTAATCTATAATTTGGAATCTGAGAATAATTTAAAGTCGAATAAGAAGTAGAGGCAAAGAAATTACCTGGACCATGTTGAAAAGCTTTAAATTTAACACTAATAGTTCCTGCTGGTTTGGCATAACCAGGTTTTAAAATAAGTCTACCTATATCATAGTAATTATCTCTCTGACCATTATCTAATACAAACCTATTAAATAAATCAATACTACTATCCGATTGCTGAACTATTTCGGTCACTTCATGAATATCAGCATAACCTAATTTAATATACTGAAGTCCATTTCCATCATCTTCAACAGCGGTTAGTATAGTATATGGAGTAGTTGGTAATGTTTTAGATCTAATAGAAGCTGTTCCTTTATATACATCTGCCAAGACGTTATATGTTCCATCTCCTGTAAAAGCATTAGTTGTAAAGTTAGCTGTAGAGATACCAAAACCAGATGTAACAGTAGGCGCCCAAGTAGGTTGAACAATATCACTATCTTGTTTAGAAAAAATCCAATCACTTGTATTTACAAAAACACCATTAGTAGTTGTAATACTACCAGCATTACTTGATACATTAGCAGTAAATCTTTCTTGCATCGTTAATGAAATATCAGTTATTGCACTAGGTCTAGTGCGAGGCAATGGAAATAGTAATTGATTTTTAGATGGTTCTTTTAAAATACATAAACTATTTTCTAATACTGGATTAAAATATCTATTACTAGCATTTCCAAAACTCTTAGCATTTTGAAATACTGTTCCTTCATTCATCTGAATGTCAAATAAATGATATCTATAATCTAAAGTATTTGTATCTTTAGTAATAGCTCTAACTCTAGCAGTACCTATAGTTGATCCACCATAATTAGTAGCGCTTCTAATATTAACTGTTTCGGCTGAATCGGTTCCAGGAATACCTCCTGTTTGGCCATCTAAATAACCAACTTTAACATAATTACCATAATCTATTCCGATAGCCTGATTATTAAAAGATGTGGTCGCTGTTGGTTTTCTAACTCTCATTTCTGAAGGTGACCTGGCGGCTCTATTTCCATCTATTACTACAATGCCATCACTTATTTTTAATCTTAAATGTGTGTTCTCTGAATCCATTGCAAAATTAATTTTGTATGGCTTAACCATATAATCACCAGAATTTTCTTTTATTCTTTGTGAAATTAATTTATTAGGAATATTGTATTGATCAAATTCTTTTGTACTGTCTAGTATAACTCCACCTTTTATAGTGGCTATATGAATAAAATTATCAGTCCCAGCTAAATCTGTTTCTTTAGATATAGATAGTCTAATTCTATATCTATCAGCTCCGGGCGAAGCTAAATTAGGTGATGTTCCTTGATTATCATATAAACCTGTATCATCAGCGGCTGTTACGATTTGTTCTGTTACTTTATATCCAATATTACCTGAATAAACATCAGTATATTTCGAAGCAATAACAGATTGGTTTTCAGTAAAAACAAAATTACCTTTAATGTAATATATACCATTAGCAAAAGAAACACGAGTGCCTCTACCTACTGCTGGATTTTCCGTTGTATTTGTACTCTGAACTTGTAAATTAATAGATCCACCATCTTCACTTAATACTTCACCTGGAGATACAGTAATCGGAGTTTCTGTAGAAGCACTAGAAGAAGAGGTGTGGATATATTGAACATAGATTGTAGCTGGATCTGCTCCTGCAGCACCAACTGTTTCTAATATTTTAACTTTTACATTAGAAGATCCACCTGTAAATATCATACCTTTAGTTACATTAGATCCTAAAGCGTATGTAGAAGTATTTAATTTAACAAATAAATATTGATTATCAATAGATGTACCACCAGGTTTTACAATAGCTCCTTCTTTAAATATATTATTACCTAATCTTTCAATTTGTTTTTGTAGAATAGTTTGCATCTGAGTAAGTTCTCTAGCTTGCAAAGCTCTACCACTATTAAATAATATTCTGTGGTAATTATCACTATCTTTAAAATCGTCTTTATAAGTCGTGCTAAGAGTTGTTGTTGTAAAATTTGTGGCCATATTTTATACCTAAAGCTGTAAAATTATCTTAATATCTTCAGTTTGAATACTGGATCTTTCAATTGCTGCTCTATTATCTATATATAGAACGTCTCCAGTATGTAAATTCATTTCGCCGGAAACAGCATTGTCAGTAGTTTGGTAAGTATTTGGATTCATAATTGTAGCAGTACCTCCAGACACTGTTAGGTTTTCTCCAGTAGAAAATTGTTTAAATCCAGTTACGGTTTCATCTTGAGTAAACCATAATCTATCACCTTCTGTAGTCACAATAGATCCTTTAGCAGTAGAGGTAACTCCCGTAAATATTGCATCTGGAACAAATCCAGAGGATAAATCTGCCGCATCTGTAACTCGTAAAAATCTAGCAACTTTACCGGGAATACCAGTTCCGGTTGCTGCACTATCTCCAGAAGAATCTAATGGATTTCTTAATAACATAACCTGTCTAAAATCTTGACCTGTAAAAAAAGTATTTCCAGAGGGTGAAGCTATAGTTACAAGACCTGGCACATTTTCTACGCCTGCTGGTTTACTATTAATCATTATAGAACTTGCTTTTAAATCTTCTTTTGGATCTGCACCTAAACCACCTTTAGGACTCATTACAATTCTAGCTGTGGCATTGACAGAAGGGCTTCCCCCACCAGAAAATTGAACAGAAGCTACATTATAATTATGCCCCATTGCAATAGCACTATCAACACTTGTATTAAGTTCTACTTTTTTAACTTGTCCTCCATCTTCGAATGCCGTGGCTCCCGCATTAATACCATCTCCTACAATAGTAACTACAGGATCTCCACTATATCCAGCTCCTTCATTAGTTACAACAACGCCTAAAACTTGGCCTGGATTAGATGCAGCTGCTGCCGTTTGAACCTGTGCTTGTTGTTGTTGAAAAGGAAAATCTGTATAAGCGCCAGCTGAGTCCGTTGTTTGAGCTGGAATTGGTAAATAATTAGCAGTTAGAAATTTACTAGAAATAGTAGCACTTAAAGCATATAAAAATTTCCATACATATCCATCAGCTGTTTTAAAGGCTCTGATTTTATCTACACCAGCAGTTGTAAAACTGGGTTTTACAGTAGAAACCGCAGCTACTCCAGTAGCGCTTTTTCCTTGTTGAATACAAATATATACTTCATTTAAATCAGTTAAAACATAATATCCGTTACCTGTTGCACCCTTTACATTATCATCATAAGACTGATATGTAGTACCAGAAGTCCAATTATATCTCGGAACAACCCAAGAAACATCTGTAACTGGTTTTATAGATTGTAAATTTAATCTAGCTGTTAATTCTTCTTTTGGAGCTCCAGTTAAAGCAGGAATTGTATCTGAACTATCCCATTGCAAATGACGACCAATACCTACGTAATAACTATGACTATCTAACGTAGATATTTCATCATACAAATTTTGTAGCATTTGTCGTTTTAGTGTATCTGTAATTATAGCGCCCATTTTTTATTCCTTACATTCTATTCCAGTTAGTACCATCCCATATGCATTGCACACAGCTATCATTTTGATTAATTGAAAATTCAGTGCCTTGGGCATAATTAGAAGGAGTAACTGACATGACCCCACCTGATCCTTTATTAGTAAATGTTTTTAATTCCCCTATTGTAGTGCCGTCTACTAAAGCAAGAGCTAAAGGACTTCCACTTTTATTTCCTATTATATATCCGGCATTTTTAAACCCGTTTGTTGCACCAGCACCATTTGAATCTGCAATATAGGATAATATTGCTAATTTGCTAGTTAATACTGAACCTGTACCCGCGGCATTTACTCTTAAATTAGTATCAGCAGGGGTTCCTGTAACAGATAATCCTGGACCCAAAGCGTTGTTAGAATTAGCAATCGTAACTTCATTTGTTGCTCCACCACCTACAGATGAAAGAGTAATAATTTCAACTCCGTTAGAATCTAATATATCACCTGTTATTTTAGGAGTGTTAATTGTCGGTGCACTTAAAGTTTTCTTAGTTAATGTTTGTGTATGCGCGTTAAAAGTAAATTCATCAGCACCAGTTAATAAAGGTAATGTTATTGTTCTATCCGCGGCTAAATTACTAACAGCAATAATATATTGATGATCAGCAGCAGCATCATTAATTTGAGGTGTTGTTAAAACAGGACTTGTTAAAGTCTTATTAGTTAGAGTATCTGTAGTATCTTTTAATACAATAATACCAGATGCATTGGGTAATTCTATCAATCTATCAGCTGTAGGATTAACAGCGGCTAATCTGGTTTCGTGATTATCAGCAACAGATCCTTCCCAAGTGACTGAAGAGTCTGTTAAAGAAACACCTCTAGACAAAGTAGAACTATCACCCATAAAGGTGTAAATCTCATGAAAATTCGAATTTATTTTAGTCGCAGCATTACGTAAAGTATCCCCTGTGCCATCATTGGCTGCTGTTCCTGTCGATATAATTTGTCTAGTCATATTAAACCTATTTTATTGTATTTATACTAAATTTGTGAATCACTTGCATATCTCGTAAACATGTCGTTATCCATTGTTTCAAATAATATTGACATATCTGGGCCAGCCGAATCACCTCTTCTACCATGGTCTGAATCAATAAACACCCCGTGACTGTCATCAAAAGTAAATGAATTAGGAGTAATCCAAGTACTTATATTATGATAGTATTTATCTATTTCTAAGCTAGTTAAAGACGCATATGTTTGAATTAATGCTGTTAAAGAACCTCTAGCATTTAAATTGTAACCAGCTGCCGAATCATATAAGTATGTTATATTTGGAAAAGCTGATGCAGAAAAAGATGCTTCATCAGAAACAGTTATTATACCAGCTGCCGAATCTTGTGCATAGATTGGCATATCTAAAAGATTTAAATTAGTGGCGGTTTCATATATAACCTCACCTTCAAAATACCATCCTGCAGGATGTACAAACTTTTTATAGAGATCTGACCATTGAGAAACACTTTTAGAACCCTTAATTAAAAGAGAAAATATTTGATACTTAGTATAATTTTGTATAAATTTTAAAGATTCATAACCTATTTGACTTGCCGAATCTCCTACTAGAAACAAATCTTTTTTTGGATATTGAACTTCAATAGATTGATCTTGAAAAAATAATCTAAAAAATTCTTCTATAGACCATCTAGAACCTTTTGTCCTATAAAATTGAGCTAGTCTTTGAAGAGCAAATCTTGGTTGATCAAAATTTCCTATACTATTTAAACCACCACCGATTTCACCAGTTAATTGAGTTAGATAATCAGTATGAGTTGCTCCTATATCTTTGGCATTACCTAAAGAATGAATTTCAGCATCGAAATTATGTTGACCATCTGAATCTAGAAAATTATAATAGTGCTCTAAAAAAGTTATAAAATCTGGATTATCAGCTTGAAAGTATTCAGGCAAAAGGTCTTGTACCAATGATTTATTAAATTTGGTATTAGTACGATTTTTGTCTGTTAACTTATGGGCCATATTATAGAGTTACTTTTGTATTTTGATAATCAAAAGCTCCTGTTGCAGCTGATAGAGAAGTATCTAAATCTAAAATATAATTTCTTAATGGTGCTATAGTACTTTCATTAGATGGTACAGCACTAAATTTAACCGATGAGCCTTCTATAGCTGATGGTTTAAATCCAACTAAATTAATTTTTCCTTCACTAGCATTAAAAGAGCCTATATTATCTATTTCAACTTCTCCTTCAGAATTATATATTTGTAAAACATTAGAAGATAATTTATTTTTTATATTACAGGTTCTTCCATTATACGTAAATCTAGAAGATTCTACTCTAAGATGAACATCATCTGGCGTAGCAATTGATGTAGGATAGGCTAATTCATAATCTTGTAATATGTTTATAGATAATGGTTTTGGTAAACTATTCTCACCTAATCTTAATTGCATTTTAACATCAGCTTTAGAGTTTAAAATAGCAACATCTAAATCATCTATCAATGAAATTAAATTAGATCTTCTAAATACCTTTTCGAATTTTTGTAAATTATCTTTAAAATAATTATTAACAGTGTTCATAATATCTGATTGAGTTGTTTGTACAGTTTTGTTTGTTAAATCAGGATCAAAATTAAAAGAAATATCTATTTCTAAATAACAAGATATTGGATCTGAAAATTCTGTATCTATGGACATAATAGCTAAATTATCAGTTAATTCAGATCTAATTCCATCTTTAACTACTTGTTTAGTAGCACCTGATATACTATCTTTAAATTTTAATCCCACAAAAACTTTACCATAAGTTACTGGAACATTGTCTGCCCCACCCCAAGCAGAAACGTCATCTAAATAAGAACTATAATTAGTTGATATTTGGGCTTTATAATCTTCTGCAGTAACCATTCTTTGCTGTGAAGCAAATTGAATAGGAGCATTTAATCTTATTGATTCTATGCCTTCTTTATAAGACCCACCCGCAGATTCGGTTACTGTTGTATCCACGTTAATAGTATAAGAAGAAGTTACCGAATTATGTGTTACAGATAATGAACTAGATGGCACAAATGTAGAAGCTTCATTAGCAGCAGCCCCCTTAACTGATAAGTAAGAAGCCACAATTTTATTCCCAGCTACTGGAGCTTTACCCGTGGCAAGTCCATCCCCAAATACTAATTCGTAGTGTCCATTTGGAACTTCTTTTACCTGAAAATGTTTGGAAGCTGTTGTTATTCGAATTGCTTTAGATAAATTAGTATACGCTTCTCCTTCTGAGGCGTCAAAAGTATCAAATACTGTAACGTTTAAAGTATTGGTATCTGCTGTAACATCTGGTATAACATACACTTGACTGTCAGTAGTAGCCCCTACAAAAAAAGTCTTTGTTTTTTCAGTTCCTTCAAATATAGGTATATTTTTTGATCCTAAAGAATCTTGAAAATTATATTTACCATCCCCATCATCAAAAGCACTATAATTTTCTAAAGTTCTAAAAGAATATGATATTCCATCAACAGATGCTGTAAATATAGTATCTTTAGGCATAGTAACTGAAGTAGGCCTATCAGTATCAGATATTGTAATAGATAATTGAACTGTAGCTGAAGCAGCTGTATAAGAACGCGGAATATAACCTAAAGACTCGGCGTGAGAAACTATAGAAGATCTTAATTGAGCTGTATTTAAAAAAGATTCATTTAGTGCAAAGTTGGCTGTTAATCCATTTATATGTGTGTTATATGCTAGTACATCTAGTATATTAGATAATCCCGATGCTTCAAAATCATAATCTTTAAAAACCGCTTGGGATTTAAAATGATTTTTTAACTTCGTTTTTATAGTATCAAAATCTAGTTCTGATGATTTAATTGTTGTAGCCATTTATCTAAGCCTCGTTAATGATAACTGAACACTAGCGTCTTCACCAGTATTTATAATTCTAAAGTTAACTGTTACTCTAACTGATAACTGATCTGATGGTATAGTTACTCTTATAGTGGTAACTTCAGCTCTAGGTTCATATGTTTCTATTGATGTTATAACCTTTTCTTTTATATCCTCGTCATCAAATTCTGTGGTTAATTGAAATAATAAATCTCTTAAATCTCCACCATATCTAGGTTGAAAGGGCTTTTCACCCCAATTAGTCAAAAGAAGATTTCTAACAGCTTGTTTAACACTAGCTGCTTCTGTTTTTCTATAGATATCACCTCCAGTTTTTAATGCTAAAGTTAAATCTATATCTGTGTAAGTGCCCCTTCTTGCTACAGCTAGGGTTTTACTACTTAAATTTCCATCTTCTACCGCAAATGCGCGACTAACCATTTTTTCTTCCTATTTTATAGTATTTATTCTAAAACTTCAACAAATTCATTAGTTGATTGCACGTAATTGTTATATCTTGTCTCTATTTGATTTTTATAATATACTGACCAAGGGGCTACTATCTCTGGCATTACTAATAATAGTTGAACCCATAAAGAACCGCTAGGATTAAAGTGATCATAACTGAGTATAAGCTTTTCATATTCTAGATTTACTTTCCAATAATAAGCCAATTCATAAGATTGAAATAAGTCTAATTGTCCTTTTTGATCATATACTTCGTAAACAACACATTGTCCAGTAGACTTTAAATAATTTATACTATCATTTTTATCTATAGTATCATCTATTTCTTGATATCCTTCTGCCACATGTAATCTGTGTTCTCCAAATTTTTCAGTATCCATAAACATTCTCATAGCATTAGCATGCATAGAATATTGTTTAGCCAATGCTAATTTTTCAGCATGATTGCCTAATTTATCTAATGATGGTTTAAATCCACCAGCTGGTAAAAATGCACTAAAAGAAACTCCCTTACCCAATCGAGTTCTAGTGGTTATATCACTTTGCTTTTCCGGATTATAATGAAGCTCAGGAATAAATACTCTTCGTCGTGGTATTTTAACTTGTAGTACTTCATCTAGTTGGTCTTCAGCCATTATGCAAATCTCCTAACCTCTACAGCATTACCTAAAGGTTCCGTGCCATATTCTGGAGCTGTAGCTAAATTAGATATTCTTCCAATTTTTTCAGGAGTAGGATTAATATAATCTGGATTTAATTTACCTAAAGTAACCATATTACCTAAAAATGTTTCATTTCTCATAGCATTAGGATCTTTTAATATAGCTCTAATTTCTTCTATACCTACTTGTTTATTAGCTAATCCTCCCATTCTTTGTGTATCATCTATTTGCGAAGCCATTATTCCACCATTATCTACATTGACTTCTTTAATACCAAAATTAGAATTTGATGTATAATCAGTCATAAGAGTAGTTGTGGGCTTTGCGGTTTCAGTAGTATTTGTAGCTGTATTTGTATGTGTTCCAGCAGAACCACCACCACCAATTGCGCCTGCTGTACCTGCCGCACCTGCCTCAGTCGCTGTAGCAGCATTACCTTGTAAAGAACCATGAAATGTAGGAGCGGTAAAACCTTCAGTAAATGTTCCAGAAGTTCCAAATATATTTTTAGTATACGTTGTAAAAGATTCTCCTCCTATAGTTCCTGTCGGCGCTATAAAATTAGCTCGAGTTTTAGCTCCATCTAATATATTACTAGCAGTACGAATAATATTTGCTTCACTAGTCATTTCTAAACTACCTTTAGAATTTAAACGAACAGTACCTTCAACAAAATTGGTTTGATTTCCTTTTACAAAAAGATTATAATCTCCTATATGAGTATTAGATCTAGATCCATTTGTTTGCTCATATGCATTTCCTACAATTAGAGATTCTTTATTTCCTAATATTTTTTCAAGATAATTTTTTCCAATTTCTTCTTTTTTACGCCCATCTACTGATACAGTATAATCTCCTCCTACTTTTAAATCATAATCACCAGCCACATTCATAGTATAATTACCAGTGTAAGATATTTCTCCATCCCTCTTTATAATTACTTTATGATCATTATCTCCAACTATATTTAAATTCCCTTTAGCATTAATAATAATAGATCCATCTGGTCTTATTTCAATACCTGCTCCACTTTTATGTTTTATTAATATTCTTTCACGACCAGGAGTATCATCTAATTCCTGAACATGACCACAAGGTGATTGCCTAACTTGATTATATGAATATATTGATGTTGGCAATTCTTCTAAATCCAACGATATATTTTTCATAGCAGAAACTAGTAATTTATGTGTTAAAGTACCCAATGCAGCTTTATTTGTAGATTGCAAATTACTATATCCAGCATTCGGTGCAGCATTATCTGGATCATCAAATCCTTGATGCGTAGACTTTAAACTAGCTAGTTCTTCTTGGGTTAATGCACTAAATTCAGTAGCCATTATCTTGCCTTTCCTTGACCTCGATATCTTTTAAAACTTCTTCGTTTATGTTTATTCATTTTACATGTTGAAGGGTTTCTGCCTATAGATGTTTTATTATATGAGGGTTCTAACCTATAAACGCTCACTTTTTGTGCCATTACTGTACTCCTTCTGGTCGTGATATTATTTTATCAAAATCAAATATTTTTGATAGTTCTTGTTTTATTATAAGATCTTGTCGTGCAACGTAAGTCATATTTAGGTCGTATAAATCTGTTGCTTTTTCCATTTTTCTAGCAGCTTCTACTAAAGACGACTTTAATTCATTAGCTTTTTTAATAGTATCTATAGCAGCTGCTCTATTTGTTTTGGCTTCTGCAATTTCGGTACCTGTATATTTTTTAAATTCCCCGGTTGTATCATCTTTACCTTCAGCTTCTTCTTTTAATCCATCTGCCTTTATAGTAGCAGATTCATTTTTATGTGACGGTTGAACTATATCAGATTGTAAATCTATTTCAGATAATTCTTCGGGTGTTAAAGCATCTTCTAATGATGTTATATCAACATAAGAATAAATATCCCTTTTATTAAATTTACTAGAAATAAAATCAGCTATATTAAATCCTGGCCCTGTAGTAGTATCATCAATTCTTTTAGCTTCAATAACAGGATTGCCTGGATAAACCGCAAACCAACATTTAACAAATTCATGGAAAGTATTCATTTGTATATCTGATACAGGCCTATCTTTATTGGCTACAAACATTAATTCTACACCTCTTTCCGGAAATTTATTTAATCCTTCATATCTAGCTATATCGATAGGTCTACCTAATTGCAGGCTCCCATCTGATAAAATAAGAAAATGGGGTTGTATCCCCAATTGTAAATTATTAGCAGATCTAGCCTGAGCCGATAGATTAGCTTGGGCCCAAACATTAGTTATTTCATGGATCTTTCTAGCATTAACTAAATTAGTTGGACCCACTAAAGGATGAGTCCATTCTACTATTAATGTAGTAAATTCCCGAGACGGATTAGTCAATCTTCTTATTAATTGGGTTCTATCAATTACAACAAATTGATAATTAGTAGAAGTAGAATAACCATTGAATTCATTTTGTATTTGAGTTACATTAGTTTGTTTTACGGATGGTCCTATATTTTCACCAGTTAAATTTGTTACAGCAAAATTTTCGACAAAATTTGTATCTCCTAATTTGCTAACTAAGGCATCTATTTTATCAGTGTCTATCACAGTATTAGGTAATTTAATTTCATCTCCAAATTTTGACATTAATGTGCCATCAGACGCTTTGGAAAAAGCACTAGCTAAAGTATTACCAAAACTATAACCAGCAGGACCTATCTGACCACCATCTTTAGTTTTCTTTAATAAATTACTAAGAGGATTACCAGCACTAACCATTTTATTAGCTGATATACTTCGGGCTTTTTTTATTAAATTTTTGGGAATGTCAGATTCTAAAACTTCATTTACTTTGTCAGCTACAATAGAAGCATTTTTCATTATATCTTGTTTTTGTTTAGAAGTTAAAGTAGTTTTTAAATCTGTATTTTTAATTAGAGTATTTAAACCTAATGGACTAGATGCTAATACAGCTGCTTTATTAAACCCATTAACTATAGATTCACCTGTCATTGTGGATAAAGTTGATGCATTATTCACATTTTTTTTAATAGATATTCCACTCATGGTATCATTTAATACTGCTGTTACTAAATTTAAACTTGATTTGATATTTTCTTCTAAGTTTTGTTGAACAGCTGTAGTATTGCCATCTGTAGTATTAATAGCTATTAATTTAGAAGCTTCTTTTGCTACATGATTAATTGCAGCTTTGTTTTTTTCAACTTTTAAAGGAGAAACAGATACATTAGCTTTCTGAGAAGATATCTGTGAATTTAAATTTCCTTTAGTTGGTCTGAGTATAGCCATTATTTTTGTCCTGTAAATTTTTCATGCATTTCTTCAGCCACAGAAACTCTAGCGGAAAACTTAGCTAATTCTAGATTAATCTTTTTATATTCTTTTACTTTTCTACCAAAACTATCATAAACAATTTTTCTTTCTGTAGTTAAAGGTTTTTCAAAATCTAGCATAAATCTCTTAGTTGCATCAAATACTGAAGAAGTATTTTCTAATTTGCTTAATCCTAAATCTCCCAAAATATTTCTTACTTCTGGATTATGATATTCATATTTAATATAATTTAATTGTGCATACATTGTTCTATAATCAACTTTTGGTTGTAAAATAGTAGCAGCAAAGGTTTTTAATCTACCAGCTCTATTACCAGCCCTTTCAGCTGGATTCCATTGTGCTATTCCTATAGAACCTTCACCTTTAGCTACAGCTTTAGGATTTAAATCTTTTCCACTTCCATTTGCATCAGATTCAACCCAAAAATTTCCTATCATACCTGCAGCCTGCCAAGTTTTTAATCCAAGGCCTTTATTAGGATTTATTAACCAATTAAAAGCTTTTTCACAATTAGTGCTACCTGGTAAAACATCATCTATATCAACGCCTATTTCACCTGTGGGATCTTCTTTAACTTTAATATCTGAAGGATCTTGAGGATAACTTAAATCAGGGGAATTTCCTGTTAAAGGTTGTTCAAATTTAGGAATGGAACCTAATACTAGAGGTAATTGAGATGCCAGCCCATCTAAAAATATTCCGTATACTTGAGCCTGATTTTGTATTCCTACATTAGTACCAAATCCACCCACTCCACCTTCTGTAACAGGAACAACAACACTAGCCCAAGGCAAATCTTCTTTAGTAACTAGAACATCATCTTCTGGATGAATACCATATATTCTAACTTTAACTCTACCTAAGCCAAGAGGATCTCCACGACTATCAATTACTCTGCCTATAAACCATCTATTATTATCGCCGTAATATTGATTTTGATTCATTATTTAATACCCGGATTATTATCAGTTAAAGAGGCTAGTTTCACACATCTCATATTAATAAAATGTCTATTTCCATTTCCATGATGAAAATTATGTTGTGTGGAATATATTATATAGTCACCAGATTTTTTAGTATCTAAGCCATGTTTGTCTGGAGCCATATCTGACATACTATTAAAAAATAAGATTTTAATTTTATTTCCTATGGTAGAATTTCCTTTATTACTTAAATATAATTTTCCAGGAACTTGAATGTTTATAGGTGTTTTATTTAAAAAAGCATGCAAAGAGTGTGCTACTATTTTATTATTATATGACCCTGAATGTTCTTCTTGATCTATAGATTTATATGGATAATTATAAACATTACCAGATGCTATAGAAGTAATTCTATTAGATTTATATTCACTTAATTTGAGATCGTCTACAAAGGTTTCCGGGCCATAATTAAATTTATCTTGTCCTTGTGGTAGATAAGCATTCTCTAATAACATTCGAAAAACATTTTCTACATTATGATTTACTGTTGTGGCTCTACCTGTAGTAATGTTAAAAAAATTATATTCACTTCCTATTGCTCCATGTCTAATTAAACCTATTATATCATCATTATTTTCAATTTTATAATTTTGAATAACATAATTTCTTGTTTTACTGTCCTCATAAGTGTTATCCATTCCTTGCCAAAACCCATATGGTGTTTTTTCATTTATACAAGGATCTTGTAATAAACTTTGTAAATTATTTAGAAGAATATTGTTATAACCTAAGGTACTATAAACATAGAATGGCAATCCATCTGCGGTAGTCATCCTACTACTAATCCACTTTATAGTTTCTAATGGAGTTAAATTCGGGACTATAATTTTTAAATTTCCTTGGGCTTCTTCACCGATTATATCTGTTTGTTTATTAAGAAATTCATCTGTTATTTTTTTTATTATATCTCCGGGCTTACCAGAATATGCTCTATTAACATTTTTAACTGATGATGTAAAACCATATTCTTCTACACCATGAAATGCTATAGTTTCAGCTCTTTCACCAGATTTCCGAGCATTCATAATTTTAGTTAATCTAAAAGTTTTTTCTACAACGTTTTCTTGATGTTCTAAATCTTCTGGTCTAGTCAATCTTAAAGTAATTCTTTCACCACCAGTAAAATCAAACTTTTCTAATAAAGAATGAGTTTCAGTAATTAAAAGTTTTAATGTTAATACCGGGTTAAGAATACTTTCATATATACTAAAATTCTGTATAAATTGCCTAATATCTTCTCCAGAATAATCGGTATTTCTGGTAGATACTAATTGTGCATTTAATAAAACAAAATCATCATACTGTGACATGTCACGCCTTTAGTGCATTTTTAAAAGAAGATACAACATCATTTATAATTGCAGGTTTTATAACTTTTATAGATTTTAGTTTATCATTTTCATTATAAAGAAAATCTAAATTAGTTACTGGAGTTATCCCCGCTCCTGGTCCAGATAAAGGATCTATATCAGCGTAATCTTCATTACCATCTACATAATGATGTGTTGCATTAATTTCTTTTGAAGAAGCATGTAAAGTGCAAACTGTAATTATTGTGCCACCAGTACTTCTAAAAATAATACTTTCTCCTGCCTGCCAAGTATTATCACTTCTTACTGTTATTTGTCCTAAATTAATATCCCTATGTATAACTGTTCCGATAGTTCCTGAAGTACCTCCTTCAATAACACCACCAACAACTAAATTAGTATCAGCGCTAATATTAGTCCGAGTTGTTAAAACTATATCAGGATATTCCCTATTAGCTTTAGCTAATATTTGTGTATTAGATAATGGCCATCCTTGATCTCTTAATTTATCATTTAATAAATAAAACGTCCAATAATAATTAGGTGTATTATAAAACCTACTAGATATATGATCTGGTCTTTCCCCCTCATATATTTCGTAGTAAGTATAAAAACCTATTTCATCTTTTATTTGATCTATAATATCCACATAAGCTGTTAAATCAGAAAATGCTACAGTTGAAGCTTCTGTTCCAAATTTATAAGTAACTTTTGGGAAATTTTTAAAAAAATGCATATTAGTATCCGTTCATCATATCTTCTTTATTAAGAGCCCTGTATTCCATAAAGCCTAATGTCATATCTATTTCTGAAGGTTGACCATCTTTAAAGAAAACCTGTTGAGTGGGATTATAAGTAGTAGATACATTTCTTAAATAACACATTTCTAATTTAGACATTCTTGCATCACCCCCACGATATTTAAATCTAATATCAAAAAGATCTGGCAATTTATAACCTAGACTCATTTTATAACCACCTGATGTTGATGCAATGGGTTCTGGATACATAGCCATTTTAAAAGTCTTTATTATTTTATTTATTATAGTTGCTTCTGCTGGGGATGTTGGAATAAATTTAAAAGTAAAACTATATTCTCTGATATTAACATTTGAAAAAGTTGTTCTTAAATTAGGATTAATAGCTGTCTGGGTTGCTATTTGAACCCCTACTTGAATTTTTTTACCTGGTGCCAATGCCGCTAATCGAGAAACTCCTAATTTAGCTAATGTAGCATCATCACTTTTCATCATTCTAAATGGATCTACTAATGCCTTTGACATACCAGATTGCATAGCACCTAAAAGACTTGAATTACCAGCTGCTTCTAATACACCTGCTCCTAGAGCTCCTAATTCCACTCCCTGATAAGCAACACTATTAGGTATTTGAAAAGGCTGTTCGATAGATAGAGATATTTTAGGTATAGCAGTGTTATCTCTGAAAACCGAATTTGAATTCAACTGTTGGTTTAATGAATGAGATTGAACAAAAGATCTTCTTTGATCTTTCTTTTTATTTAAATCTTCTTTTGTTTCAGCTACAGTGTCTTCGCTCTGTCCTCCAGAAAAAACACCTGCAGCGGCTCCTAATGCTCCTCCACTAAAGAAATTTTTTTCATTATCTTTAACATATGAATTGGCTAGCCATGTCCATTCCGTGTCTATTGGTTCTAATGACTTTGCTCTGAATTCAACTCTAGCACTATACGCTTCTCTATTTTCTATAGGATAATGTAATGGCCCACTTGGATAAGTTATATTATTTACAACGCGTCTATCATTAACAATTTCTGTTGTGTGTTCATTGACTTGACCTGGAAAATTGTGAGCCTCAGCAGCATCTATGTGTTCAAAACCCCCATTTAAATTTTTTTGTAAAACGTCATTAGGACTGACAGAAGATTGGCCTTCTATCATAGAAGGATCATCTATAAAAATTGGATCGGCCATTGCATACCTTATAAATATTTAAAAATTATTACTGTTATTTATACGAAAATGCCGACATATTCTGGAAAGTACAAAATAACAAAACCTCAGAAATATAGAGGCGATCCTACTTTAGTAACATATAGATCGCATTGGGAAAAAGTATGCTTTATGTGGTGTGAAGGAAATAATGATGTCATTGAATGGAGTTCAGAAGAAACTGTCGTTCCTTATTATTATGACATAGATAAAAAATATCATAGATATTTTGTTGATTTAAAAATAAAATATAAAAGTGGTCAAACAGTATTAATTGAAATCAAACCAGAAAAACAAACAGAACCTCCAGGTAAGCCTTCTAGATCTAAAAAATATATAGGTGAAGCTTTAGAGTATGTTAAAAATATGAATAAATGGAAAGCTGCTAATTCTTATGCTAAAGATAGAGGATGGGATTTTCAAATTTGGACTGAAAAAACATTACAGAAAATGGGTTTATTAACTAAACCAGTTCCCGGTAAATTAAAACCCCTAAAACGTTATGCGCCGTATAAACGAAAACGTAGAAAATAGATATAAATACTCATATGGCGAATATATTTCAACAGTTAGAGATAGAAGCATTTAGAGCAGGTATAACACCGCGCACTAAAGAATCTATTGCTTGGTTTCGAAAAAAATTAGTTAGCATGAGACGATATAGACCGTCAGATGCTATGCAGGACGATCAAGTGCATCTTAAAAATAGACCTAACAGAAGTCCATTTGGTGCGATGTATATGTTTTTTTATAATCCTAAACATCGCGTAACTTTACCTTATTATGATAGTTTCCCCTTGGTAGTAATGTATGGGCCGGCTAAAGAAGGTTTTTATGGATTAAATCTTCATTATATGCCCCCTATTATTAGAGCTAAAGTTTTAGATGCTTTATTAGGTTCAGGTGGAGTACCAGGTAAATATATTAAGCCTATGATTAAACATTATTTAACTAGGCATGTAGTAGGTAGATTTGCTTTAGTTGAACAACCAGAATGGGAAATAGCTACTTTTTTACCAACTGTGCAATGGGAAAAATCTACGGCAACACAGGTATATAGAGATAGTAGAAAGTTAATAGGAGCTTAAAAGATGTCATCTATAGATGAGTTAAAATCACTAGTATCTAGAAAAAATGGTATGGCGAGAGCCAATCAGTTTTTAATAACTCTTCCCAGTAGATTTGGTATGGATGGTAGAGATCTTAATACCTTATGTAATGCTGCTTCTTTACCCGGAAAGACTATAACTACTACTGATAGAAAAATAGGAATGGAATATCAAAAAGTAGGGCATTCTTTTGCGGTAGGTGATGTATCTTTATCATTTTGGTTATTAAACGATTACGGTGTAAAAAAATATTTTGATAATTGGAGAGCTGCTGTAATAGATGAAAGATCTATGGCTCCTAATTATAAAAACGCATATGCAGATATTGTATCTCTTCATCAGTTAAGTAAACCCGTTGTTGGTTATAGTCGCTCTATAGGTCCTAGTATATTTGGATCACAAAGATTTAAATTAAATGCCTCTATTGGAGGAGGAACATCATATTCGGTTAAATTATTAGAAGCTTTTCCAACAGCTATAAACGCAGTAGAATTAAATAACGAATTAGACGGAATAATTCAATTAACAATAGAATTATCTTATACTAATTGGACTAGAGATTGGAGACCTCAGAATTTTCTAAACTTTAGTATAAACACACCTTTCGGTGAACTTAATATAATATAGGAGTATATAATTAATGCCATTACCAAACTTAATGAATGAGGTGCCAAAATATCAGGTAGTTTTACCTTCTTTAAAAAAAGAAGTTACCTATCGACCTTTCCTTGTGAGAGAACAAAAAATATTATTAATGGCCCTTGAAACACGTGATACAAAACAAATAATTCAAGCAATGATGAATTGTATAGAATCATGTGCACCAGGAACTTCTCCATATTCTTTAGCTACATTTGATGCGGACTATCTATTTACTCAAATTAGAAGTAAATCTATAGGAGAAACTGCTACGGTAGCCACTGGATGTGAGAACACAGAATGTGGTCATAAAAATGATATCGTAGTTAAAGTATCAGATATAAAATTAAAAGAGAATATTCCAGAGAGTGTTGTAGATATAACAGATAAAATTCGAATTAAATTAAAATACCCTACTTATCAAGATATGCTAACTAATGAAAATATCTTTAGGAAAGATCTTACTACTACTGCAGTACTTTTTGAAACTTTAACGATGTGTTTGGATTCTGTTATGACCGAAAATGAACAAGTTAAAATTTCAGAAGAAAGCAAAGAAAGCATAGAACAATTTATAGACTCTTTAAATAATCAACAATTAGAAAAATTACAAGAGTTTGTGGGTAACATGCCACGATTAACACACTCACAAGATTATGAATGTGAAAAATGTGGTCATAAAAATACTTTAGAAATAAGTGGGGTCCGTGATTTTTTTTAATAAGCCTCTCTCACGACACATTGGAGAATTACTACAGGACGAATTTTACAATGATGCAACAATTTAATTATTCATTAACTGATTTGGATAATATGATGCCTTGGGAGAGGGAGATATATTTAACCCTACTAAACGAAAATTTAAAAGAGCAAGAAGCTAGAAACCAAAATTAGGATAAGTTATGCCAGCAACTTTAGATGACGTAGTCAAAATATTACAAGATAATCAGCGTATGCTCCAAGCGAATGTTCAGAGCACTAAGAGCACGGCTACAAATCTAACTCAATTTACTCAGTATTTTTCTAGGAAGGATCAGAAAGATGCTCATGAAAAATTAGAAGCTGCTAGAGAAAGTAAAGACACTAAAAGATCTGATTTTTTATCCGGTGGTGTTTTTGGAGATATGCGAACTGCAGCTTCCTCAGCTTCTACAAAAGCTAATAGAGGTTGGCAAAGTTGGCTTCCTGGTGGAGCCACTATGGCTGGCGGTATGGCTGGTGGAACAGTATTAGGTAAAGCTTTAACTAAAGGGTTATTAGGACAATTACTTAAAAGAGGTATTCCAGGATTAATAGGATTACAATTTGCAGATGAAATAGCAAATTTTATGTTTGGTAAAGAAGGAGAAAGTGATCTTAGAGACCAATTAGAAAAAAGTATGAATGTAGAAGGTGCTATTAAAGGTGGAGCACTTGCATTGGCAGTGGGTAAAAAGTTTTTACCATTCGGAGCTTTAATCGGAGCCATTTGGAATGATGAAGTAAGTGAATCCGTTACTGAATTAAATAAAACATTTACTGCTACAGTTAAACCCGAATTATCAGCTGCTTATTTAAGTTTACATGCAACGGTAAAACAATTAACTGGCACAGATCTACCAAATTTTGGTCTTGGTATGAAAGAAGTAAATAGAATAGTGGAAAATATGAGTTCTAGTCTTGCCAATGGCTTAGATGAAATTAATCTTATTTTACAAGGAAAAGGTGAATTTGCTTGGACTGAAGGTGTAAAAGACGCTTCATTTTGGGGTTTATTAGGCGTTAAAATGTTAAGCGTAAATAAAAAACTAAGAAGATCTAAAAATATGAAAGCTAAATTTGCCGGTTATGTTTTAGATTCTTTATTACTTGGTTTAGGAGTAGATCAATTATTAGGTGCTGACGAAACCCCTTTTGATCCATCAAAAGATCCATATGCTGAACCTGGTAGGCCAGGTGGAAAAAATGTAAATATGCCTGGACCATGGGAAATTGCTTTTAATGCAGCTCTAACTGGTGTAGGAGTAACTACGACCGTAAAGAATTTATCTGGTCTTGGAAAAAAATGGAATAATGCTGGAAACGCCTATAAGAGTTGGACTACTTTTGGTAAAAATATGGGTGGGTTAAAATCTTTTCATAATCAACCGAATTGGTTAAAAAATGCATCAGGAAGTGTGGTAGATAAAATAAAAAAAGCTGGTTTCGCTATAACTAAACATGGTTTTTTATATGATAGTAAAACAGGAAAAATGATATCTGGCAAAGCCGCAGCTGCAGCATTTGTAAAATTAGGTATAGCAGCTCCAAAAGGTGCACTTTGGAGAACTTTAAGTGCAATTGGAGCGAAGAAAATAGTTATTGGAATAGGAGCAGTAACTGCAGGTGTGTTAGGAGCTCCAGTTGTAGCTACTGGATTAGCTGTAGCGGGTATAGCTTTAACAGTATATGAGGCGGGATATTGGATTAAACATGCTCTTATATATTTCGATATATTACCTAAATGGATGGAAGACCTTACGTGGAGTGATCTATGGGATCCTGCAGGTTGGTTGGCAGCAGGTGCTAAAATTTTTGGTGTTGAAGGTGTTGCAGCAGAAATTACAGAAAGTCAATTTGGTAATAATAGAATAGCAAATGCAAGTATTTCTAATGGTAGTACAATAACGTCTACTTCTGGACCCCCTTTTAGAAGAAATCCAACGTTTGATGCATTAAATGGTAGTAATGCTCCAGCAGGATATGGATTACCCAATAGTATTTTAAATATGGATGGCTCTGTTAATACTACTAATATTAATCCAGGTGCAGTGCATTATTGGAGTACAATGTTAGAGAATAATCATGATTTCGAGTACATGAATAGCGTAATGGGTTCACGAAATGCTGAGAGATGGGGCTATTAAACCCCATCCTAAAGTTTGTTATTAACCGTCGTTAGCTAATTTAGCGAAGTAACTCATAGTATCTTCATCATCATTACTTACTTGTTCAGCAGTCAATGGTTGTTTAGCTGGAGCCGGCTCATTAACTTGAGCTTCTTGTTTTATAGTCGGAGCTCCTCCAGACATTTCTTCTCCTAGAACTTTCATCAATTTAGTTTTAAGTTCATCATAAGTTTTATAGTTACTAGGATCAGTGAATTCACTTAAAGGAATAACCTTATTATAAATGCCTTCTAATTTAGCATCATCATCGGCTAAAGCTTTAGGTGAAGCAAATTCGGATTTATCATAATTACGATAACCCTCAACTTGTCTGATCTTTAATTTAAAATCAGCGCCTTCCCACAAATCAAATGGATTGATAGGAGTCTCATCGGCAAATTGAGGTTGCATAACATCATTAATCTTATCAAAGATTTTCTTTCCGAATTTATAAAGGAATACTTTACCTTCATTTTCTGGATTACCAGAATCTTGTTGAACAAAGATATTAGTTACATAATGTAATCTTCGCTTTTGAGTTCTTGCTTTATCCTTATCGGATTCAACACCAGAATTCCATAGACGGGAATTAAGTTCCCCTACAGGATCTGGTTTTCCGATAGAAGTTAAAGAATTTTCGATATACCAGAGACCAGTTGGACCTTTAAATCCATGATCCCAGTATCGCACCCAAGGAAGTTCCTCTCCCTCAGCTGCAGGCAAAAACCTAAGAACAGCATAACCGTTTCCGGCTTTATCTACTGTTGGTTTCCAGAACCTATCATCAGCATAACTCTTTTTCTGATCATTAGTGTTTCCACTAATTTGTTCTGCGGCTTTTACTAAGTTTGAAATATCAACGCGATTGCGTTTAAGTGTTTCTAGTGACATTATTTTCTCCGTATAGCTGAAATATTAACTGTAATATAATTTAGTATGTATATTATTATATATCCTTTTATTCAAAAAAGCTAGAGTCTAATCTACTATTTTTTGGTAAAAAGTTTAAAGACATGGCCTCAGCTTCTAGCTTATCTTTAATTACAGGTGAGATAAATTTTTTAACATCTTCTAATTCTATCTCATTCTTTTCACAAGCGAAGAGCACTGCTTCCATATAAGGAATTCTATGCTCTACAACTACTGATTCTATTAGCTTAGTAAATTTACTTTTAGTTAAAAAACTATTTACTATCATTTTGCATCTCCTGGGTCCAAGTAGTTCCTATATCTTCATAGAAATATCCTATAGCCCTTTTGGGAGTCCCATCAGGATAATAAGACATATGATTTTTAGCAACTTTAAATTTCATCTTCTTCTGTTGTCTTTCGCCATAAAATAAATCAACCCAAACTCCATGCCTTAAATATGATTCCATATTAGCAACATATGTATCAATATTCTGCCATTGAGCTCTTTCAATTTTATCAGTTGAATTTTTAAAGCCTCTCATACTCTTAAGAGTGTCTTTATTATCTTTTAACCATTCCTTAACTCTCTTAAGAGATAAAGGGTGGTCATCTGGAAGAAGTCTTACATTCTCAGCAATTTGCTTATTCTGAGAAGGGCCTCTAGCCTCTCGAGCTTTTCTTAAACGTTCAGTGGCAGCTGCCTTTTGTTCAGCTGTCATTGGTTTTCTAGCCTTACGAATTTTCTTTGCTGGTTTATCTAATCCTAGAACCTTTAAAGCTTCTTTTTGTTTTGCTTCTCTAGTAGCCTTCATCTTAGCTACTTTTTCAGCTGTTTGTTTTTTAGATAATTTTTTCACTAATTTCTCCTCATTTGTGACACTTCTACTGCCTGCTTTTTATCTGTAATAGGCACAGCATTACTCTTATGCATTACAGCAATACCTTTTATAAACGTACCTGTATATTGTTGACTCTCTTTCTTTGGAGCAAAGCCACATATATTATCAGACGTTTTTAATGTAGATCTATCTTCTATATAAACAGGTAATTCATTTACAGAGACATTCTCATTAGATTTAGTAACACCCATTTTCTTTAAAAACTTTTGATGTCTTAATCTAGAGTCTATCTCTTTCTGAGATATTTTACGTTGACGTTTTTTACTATTATATCTAGTAGTAGTATAATAGACAGGTAACATATGCATAGTCATTATTAATCCCAATCATTATCAAGACCAGTAGTCTGTCTCATTCTTTCACCATAGTATTGCTCAGCATATTTAGAAGCATCGGTATAATGATTAATATTATTACCGTTATCATACTTGTCCATAAAATGAGTTTCAGTCTTTCGAACTTTATTATTACGTTTAACTTTCTTGTTAAACTTCTTACCAATTTTTTTTATGAGAGCTAATCTCTCTTCCATGGTATGAGCTATTTCAATTTTTTTAGCCATAATATATCCTCTTTTCAATTATTATAATATTATTATAACATCTTTTTAAAAAAATGTCAACCCGGAAAATGCATTTTAATGCACTTTTTTTTAACTATCGTAAATTTTTCTTAAATAATCTTCAAATTCCTCTACTTTATTTACTCTATTAGGCCATAAAATATATTCCTTTTCAGGATTCTTTTTAAGATTGTTTAATAATGGTGTAATAGCATTATATAATTTATCTAATTTATCAGTCACTGAAGAAGCTGATGTAGATGCTTCTTTAACTTTAATCTCTTGTTTTTTTACTACTTCTAATTCTGATTCATCTGCTAAAGTAAAACCAAAATCAAATATATCGTCTGCCATATAATTACCTCTAAATTTAATGATGAGAAGGTTCCAGAAGTTTTAAAAACTAGCAGTGACTCTTAATCTTAATCTTCTCACCATTATTTATATGTGCAGGGAGGACTTGGGTTTCACCTCCAACTAGATCGACCGAGATACCATTCTCATATCCTCTAGAACTTGTTCCCACTCGGGAGAGTGATGTGATTCTTAGTCGCTAGACTTTGAACCTGGCTACCACGCCTGAACAATCAAGTTACGCCTCTTGGTAAGACGCGTTTCCTTGCACTACACTAACTTACCCGTCGGTAAGGTTTGTAAAGTTAACCATGACTCTACACGTGCTTATTAAGTAGCAACCCTATCCCTATCAAACTATTTAGTCTGATCATCAATCATAGTAGCGCCAGCTCCAACAGCTACACCCGCACCACAATTATCAAAAAACACTTCGCCTACAGCACATCCTATTACACTATTGCTTAACAACCTTTCACCATCTTTAGATAGGTAAGCGGTCTGACATCCAGCTAATAAAATTATAACCAATGTTCCTAATATTTTTTTCATTCTAAGTTACTCCACAATTTGATATGCATATCCATACATCCTTTCTGGTTATTGTTTCTAAAAAAGTAAAGAAAGCCAAAATTGATACAATCTCCATTATAGATTTTCCATAATTTTAAGATAATTATCTGCTTCAGCAGCATCTAATTCTTGTTGATTTTGAACACTTTCTTCTAATTCGTTAAATGCTTTAGACGCTGAAATTTTAGATAAAAGTATCTTATCTTTCTTTAATCTATTTAACAATATTTTATTCGATTCTTTATCTGAATATTTCAATAAAGCAAAAACTCTATAATTAGGCCCATCTGCATGGACTACCATATCACTTACTCGATATCCCGCCACATCTACATCTGCTATAATATTTTTAGTAACAGTTTCTAATTCAGTTAGAACTGATTTATCTATTTCTTCAGTCCCGACTTGAGCCACAAACTTTTTAGTTTGAGATGATAATCTGCCATTTATTCTATCGGCTAAGGTAACTTTAGCACTTAAAACTGCCATGTCACTAGATAATTGTAGATCAGAAGTTACAGCTGTCCCTACAGAGAATATGGCATTATCATCTATGGGTGGAACTAAATACCAATCTGGTATCTTCACAACTTGATCTTTTACTTTAGCAACTTTATATTTCCAAGATTTGGGATCCACTGGAAGTTCAGGTGGAATAACTTTTACTTTATTCACTTCTGGTACAATAGTTACTTTAGCTACTTTTTGTTTAGTAGTTTGACACCCTGTTAAGGCCAAGGTACATAAACCTATAATAATATAATTTTTCAACTGCTTCTCCTAATTACTAAGTAATCCACCTAGTATAACACCTGCTACTAGATCCATATTTATTTTAAAGTTATTTAAATTTGGAAATACACTCATATCCGGATTAACTTGTTCATAATGTTGGTTATAATTATTAACCTGAGGTTTCACATATACAACCTGAGGTTGACTATAAACAATGTTTTCACTGCTTATTACTGTTCCTATCTTTGGAACTTTATTCTGTTTAATTTTAGGTTTTTCTACCTTTTTTACTACTTCTATATTTTCTTGTTTACAAACCATATCAGTCTTAGAAGTAAGAACTTCAGGAGAAATCTTCCTTATAATTTTTTCTTTAGCTCGTTGCTCAGCATTTTTACATGCTTCATTTTCAGACATATCTGGTCCGAATGAAAACATTCCATCTGTATCGTACCATTTACTATCTATTTTTACTTCCAAGGACATTACACATTTACGCGAGTCTTCAATATAAGGAAATACTTTACGTTTAACATTTTTAGTAGATTCAATAGTTTTAGTAAATTCAGAATCTATCTTATGATCATAATCACAAGGTGTTTTAGCATTAGCCACATGATCAATAGCAAACCCAGACATAACACCGAAACTAGCAGCACTAGTATATTTCATCCATGTGTTCATAATTTAAATCCTGTCTGCATTAAAAATATAAATAAAACCACTCCTCCGATTAACATCATCACTCCATTTTGAAAAATAAATCTAATAACGGCTAGTAGTAGACCTAGAGCTGCAGCGATAAAGAGGAGGAAAATCGCGAGCTCTAGGCCTTGTGCGGTGAGCAATTGCTGTAACAATGCTCCCCAATCTTGACTCAGAATGTCAAACATTCTAAGAAAAGACAACCAAAAATAACCAGCCAAATCCGGCCATGGCTACTAAAAACATAAATTCTATTATACCACTCAAAACTGGTTTTGTATCAAACCACGCTTCTATTTTATTAATTAAGCCCATTTTGAAATCTCCTCTCCATAGATAAAATGGTTATTATCAAGATCTATGATAGCTCTATCTAGATCGTCTTCCCAAATAGCTGGTACATCAATACCTTCTTTTTGTCTATTAGCAGTTTCAATATCTTGTGCTAATTCAATTTTTTTAATCTTAACTTTCCCAAATCTAGTAAAGATAGACTGACCAACTTTATACATTTTTTGCATTATGCAGTCTCCCTAATCTCTCTAATTAATTCAAAACCGAATGGCATCACTTCGTAAAGATCATTTTCTATTATCATTCTATCTGTTGACATAGTAGATCTAAGACCTAAACCATCTTCTCTAAATTTAATTGCGATTACGTTATCATTAGCGTCTGAACCGATATTCTTAGACCATGAACCTTCGATATTGTTAGTCCATCTATAAGCATATTCTAAAGCCTGATCAATATCGTTAGTAGGAGCATTAACTATCGCTACTTCGTCATATCCGTTTTGTTCTCTATGTAAAACTTTAACTATCATTTTTTCCTCTTTTTTCATTTTAATATAATTATTATAACTTATTTTTAAACAAATGTCAACCGGTAAATGCACTTTTTTTGTATTTTTTTAACATTTTTTCTTGAGCTTTAAAGGCATCCTTTTCATAAGGTCTTTCTAAATATGGTGTATCATCTAAACCAAATACATCATATGTTTTTCTGATATGTTGTTCTATATGCTTAAATTCATGAAATACACAAGTTATAAGATCTTCAAAACTTAAACCCTTTTTAATAGATACTTCAAATTCTCTATTATCTAATTCTATTACAGCTCCATCAATACCAAGATCTTTTTCTAATTTAACATCTATCTCTAAATTTTTATGTTTAGGAAGAAGTTCCATTTTAGCAAACCAAAAAGCGTCTTCTAAAATAGAACGCTCTTTTTTATTAGTATTGATAAAATTTAGAAACATTAAGCAACGTCCTTATCTTGAAGATATGCTCCAAGATGTTGATAAAGAGCTGCAGCTGAGTCCATATCAATTTTTACTAAGTCTTCAGCTAATTCAGCTGTATCGTCATCTCCACCAATTAAATAATGATCATTGACACCATTAATTTGTACCATAATTTTAAATGTAGTTGTATTTCTGTTCATTATATCCTCTTTCTCAATTTAATATAATAATTATAACACACTTTTAAGAGAATGTCAACAGGTTTTTTAATTTAAATTAAATTTTTTTAGGGAGAATAGGGATGTAGGGGGTTTATTTTATACTTGTCAGTACCAGCCACTTTATTCATTAATTCATAATTTTGTTTAGTTAATTGTTGCATATCAAATTTTAAAGCTCTAACGTCTCTTTCTAATTCAGCTACTTTATTTTTTAGTTCTTGATTTTCTCTAAAATAAAAAGCTTCTTTACCAAATTCGTCTTTATCTTTTAATTCTTCTGCTAACTTAGATTCTTTTGAATCATAACTCATAGCGTTTTTATTCCAATTTGTCATTTCTTTCTATGCACTTCTAAGATAACATTATCCGGTTTATTTTTACCATTATTAAAAATTTTTAATTGATCATGAAAATGATGTAATACAAATTTAACATTAGAAAATTCTGTAAATAACCCTTCCCATATAGGTCTCCAATTACCAGATAATCGATTATTATTTATATTATCCCTAGCAGATTGTAAATATAAATCTGATACACTTCTTAAATTAAAATCAAATATAGAATCAAATCCCCATAGATGAACCTCGTCAGCTTTTATTTTCCAACTAGCATAATGTACCGCCATATGACCACAATTAAAATCTGTATAATTTTTAGCATATGGTGGTAAAATAGTATAAAATTCTTTGACTTGCTTAGAAGCTCTCATATAATATCCAGCATGACTATCCATCCAAGCCTTTGGTCTCGCTCCTAATATCCATTGATATGGACAAATAATAGAACCTTCTGTCATAGCTTTCATGAATTTAAAATCCACAATGCAAGATGCATAAGCATCAGGAACAGGAAATGGTGGAAGATTACAACATAATTTTAATCCCCATCTAGGTTCATCGTTATAAAAATGGCTTGCATCGCCATTGCCTACTACTTGTACTAATCGCTTACCCATTTATTTTAGCCCTTATTCTTTCTTTACCTTTATATCCAGTCCAATGTATTATTTTTTTAAATTGTGTATCTTCTTGATCATTTTCCATTTGAACCCTCAACCAATTATATTCGTTTGGTAGTTCATTTATATATTTTAATTTTGTTATAGGTGATAATATAGTATGAAGTGTTTCTTGATCTCCAATAATAGGATTATCTTTTATTGCTTGAGTCCATAATTTTAATATGTATGGTTTATCTATAAAACCAACTACTCCTGAATTATGCCAATCTTCTCCTCTTCTTTTAGACCAAGGTTTATCTTCAACCATATTTAATTTATCTGGTTTTAACAAATCAAATATATCTCCAATATCAGTAAGTATTTCACAATCAGTATCTATCCAAACTGTTTTCTTAGCAGGACTATGTAACATAGCTTTAGGTTTTTTAAACCAACCTCTTTCTTCAGCTTTAGATAAATCCATAACAGCATCAAAATTTTCTCTTGCTATACTTAGCATAAGTTCAGTGACACCAAAATTAGCAAATATAATAGGCTTAGAATTATGTTGTTTATAATTCTTTATCCACCATGCTAACATCCATTCGCAAGAATAATCACATCCTGTTACAAAAGCTTCTTCATACTGCATTTATTATACCATATTTTTCATTATAATTATGTTTAGCTACACACCCTTCAACTTTTTGTATAGTTGTAAAGGTGTCCTTAGCTTCCACAATCCACGGATAATATTCTTGTAACCAAGGAAAATAATCTAAATTAAAATATAGATCTGCAGGTAGAGCTGGTACTATATTTAACTTATCTATTAACATTTTAGCTCCATCTGGTGATATCATATATCCGTGAGCCCCTTTAAAATAATCTGCTTGTGTTAAAGCATTACTTCCAAATGAATTGGGGACTCTAAATTTACCATAAGAAGGTCTTGCTAATGTTATAACTTTATTAAAAGATAATGAAGCTGGTAGAGAACCAGTCATTATAGCATCGTGTTCAAATATCGTTATTATTTCATTCTTTTTAATACATTCTTTCCATAAAAACAAATGAGAAAGAAAAGTAGATATAACATTTTCTTTCTTAGAATAAACACTTTCAAAACTTTTAGTATCAAGTATATTATTTTCTTCTAATAATTGATCTAAATTATCTTTAGGTGTTGTGGCAGGCCAATGATTTACTTCTAATTTTTGATATTTCGCGGATTCAATACATCGATTAGCTACTGCTACTGATTTAGGATTATCCATTATTGTAATTACATATCCAGACATATTACACCGTTGTAGATTTAGTTCTTTGTAAAGTAGTATAATGCGTAGTAGTTACCCCTAAGGTTGGAATTAATTGTCTACACATTATAGCATCGTTATGCCATAATCCATATTCATCTACTAATTTTAACATTTTTTCAGCTCCAGGTTGTGTTATAATATATGCTGAATTACCAGCTAGCCCTTGAGGCACTTCCCATGTATCTATCATAGGTGATGGAATAACTTCTCCAATATTAGCTTTATAAGCTGTTTGTATTTTATCATAATATTCCATAGATCTTCTAGTAGCACCTCTCGGATCATTTATACCTATTATATCATATTTTGAATCAATAATCCCGAGATTTATTTTACTAAGAAAGAAGGCATCATGCTCTAATACTAAGATAGGCATTTTTTCTTCAGAACAGAATTTCCATAGATTATAATGACTTAAAGCACAAGATATTTTAATTTGTTTATCTCTTGTCGCATAAGCTTTTTTAGTTAACCCAGACTGTATATCTATTTGTTCACCTTGCCAAGGATAATTCCATCTAAGATTATGCTCTTTCATATACTGAACATTATCTTTAGGGGTTATAGCATCAAATTTTTCTATAGGCCAATCATGAAAAAGTTTAAATGATTTTATACACTTATCGGCAGCTGTTTGAGAAACTTCATGTCCAGGTATTGTAATTACAAATGATCTCATGTTCTTTTTATCACCGTATATCCAACATTTGTAGTTCCTCTTTCAATAACTTTCCATCGTGGATTTTCTAAACAAAATCCTTCAATAACTGATTGTAATTGAGGAACAGAAAATGTATCATGAAATACCATATACTTTTTAACATTAGATGAATGCATTTGTAATTCTTTTATTAAATGATCTGGTCTATGTACAGAATCTATTAACATCATATCTACAGGCTGACCTAAAGAAGCCAAAGAAGATGAATCAGCATCTTTTACTACTAACTCTATATTATTTTCTTTACAATAAGGTTCAGCTAATTCTTGTAATTTCCATCTATACTTGTAATGATTAATATCTACTAATTCAATATATTTTACTTTATGATCAGCTGTCATAACACAAGCAGCTGTACCACCCTGATGAGTTCCTAGTTCTTTATATGAATCACACTCTGGAAGATATTTTCTTATAGCATCATGCTGTGCGCAATAATCCATTCCATGTTCTACTGTTTGTTGTCTTTTTATTTCTGAATAAAATTCTTCTATAGATTTAACATGTTTTAATTCAGCTGTTATCATAATTCACTCCTCAAAGCGTCTTTGCACATATGCAATAATGTTTTAGTTTGTTTAAAGTATTTAGACTTGGTAGGAACCGTGGATATTGCAACATCGCCTTCTCTTCGATCTAGTTCTTCTACTCTAAAATTTACCCCAGAAACATGTTTCATACATTGAATAACTTCTCGTACAGAAATGCCTTCTGGAGCTCCCAAGCAATCTATTGCGCCTGTAGGCGCGTTTTCCGCGATTCTAACGAGGCTATTTACTATATCCGTTATATGAGTATAGTTTCTTATACAAGTCCCGTCTCTGGTATTATAATCCGTACCATAAATAGGCATAATCGGATGATTATTATTTTTATTAGCTACTTTGGCTGCTTTTCTAATTAAATGACTAACATCATCATCAAATTTGTGCATTCCTTCATTACCACTAACATTATAAAATCTAACTATACTATGTTTAGAACAGAACTGTTTGGTAATTAATTCACCCCCCCATTTTGTAGCCGCATATGGATTACTGCCTGGTTCAAAAGCTGAACCTGTAGAACAGTATATAAAATGATCGTGATCCCAACCATCAATAACGTGTTTAGTTCCCAATACATTTGTTCTATAATAGTTCCAAGGATCTTTAACAGATGCTGGTACTTTTGTCTTAGCAGCGATATGTATTACTTTATCTACTTTACCACATTTTCCAAAATCATTTCTTATATCAATAGGAATAAAATTTTCTGTTTTGACATATTCTGATAAATCATTTTGATTAGTATTATAATCAGTAGCATGCACTTCATGTCCTCTTAAAGCCAAAGCTTTAACTACATGAGCACCTATATATCCGGTAGCACCTGTAACTAATATTCTCATGAAAAGTCCATTCTCCATGGCAACATAGTATAACCCAGTGGAGCGGCAATGTATTCTTCCATAACGTACAATATCGCTATCGCAAAGATGGCTCTAATCCACCAAGGCCATGTTTTCACTCTACCTAATAAAGGTCTTAATATCCAATCTAATAATCTACTATAGGCTCCCCAAAAACGATCACTGATACTGTAAGGAGGAGTTTTCAATATAATAAGAGCAAATGTTATCCACCAAATCCATATTGGATGTTCTTCACTAACTCCATAACCAAACATAAATGGTAAAATTAATGCTGTTAGATATAATCCTATGTATTTTCTTAAATGTGTCATTAGTATAGATCCCATTCAGATTCTTTTAAATTAGTTATTCTCCAAAGTTTATCATAATCAAAATGATCTGCGGCACTTAATTGTATATGAACAAAATTTGTATCTTCATTTCTCATATCGTTTACAGGTCTTTTAGGTCCCGAAGTTTCTGGTTTATAATGTATAAAACTATTCCATTTTAAACCTAATTCCATCCAATCTAGATTAGCCACTTCTAACATAGCGTGTATATAATTTTGATCAGCAGTATAAAAATTACTAATACCATTACTTCTAATAGCATTGCAATAATGTTCAAATTTTACAAATCCTTTACGACAAGCTTCTCTACCTTCTTTAGTATATAATACTACTCCAGAATTATAAACTTTTAATAGATTGTCCTTTCTAGGCATATCTTTACCATAAACTTTTTTTATCATAGCTCCCCATTTTTCATCCATAGCATGACATATTTGTCCAGATATTTGTTGTCTAATTTTAGGCTGATGGGGTTCAGTGCAAATGCCTAAATGCTTAACAGGCATTTCAAATATATTTTCTTTTAGATTAGCTAATGGAAAAATATCACTATCCAAGAATAATACACTATCGTAATTATTAAAGTAATCGTCATATACAATTTTAAATTGGCCATAATGTGGTGTATAAGTCCCTAAATTTCTTCCTTGTTTTTTAATCCAATAAGGATCTTGTTCGAATAGATGATCCGCACCTATTCTTTCTGCGTATTCTTTCATACATTTAACAGAAGCTTCAGTGCCTGGTCTAACAGGACCATCATAATATTGATATATCAAATGTTTCATAATCTAGATTCTTTATAAGCCTCATAAGTTTCTAGGATGGCTTTGTCAAAAGGAGTAAATTTATAGTTAAATTCTTCTACAAATCTTGAACCGTCTATAGATTGATAAGGAATTTCTGCATAAGTTCCAGGTTTTTTAATTGTAACTGGACTAACATTATGTTTTAATATTTTAGTAATTTCTTTAGCTAATTTTGTAATAGATATAGAAGTATTAGAACTAAAATTATATACTTTATGTTTGGTATCTCTAGATGATAGTATATACAACATAGTAGCTGCATCTCTTATATAAAGAAAATCTCTAAAGATCTTATCTCCATTTTCATGAACAGGAATACCTTTACCTTCGTGTATATTTTTCATAGCATTAGGTATCATACGACTATAAGAGAAATCTCCTTCTCCAAAGAGATTAACAGGTCTAACACTAATAATATCCATACTATAATGGTTTCTATAGAAATCACAAAACTGAGATGAAATAGCTTTTGATAATTCATAAGGTGAATTAGGATTTAATACAGCATCTTCTAATGTAGGAACTTGTTCTTGAAAACCATATACTTTATCAGTTTCAACAACGATAGTTTTTTCACATTTAGCATAACGAGCAGCTTCTAATATTGATGATGTGCCTAAACCATTTATTTTAAATGCATTAAAAGGATCTCTATCACAATCAGCTACAATAGGTTTTCCAGCTATATGAATTATTTGCTTTATAAATTTTTCACTAACAATTTGACATAGTTTATCTTTATCTAAAATATCTAACGCATATTGCTGATACCGACAATCATTTCTTAATGATCTAGAAACACCATATACTTTATGACCCATCTTTTGGAATTCTTTAGCAGTGTGATCTCCTAAAAAACCAGAGTGGCCAGTAATTAAAACATTCATAATATACCTTTATCTTTTAATTTATTATAATTATTTATTTTACTATCTTTTGGTCCAGAAGGCAACACTTTTGTTCGAATATGTATAAATCCTGCTTTTTCTGGATTAGGTAAAAAACTACACTGACACCATCTTCTATCTAAGTTAGGTTTATTTGTTTTGAAATCAGATTTATAAACTAGTGTATGAATAATACCTTCATCTTCAAAATGATATAATTGATTGTAACTATTCATCCATCCTTCATTACCACCCAATTCTTTTCTAAGTTTTTGTCTTGTGGGTTTATCCATTTTATAGATAGCTCCACCCCAGTAATGAGAATTCATATTAGCTATAAAAGGATAAGTTCTAGCAATTTTATTATGAAGCATCTTCTGAGTATCTTCATATAATCCTATTCCTTCTTCTTTAAAAATATTATCTGTCATGCCTTTAGGAGCAAACATATCAATATCTAACATTAAAACATCATCATATTTGTCCCACATTTCATCTAACATAAACACTTTTTGACAGGGTGCTGTTAAATGAGGCCTGAAAGGTTTTCCACGAATTAATTGATAATCCGCATCAACCATTGTAGCATAATCTTTTATATTAGACATTGAAAGTTCATCTAATTCTCTTAATTCACCATCAAAGTGTTGAAGAATAATATTTGTCATAATTTATTTCCTAATGTAAGGTTCTTTCTTTAAATGGGGTAGAACTTATTTCAGACTCTACTTCAGCTCCTAAAGTATCTTGCATAACTAAAGTTATCAGTTCTACAAATTCTTCTGTTGAAAGATATTGATTATATAATTGAACAGCTAAAGCTTGACTGCAGCCAGCAATTTGCATAGGAGAAGCTCCTTCTTCGATTAACTCCTCTATAGTGTCCAACATTTTTTTATTAATATAAGATATATCAAGAACATCTTTTTTCTTTGAATCTTCTTTATCATAGTCCGCAAAATATAATCTGTGCAGTCTTCTCCAACTATCTTTATCCATTATCCCTCCAGTAAAAATTGTGATTCGATGTTTTTGTCATGATTTACCCAACCATGCCAATTACGATGCTTTGTCATAAATTGACACCAACCATATTCAGCAGCTCTTAATCTACCTTCTTTATGCAATTGATCCACTTTTTCTTTTTGCACAAAAGATCTAGGATGTATAATCAATTGATCTAATATCCAATATCTCATTTTAGGAGTATTAATGTAATCAGATTCATATAATTGTTTAAATTTTGGGCCTTGAGTAACAGCAAAACAATTAGCTCTTTGATTTTCATATGTATCTTTTAAAAACGGTAAAAAATTTGCTTCTGGATCTCTCCAAATAAATCCATCAAATCGTGCTCTAACTATAACATCATACTCTTCTGATATTTCATTTAATAACCAAGAATGAATTATAATTTGTTTTGTATGATGTAAAGACCAAGGAATTCTATTAGTTCTTCTAATCCATGATTTGGTTTCTTCAAAATATGGAGAAGTAAAATCTTTTATATCCATATATGGATGATAATGCATATGAGGTTGTTCATAATAAAAACATTTATCATCTGGAAAATTCTTTTCGAAATTTTCTCTTTGATCATTCCAAGTAGCATAATAAAAATCAGCCATTGGAAATTTGGCTTTTAAAACCTCATTATTTCTCTTTATATAATCACTTTGAACTAAACCTGAAACACAAACGGCTACTTTCATTTTACACACCCCACTATATGAATTCTATTACAATTATCTGAAGCATTTACAAATGTATGCTCTTTAGTAGTATCTACTAAATAAGAATGTCCCACTGGACATCTTATAACATCATCTTCCATAAGAAAAAAACAATTTTTATGAGTAATTACCGGTATATGAATTCTCTTTGAAGGATCTGTATGATAGGAATAATTTACATATGGAGGAATCATAAGTAATCTGGTTCTATGTATATTTAATTCAGTCATCAGATTATTAATATAAGGAGTATCCCATATAGGATATACAAACTCTTCTTCTTTATATCCATATTTTTCTTTTTGTTCTTTATATGGTAAATTTCTAAATTCATATGGCATAGGATCTTTTATAGTTTGCAACATAACTTGTCTTCCACCATAACCACCTTCATGTAATGGAATTATTTTTATTTCTTCTAGCAATTTTTCTACATCAACTGAACCTAGGACCACAATCATATTACACCTATACACCAATTCTCAGCGGCGGATTCAGCATAACTTTCACTGTGTATAACGCCATCTGTTATCATCTTTCTCGTCTCAACTAATTTATTAAGTTTATAAAATTCTACTTCGAAATAATCTTTTACTAAATAAATTTTAGCTTTTCTATCCTTGAGATCATCTGATCCCCAATGTTCATGAAATAATATTCTTTTCATTATACGTTCCCCCTAAAATTTTTAACAAAATAATCTAAATCTTCTGGAGTTCCTAACCCCCACATTTTATCTATCTGCTTAATACGAATCGTTTTTCCATCTTCTATAGCTTGATTAAATACAGGACAAACATAGAATTCTTTATTAACCCTTATATCTTTATCAATCATTTCTTCTGCATATTTAACGAAGTCCGATCCATGTTTCCAATAATAAAATCCTACAGTAGCATTAGTTGATATAGGTAATTTTTCAGCCACTTCAGTTACAATACCTTTATCATTTACTTTTGCAAAAGACCATTTAGGATGAGTAGCATAAAATGTAACTATACCTCCATCTGCATCTGTTTCTTGCATATTATACATAAATTCCATAGAATCCCATTCTGCGTATTGATCACTATTTGCAAAAAATAAAGGTTTATCATTATCTATAAATTCTTTAGCTAATAAAGCAG